>Ga0247723_1000464_pt1 | contig 28061 bp, 37 predicted proteins | sample MSEWelMarce5H_FC_FD_189079 | JGI IMG/M metagenome (GOLD analysis project Ga0247723, IMG submission 189079) | Subsurface sediment microbial communities from gas well in West Virginia, United States - MSEEL Well Study Marcellus 5H_FC | ecosystem: Environmental > Terrestrial > Deep subsurface >... | reverse complement strand
ATGAAGGCGAAGAACTTGTAACACAGTTCCTAGCACAACTCAGCTCTGGAACATTCGAAGTAAAGTATGACCGCTTCCGCAACGGACGCATCTTCGTAGAGTTCGAACAGAACCCACGTGATACAGGATGGAAGCCATCAGGGATAGCCACTACTAAAGCCAAATGGTGGGTGTATTTGTTCTCACCCAATGCATTTGTTATAATTGAAACCAGCAGGCTACGCCGATACATAAAAGCAAACGTCGAGAGATTACAAATCCGAACGGCAGCCGCAGACTCCACAAATCCCGCGAAAGGATTTCTTATATACCCAGAGCAAGTCAAGGAGTTGATGTCAGTATCCACCTACGATTAGGAGAAACAATGTTAAAGATTTTTATAGCAACACTTATAGGTTTAGGGGTAGCAGGGGGAACGGTAGCGATGGCACAAGCACCAACAGAGACGACGACAGGAACGCCATCCGCAACCAGCAATGTTCGTTTAGTAAGGGAAGAACCACTACCAATTCCAGCTGACGCTAAAGTCCCCCAATGGTGGGCGTTGGCACGGCAGGTTGGTTGGACAGAGGACGCATTGCCTACTCTCGATTATGTAATTTTTAGAGAGAGCCGTGGGCTGAATCGTTCGTTCAACCGCCAAGACCCCAATGGTGGAAGCCGTTGCTTGCTTCAGCTGAATGGTTCATGGACTGGATGGCTAACCGAAAAGGGCATCATCACTAAACCATCAGACTTATTCAAACCAGCTACTTGTCTAACCGCAGGGCTAGCCATCTACCAGTACGGTGTAGACCGTTACGGTTTCGGGTGGGGTCCGTGGGCTATCAAACCATAGGCTGAACAGCATGAAGGGGCGACACACAACATCATGGATATGCGATAGATGCAGTATGCGTCTGCTCACCCATGTAAAAGTTTCCGAACCACCAACCCATGTTTGTCTTGGGCGTGATAGGAATAGCACAACAAACAATATTCATCCAATGAAAGAGGAAACCAAATGAACAACATCACCATTGTCGGCAACGCTGGCAAACCAATCGAACTGAAATACACAGCATCAGGATTAGCGCAAGGCTCGTTCACTGTTGCAACAACATCAGGTAAAGATGAAAAAAAAGTAACCGTGTGGCACAATGTCACCGTGTTCGGTCAGATGGCAGAGCATGCAGCATCATCCATTGAAAAGGGTAGCCGTGTGTTCGTTGTCGGCAAGCTTGACATCTCATCATACGAGGATAAGAAAACTGGTGAGAAGAAGTGGACAACAAAAATCTTGGCAGACGAACTGGGTTTGACAGTCAGGTTCAATGCTGTGTTCGCAGACAAGACCGAACAAACGATGAAGCAAGTCACCCAAAAGTTTGGTGCTGTGCCTTTCTTGGGCGACGAAGAAGCGTTCTGATGTTCATCGATTTCAGCACATGGTTGAAAGCTGGGATGGACAACGGGTGGATTTCACCGCCTGTTTGTTACACCCATGACGGGATACCTATGTCCATTACTGAGGACGCAGAGTTCACTGACGGGTCAGACCCATGCATACATATCATCAGGTGTTACGAAGACGCAGAGCAGAAGGAACAGATTGAAGCTAATAGTTTCCAAACCGTGTGGCGTAACCCATTCAGAGATGAGAACTATGAAGGGCGCTGAGGTTCTATTAGAAGCACACAGCCTCATCACAGGCGACAGACATGACGCTTACGCTCATCCGTTAGAGGATTACACACAGACCCGTGACATCTTCAAGGCGCTCACAGGTATCGACATGACTGTTGAGCAAGCCATCTTGTTCATGGTGTCAGTCAAACTGTCTCGTCTCAGGACGGCGTTAGATGAGGGTAGATGGGCACATGACACCGTGGTAGATACCGCAGGGTATATCGGTTGCTTGTCAATGGTGAACGCCAAACAGATTGACAATTTCCTTGGCGTGGTCAGCTGATGGTACAAAAAGGCGAGCGTAAACCTTGCCCGTGTGACTTCCCGATTGGGAGAACACCTCTCGTGTGTGGTAAACCTGAAGAAGATGACGACGACTGAACTCCCCGATGGCACATGTGTCTACCCTTGTGGGCATGTTGGCATATGTGACCATTGCGGAACGATAGAAAAGGCTGTCGCAGTGTGGACAGATTTCGAGATAGATGGATGCGAATGTTTATGCCATGTGTTACGGCAACATCTCGCCACAGCAAAGAAGAAGGGCAAAAAGAAATGACAATGCACCCTGCATGGTATGACAAGGCAAACTGTAAAGGTATCGGGGGGGAAGTGTTCTTCCCTGAACCACAGGTTGGTGTGAACCACCGTGATTTTTTTGATGAGGCACAGGCGTTCTGTAACAAGTGTACGGTTCGGTCAGCTTGTCTAGAGTATGCAATGGAATGTGAAGCTAACGACATTCGCAGGTTCGGTATGTTCGGCGGGCTTACCCCGCGTCAGCGTGATGCGCTGGCTAAGAGGCGTTCGGAAAAGTGAAAAGCCCCACTACGACACAGAGAAGGGGAAATCTGTGGAGCGGGGCAATTCAACTTGTAACTCTAACACATTATTTGCGGTAGCGTATCACCTTGTAGTTGGCGTAGCGGTACAGCATTGAGTTGTCTGCTGTCGCTTCGGCTTGGTCTTTGCACTTGAATAGGTACGCTTTGGCGGGGTGCGGGGTAAAGGTGTGACCGTCATATTTGTAACAGCCACGCCAGTACCCGTATTCCCTGCTACCTACTATTTTGACTACGACATACAGCTTGCGAGGGCGTTTGTATTGTCCTTGTTTGCGGTAGTTCCGTTTCCATTTCCATAGCCGATAGTTAGCTGTCAGCTTGTTGCTCATACTGCTTCATGTCATCTATCAGTACTGTCCAACCCCAACGCTTCCGCAAGATGTCGACCACCTGTCGTGCTGTGGGTTCATTGGTGATGTGTTGGTGTACCCAGTCTTCAAGTATGTCGCTCGTGGTTCTCATGCTTGCACCTGCTCGTTCAGATAGGCAAGAGCGTTGTGTAATGCGATAGCACAGTCTTCTACACCGTCAAGGTATTCGCCGTCACCGAGGTAACCACTTTGCCATGAGCGTGTGTTCTCATTCCATACCGTGCCATTAGGTAGCACATCATCTTCTACATCAGTCTCGTGATACCAAAGCTTTTGGTTCGGGTCATAACAGATAACGAAGATATGTTGTGGGTCTGATTTTTGGGTTAGGTCATAGACTTTCATTTGCCTAACCCCCAACTTGGGTGCGCTCGCATTGCACGCTTGCGCTTTACGGTGATGAGTTTGTGTGTGCTGTAGCCGATAGCGAAATACAGTACGGCTATTAGTATTGCGCTCATTCTGCTGTCTCCAATGTGATTAGTGTGTCCATGATTTCCCAGCCAGCTTCTATTGAACGGTCATGTAATCCATTGCTGATTTTGCTTAGCATTTCACGACATTCGTTTTCTGATTTGTATGGCAGTAATGATTGGACATCTTCCCATGACCATCTGATTACTACTGTGTCTTGTTTGTTCATTCTTTACCGTCCATATATGTTGCGATGACTGGACGCTCTGTGTATCCGATTACCTGTGCTTCGCTTGCGGTGGTGATGTAGTCCATTGCAGACACCCCGACAAAGTTTCCGTCGTAGGTTTCTACTGCTACCAGCATGGTGATTTCAATAAGCTTTGTTGTCTCTAGTGTTTTCATTGTGCTGTCTCCTTGTCTTTCATGCCCTGTTCAATAAGAAATTGGGCTTGGTTTAGTTGCTCTAGCATTGCGAATGTACGCATCGGGCGTAGCTCGCCCAGTCGTACACCCTCGGATAGAAGGAATCGTAAATCCTCAAATCCCCTAATGATTTCTGCCTGTATTGTTTCTTTACTCATTGTTTTCTCCTTGGTTGTATGTTTCTTGGTTAAATAGATAAGCAAGTAAGCTTGCTCGTAGCTCTTCGTATGTTGTTATATGTTTCATTGTTCCCCTTGTTATCCTGAGATTCGTATTTCAAATTCATTTTTGTTGATGTAGTAAAAGCAGTCGGACGCGTTCACCATTGCTTCTTCTTCGTCTTCTGCTTCAACGAATACGGAGCAAATAGTTATTACTAAATGTTCATCTCCCTCTTCGCTGAAATCATCGGCAAGTTCGCATGAAGGTTGGTCGGGGTATGGGGCATCGCTTTTGCATAGATTCCACACCGCTAAATCTTCATCGGTCAATTCTTCTTCTACTAATTCAGCATCGTCATATTCAAAATCTTGGCAACGGTAGTAACCGTTATAAAATTCTGCTTTAATTCTTGCAACCGCTTCAGCTTCTGATTTCGCGTAAATCTTTTCTAGATTCCACACGGATACTGTGTATTTATTCATAGCTCCCCTTTGTTGTTGATATGTCTAACCGTAGTACATTCATTATTAGATGTCAAGGATTATCGCGTCAGCTTGGTGCCATGCTTCGCCGTTACCGTCCACGGGTGACACCTTGTAGTCAAGATTCCCGTAGCGGTTCCGCGCATCGGTAACCGTGACCGCGAACGTCAACGCGGTACCCGATACCCGAAGCTGTCCGCGCTTACCAATATTTAGTGCTAATTCTTGTGCCGTTGCCATTATTTACCTGCCTCGTAGTAGTCGGTTCCTTCATGGTCTAACGCGCAACCATTGCAAACTAATTCGTTTGTTTTCGGGTCTTTGTAATCTTCATCGTTACTAATCCCCCAAGCCATAGCACAGATAGAGCAGAGTATCTCTTGTTTAGTGGCGGTCATTGGTAGCACTTTCGCGCCGCCGTTTAAACCCATGATAATAATTTCGCCCATGATTAAAGCCACTCGGCTAGGTCGCCATCGGCTATGTCTTCATAATCAAGCCCGTTCGCATCGGCGATAGCTTGCCAGACATCCTGCTCTATGTCGTAGATGGGTCTACGCTTCATATCCATATCTATATTTAGTATTTCTCTATTTAGCATTGCTCACCCTCCTTGGGTTTAATTGTCTAGACGTTATGCCTAGTCGCTCCCGCCGTCATCGTGAATGACGCGCCGCCTACGCGGTACGGGATTACAGCTACCATCCGCGGCGGTTTATCTGCTCTCTACGGCGTAGCACGTTCTCATGGTTACGGTGCCACCGCTCCGCGCGTGTTGGTCTACTGTCAAGATATGCGCGCAATATGTACGCGCCCCATAGCGGGAATGATAAGCAGATAGCCGCGCCCGCGATACCTAATGCATCTAGTGTTGTCATCGTGTTAGCTCCTTGTCAGTGTGTCGCCAGTGTTGGATAGTTGTTAGCTCTTGGATGCATTGCCCGCAAGATGTCGCGGTATGTTGCCGCATAAATTCGCGTAAACGCTCTACACATTGCGCGTATCGTTGCGCGTTCGGTTCGTCTCCGTCTATTTTCGGGTGGCAATATTCGCCCGCGATAGCCCCGCATTTAGGGCATGATATGTTTAAATACTTGTAATGGTTCACGGTCACCCCTCCTATATCGCCCGAACGAATTCAGATTTACCGATTAGCGCCCTAGCTTTACCCTTGGCGGATAGGTCTACCCATGCGCCGCGTTCGTCGTAGCGGTTATCGGTGGCATCACCGTCTAGCACGGGTAAGCCCATAAACGTGGACGGCGGCGGCGTGTTCTTGTTGCGTGTTGTCACGATGGCGGCGGTACCGCCACGGGCAACGAATGCGCGTACCTTGTCTATGTCGCTTGATTCGTTCACTGAATATACCGCGCGATAATGTGCCGCCACCATTCCCCATCCGCTAAGCACCGCGGCATTCTTCGTGTAATCGTAAAAATACACGTTAGGGAATAGCTGACCGTCTACTAGCGCGGGTAGGATTCGGTGCCACCGTAAATCCGAATTCACGTTTAAACGGACTAAGACGCGGTCATATTTAGCGGCTAGTCCGCGTAGCTCTTCAAGTAGTAGCCGCGTAAATGCCACGGGGTATTGGTGCAAAAATTGTGTTTTAATGTCGCGCCCCTTTTGCGTGTTCGCATAGCGTCCATTACCGCCATCTAGCACACACATACGCGCGCATTCGCCGCGCCAAGGGCATGTCTCTACGCCCGCTACCGCGGCGTGTTGTAACGTTAGCCCTACCGTAAACTCTTTAGATTTACCTAGCTTGGCTTGGCTTGCGGGGTAGGTGAATAGTTTCGGGGCGTCATATTTAAAGCCCTTAGACTCTCTGAATGTTGCCCAAGCTACCCGCGCCGCCTTTAATGATTCGCGGTTAGTGTCGTGTAGAACACTTGCCATGGCGTCTGCGCGAGACTCTAGAGCTACCGATAGATTCGGTACCCGCTTACTTATTGTTATTGTCTGCATGTATTCCCCTTGTTAGTTATATGTCTTACTGTAATACAGTGTACTACCTGTATAGCCCCCTAGTTACGATTGAACGTCACGCCCGCGGCGCTAGGGGTACCCGATTAAAGCCCGCAAGCCCCTAGAAAAGTGTCGCGGCTAAACCTTGGGTTTTCTGCCTGTAGTTTCGTTGCCAATTCGTAAGCTATGCCCGCCACCGCGCCCGCTTCAAATTGTCGCCCGCGTTCGTTGGCTTCGCGGTTATGTTGCGCGAGAGTGTCCGCTATTAGTTGGTAGTCTCTGCGTGTCATTAGTTGCCCCTAGTCTTTAGTAGTTGTTTTGCATTGCTCAATAGCTCACGCGGTGTACCGCCTATTTCGCGGCAAATATCCTCTATCCTGTCTAATGCGGCGAATTGTTGCATCTGGTTAGCCTTTTCGGTGAGCAAGTAGAGCCCTAGCTCTAGTGCTTCGTTGCTTAGTGTCTGTACCCTGTCCATTAGTTGCCGCTCCGCTCTTGCCAATACCCAACGGCTACGAATATCTCCGTAATTTTCTTTATTTGGTCATCACATACGTTGCCATATAGTGAGCCTGTCTCGCTCTTCGCCCGCATGGCTTGCGCGCGTACTAATTGCGGCTCCATGTATTCTTGGCATATGTAACCGATATGTTCGGCGGTTAGCTTGCTCCCGTTCATATATTCCCCTTGTGTCTAGTAGTTGTACTTACTAGCTCTATTAAATCACATATGTGATACAAATACTCTCTCATTCGTAGAATACTTTACATATATCCGTTATATATCACCCAACACAAAACACGATAACAACACGGTAAACCATCACACACACAGCGACACACACAGCTAGGCGACCTTGCTCATGCTCTACTTGTATCTAACTTGTATACCTGCGGCGAGGGGGTAGCCCCTTTTGCTTTTCGGCTAGGTAGGTAGGGGTGCACCTGTCCGCCTGTCCGCTATGCGGACACCTGTCCGCCCGTACGCCTGTCCGCGCCTGCCTGCCTGTGTGATATATCACCAACTAGGGGTCTGCCGAGCCACTGGGGAGGGGGTAGGGGTAGGTTATCGTTTCGAGATGTTTTCACTCTTTTTGCTGTTTCTGACGGATGTTATTTAGCACTAAATTTGGTGCGACGGCTGTGTTCTGTGATACGGTTGGGGAGGGCGCAAAGAAAAGGGTGCCCACAACCTGGGGACCCACAGCATGACCCTCACCTTCTTTCTATGCCAGCAAGCCCGTCAGGGCGCGCTAGTAACCCTGCCGTTGGCAGCAACCCCACAACAAGCAGTACGTTGCTCTCCCCCACAGTTCCCGTCCCCACGGAAGGTCGCCGTAGCATATTTCAGCCGACACCTTTATTCGATGAGATGACGTTCATCACGCTGCTTACCTATTTCAAAGAATAGATACCAACCCAGGTTCCCCTGTTTACGCCCCGCCACATGCAACCGTGGTACAGCCAATGCTTGCATCGCTATCATCCCGACAGTGACGACTTGTGAAGTTGAACAAGACTATAGCAGAAGAAAAACGATGGGAGTCGAACCCACGCTTTGACAAGAAAAACTGCGCCGTAATGTCGCTTCTCCCCCTCCTAGCCCACAACTGTCGAGGTTGTGTTTAAAGTAACTATTTGGAGACTTGTATGTACAACGCCTTAGTCGCTGGTTTTTACGGTCCCGCCCGTACCGCTTCGATTTTCCTTCCGTAAATAAACATACCATCAATGTGTTACCATTTGCAACATGCCAAAAAAGAAATCTGAACCAAACCCAACACCAAACAAAATTGACTGGAACGGTTCACTGGCAGATTTCAAAAACGTTACCGTAAACAACAAATCTACAGCTACCGTAGGGAACGTTAAACCAGGTGGCACCAAAGTACCCACCCCAAACACTGGCGTATCTAAAGGCATGTTCGCTGGAAGCGGAACACCACTTGGAACCTCGATTGCTGGTTCAAATCTTTCAGCAAAAAACATTGTTAACACCACACTCACAGCAATGGCAATCGGTTCTGCAATAAAAGCTGCAACTGGTTTTAAAGTAGTACGTTCAGTACCAGAAGCCGTAAAATCTGTACAACGAGAACTATCATCTGAACTTAAATCCCAATCAACTAAGGGAATGTCAAAAACTCAAAAGCAAGGATTCGGTGAAGCCAGCAGCGAATTGCTCCCTTCCGAATCATCAAGATTGACACAATATGACATGCGCAACCAAATTTCTGAACTTATGCGAACAAGCAAAGGTCCTTTGAAGATTGTAAAAAAGAAATAACCATGGCACCTAAACCTAAAAAATCTCAACCTGCCCCGCCCAGCATTCAAGGTGTTGACTGGAACAGCTCACTCGCAGATTTTAAACAAGCAACAGTGTCAAGTGTTAAACCTGGCGGCACAAAAATGCCAACCCCAAACAAACCAGCAGACACAGGCATGTTCGCAGGTTCCAGCACACCACTAGGAACATCACTAGCTGGCTCAAAACTTTCTAAAGGCAACATAGCCAGTACTACCGTAAGCGCAATCATGCTGGGTGGTGGAGCAGGACCAATCCCAGGTATTGCATCAAAAGTAACTAGCGCAGTCAACACCTCAGCATCGAAAATCGGTGTAACAGCAGGCGTTGACTATCTTGGCAGTGCAATGAGCAAAATTGGGAACAAACTTCCAGCAATTGGTGGACAAACCAAACAAACCGCAGGAACCATCTACACCCAGTTCGGTGCAACACCAGGCAAAGAAGCTTTCATCCAAATGCCAATGCGTACCACAGAACAAATCGCTGGAACAATCAAAGGCATGATTACAAAAGAATCAAACGTTGCCTCAAAAATTGCTAACTACTCTGCCGAATCAGCCAAACAAGGAATTAAAACTGGTGCAAAAGTAGGTGCAGCAATATCCTCACCAGCAGCAGCAGCCATCGGATACCTTCTAGGTAAAAACAAAAAGAACAAGTAAGATAACTCCCGCATGGGAACCAAACGCAAAGTCGCACCAGAAGACAAAGCAAGATTCTTCGCAGCCATAGCAGCAGGCTCATCAATCACCGAAGCCTCACGCATCGCAGGCGTACACATCAACACAGGCTCAAACTGGTTAGCGAAATCCAAAGCAGCCAAAGCAAAACTAGACCAAGCCGTCTTGGAAGCCACCCGTGTCCGCGGCAAAGGCGGTGGTGTACAACACAAACAATACGAACAAGACCTAGACGAAGCCACCAACCTACCCCCAGCCATCCCATTAGGACGACTCTGCCCAGAAGCACAACGCGGTTTAGAAGACTTCGACTTCTTCCGCCGCTACTACCTAGGTCGCGTTCCCTCACCATGGCAAGTAGAAGCCGCAGTCACCCTCGTAGAACTATTAGAACACCCAGAAAAAGAATTCGTCGTACTCAACGTCCCACCAGGCGCAGGCAAATCCACCCTGTTCCACGATGTTGCAGTATGGGCAATCGTACGCAACCGCTCAATCCGCGTCATGATTGGCTCAATCTCACAAGCCATGGCAAAACAATACTCACGACGCATCCGTGAAACCTTAGAACGCCCACAACCAATCCACCCAGACCCAGAAATAGTCAAAAAAGGACTAGCAGTAAACGCTGAAGGATGCCTATCTATCGACTACGGCAGGTTCAAACCCTCCGACAAAGGTGCATTGTGGCGTGCAGAAGAGTTCGTAGTAGAACAACTAGACGGAAACGGGCTAGATAACAAAGAACCAACCGTTCGTGCCTATGGTATTGACTCAGAATACATCGGACATCGTGCCGACCTTTGCCTTTTTGACGACGTTGCATCAGTAGATAACGCCCGTGAAGGTGCTACACGCGACAAAATGCTAGAACGCTGGGACCAAGTAGCCGAAGCCCGTGTAGACCCCGCAGGACTACTAGCTGTCGTAGGACAAAGACTAGGAACAGGCGACCTATACGCCCACTGCCTCAACAAAATCTCTTACGATGTCGACGAAACCGACTACGACGGCATGGACATGACCACCCCAGAGTCACTAGCCGCCACAGAACCATCCAAAAGCCAGAAATACAAGCACATCGTATACAAGGCATACTATGAAGAACTAGACACAGGTCCAGCATCACGCCGATACGACGCAAAACCCTACCCTGAAGGACCACTTCTAGACCCTCAACGGCTCTCCTGGAAAGATTTGTCCTACATCCGCTACTCGAACCCGCGAACCTTCAAAGTTGTCTACCAACAAGAAGACGATGCAGACGATGCCAACCTCATTTCCCGTGTTTGGGTCACAGGCGGACTAGGACCAGACGGAGTTCTCTACCAAGGATGCATCGACAACGACAGACTCCCAGGACAAATCCCTGAAGGTCTCGGACCACCCGTAATATCCATCATCACGGTCGACCCATCGCCGTCACAGTTCTGGGGAATCCAATGGTGGCTTTACCAACCCCACACCAACCTGCGATACCTCATTGATGTTGAGCGAGTCAAGCTCACAGCTGAAGAACTCTTGGGTTATGACACCACATCACAAACATATTCAGGGTTACTTGAAGACTGGACTAACCGTGCCTTCGCATACGGCTACCCTGTATCACATATCGTGGTAGAGGTCAACGCCGCACAACGATTCCTGTTAGCCCACGACTTCGTTCGCAAATGGCAAACCCGACAGATGGTCAACATCATCCCGCACACCACACACCGAAACAAATTCGACGAAAAACTCGGTATCGAAGCACTACTCCCACCGCTCTACCGCGCTGGCGCAGTCCGACTCCCATCAATGCGAGGCAACTGGAAAACACTCGCACTCGTAGACGAACTTACCAAATGGACACCAGACAAAAAGAACGGCACCGACCTAGTAATGGCAAACTGGTTCGCAGAACTACACTTCCCCAACGTAAGCGGAGTCAAACTCCCACCACGACAATGGCGACCAACATGGATGCTACAAGGCTAATATAGTACAGTTGCGTTAGTCATCAAAAAACCAAGGAGTTTACTCTAAGTGCTATCCGTCGAACAAATTGTCGAACTTTACAACGCACGACGCGAAGCACAAGGACCAGTCATGCGTCGCATGCGCGAAGTACGCGACCTAGCCAATGGCGACGTAGTAATCCCACTCTCAGAACTAGACCGCAACGCACGCACAAACGTAGCGAACCTACTCATCCAAGGCTTGGACCAAACATCGATGCGTATTGCATCAACGATGCCGATGCCATTTTTCCCGCCAGTAAAACAAGGCAACCTTGACTCCCAAGAAATGGCACGACTACGCAAAAAAGTAGTTCTCTCCTATTGGGACCACAACAAGATGAACCTGAAGATGCGCCGCCGCGCACGCCACTTCCTCGCATACTCATCAAGCCCAGTAATGCTGCGCCCAGACTTCCGCAAACTACAACCAACATGGGCAGTACGCAACCCACTAGACACCTACGCTGCACCATCCGAAGACCCAGACAACCTAGTCCCAGACGACTGCATCTTCACCTACACCAAAACCGCACAATGGCTTATCGACTATTACGGTGAACAAGTCATCGGAAAACTCCGCATGGGCAAACTCACCTTCGACACCAAATTCACCATCCTCGAATATGTCGACGACCAAGAAATCGTTATCGCCGTCATGGGAGCCCCACTCGCTGAAGGACTCACACCACCAGAACGTGCAGGTTTAGAAACCGTAGAACTAGAACGCATCCCGAACCGCACAGGCATGCCACTAGCCGTAGTCCCATCACGCATCACACTAGACCAGCCACGCGGACAATACGACGGCATCCTCGGAATGTACTTCACCCGCGCACGCTTGCAAGCACTCACCGAAATCGCTATCGAACGCGGCATCTTCCCAGACGAATACCTTGTATCACGCCCAGGAGAAAACCCTGAAATTATTCAGCTTGCTGACGGCAAAACAGGACAACTTGGTGTAGTTAAGGGCGGCGACATTCAACAGTTGCAGACCAACCCTGGCTACAAAACCGACACAGCACTTGACCGCTTGGAACGACAAGAGCGACTTGAAGGTGCAATCCCTGCAGAGTTCGGTGGCGAATCAGGAACCAACATTCGTACAGGACGCAGAGGCGAAAACGTACTGTCAGCAACAGTTGACTTCCGTGTACAAGAAGCACAAGCAGTATTTGAACAAGCACTCTACGAAGAAGATAAGATTGCTATCGGAATTGAAAAAGCATATTGGGGTAACCAAAAGAAATCATTCTTTATCCCAGGACGAGTATCAGGGGGAATGACACACTATGTACCAAACAAAACTTTCGAAACTGATTTCCATTATGTCAACTATCCGTCGTCTGGTTCGGACGTTAACGGTCTTATCGTTGGTCTCGGTCAGCGTCTTGGCACTGGGCTTATGTCTAAAGAATCTGCTCGCGAAGCTGACCCACTCATCACAGACCCCGAACTGGAAAAAGACCGCATTACTGCTGAGTCCATGGAAGCTGCACTACTGTCCTCAATACAGACCCAAGCCGCTGACCCTAACGGACCTTATCAGCCAGACGATTTGGCGTATCTCACAATGCTCACCATCGAAAAAAACGTCCCAATCTATCAAGCAGTACAAATGACACAGCAACGCGCACAAGAACGCCAAGCAGCTATGGCACCACAAGGCGCACCAGAAACAATGCCAGGTCTTGCTATGCCAGGAATGGGTGCAGAGATGCAAGCAGCACCACCTGCAGGTCCACCAAACATCCAAGGGCTACTCGCACAACTTGGTGGTGGTAACGCTGCAGTAGCACAACAACCAAACACTCCAGGAGCGGTTCTTTCACTAGGGGGAAGACTATAAATGGCAACGTACGCTAATCGCACCGATTTGCAAAACCCAACAAACAAGATGGCGGTAACAGCAGCCACAGGTCAAACCTATGGTGAAGCTGGCGCGCAACGCGCAGCACAACAAGCCGTGCCGATGGGAACACCGCAAGCACCTGTTATTGCTCCAGGTTCGCTTGGCAATCTTGACCGTCCAACGGAACGCCCAATGGAACCAGTAACCGCAGGCAACCCAATGGGTGCAGGTCCAGGTGCAGAAGCACTTGTAACACCATTGCCCGACACGTTGATGGCTGGCGGAAAACAAGACCTCATCAATCAAGTGCGTTATGTGTATTCAAAATATCCAAACACGGCTGTGTTGCAATTGTTGCTTGAACTAGAAAACCAGCCGCTCACATGAGAGAAACCATCCAGCAACTTGAAGCTGAAGCACGCGCAGCGGAACTAATCGCAAAACAAAAAGAACAATACCCATACAAGTTTACCGCTGACCATGCTGAACGTTTAGCACAATCAACATACGGTAGCTACTACACCAACCCAGAAGTAACTGCAGCGGTTGGGTTGTCAGATGCTCCTATTGACCCATCACAAGTCCACATCAATTCCCAACGCCAAGCATTGGCAAACAGCGATGCGTTACGAAGCAGACAAAATATTCCTGTTGGTTCCAAAACACCTGCAGGAGACCCACAACAAGACTTCACCCTTGCAGACCTTTTGCGTATCGCCCCACAAGAAATGGCTGTACGAAAAGACCATCAACCAGACTGGTGGGACAAAGTAGACCCAACCTGGGAAAACGGACTCAACTGGAGAAACATCCCAGTACCAGAAATTAAAGACGCATCAGAACTAATGAACCTTCAAGAAGTTCAGGTAGTCAAACTGTACATGTCTAAAACCCAAGAAGAATGGGATGCAATTCCAGGGATGATTGCAAAAGACACCATCAACATGGATGGTACACGAACTGGAAAGTTTGATGCACGAATAGATTTGCCAGCAAAATTCAAAACATTAGACAACATGATGACTGCTCGTGCAGCATTTACTAACCCAGATTTATCAGCTGGAGAAAAATTTGCTGCAACCCTAATCGAAGATTTTAAATTTGGTGTCAGTTCGACAGGAGCAGTACTTGGTGGAGTACTTGGAACGCCATTTAAAATTGCAGGGTTTTTTGCCCCAGACCATATTGGTCCTGCGGGTGGTTTAGAAATTGAATCATTAGGTGTAACACTCCCGTCGCGCATCAGCGTTAAAGACATAGTTGGCAAACCAGTACGCGCTACAACCAAAACACTCGGTACAGCTTTTCTTGCATCAGCACAAGCATTAAAAAACACTATTGAATATAGGCTTACCCACCAAAGTGGCTCTATTGGAACATTTACCATTCCAATGGACAATTGGGAAGATTACCAAAAAACAGTTATTGAAGGAAATATTCTTACTCAAATTGTTAAACAGGCTGTTACTGAAGGAAGCCTTGATGTTGGTGCAGGATTTTTCCCAGAAGGTAAAGCCGCCGAAGAAGCACGCATAGCACATGATGCAGGTCTACCAAAAATCGACGGTAAAACATGGACGCCTGGTCGTTATGCTACAGAACCATTAATCCAAGAAGGCTACATTGACCGAAATGGGTACATTGCGTCAGTACTATCGGGGATTGTTGACGGAGTGTTTACTGTAGGGACCGACATATCATCATATTCAAACCCAATCAAGAGTGTGATGGGCAAGTTCAACATCGGCAAACCAGCAGCAACAACTTTGGTTTATGGTCGAGCAGCAGACTTGGCTTATGAAGAATGGCGAACCGCGCGCGCAGCCGCAGGTTTGTCAACAGAAGCAAAACAAATTATTGACATGCCATGGGGAAGTGTGGAAGACACTGGAGTTGTTAAAGAGTTTTTTGGCATGTTACCTGCTGGCTCAAAATTGCCAGATGATGCAGAAGCTGCAGCACGAGCATTAGCCAAGGAAAGCATTGGCGAACAGTCACTTGTGCATTTAGATTCTCCACCAGCAATTGTCCCATACAAAGAACCAAGTAACAGTATTGATTCAATTAAACAAAGTTTTGGGCTTGTCGACAAAGCTGATGGCGGGTTTCGTTTTGAACCAACCAAAATAGACGAAATGCCATTTACCCGTGACGGCAAAATAACCCTAGACAAACTGTCATCATTTACTAACGCAGGCGAACTATACGATTATTTCCTCGGCAACATCCCAGTTGGGCTTGCCGTCAAAATCCAAGACGCAGTAGATGTCGCACGTAAAGCAAACAAAGTAATAGATACAAAAGAGATTCATGCCATCCTTAAAGAAGGCGTACTTTCTGGAGACCCGTTTTACAACATCCGTGAAGTACCAGGGGTAATGAGGTCATGGAAAACACAAACAGGACCACGCATTGCTCAATGGTCATCGGGGACAACACGCCAATTTGCAATGATGCCGAACTCAACATTCTTTTCTTTTGATGACCCAATGGCTTCCATCAAAGACATGAACAGACTCATGAACGTAATGAAAGTTCCCAAAAAGGAACGCTTCGAAATGCTGACAAAAACCATGAAAATGGTGGCGAATGGTGAAGTCGATAATCGTTTTGAGTTGGCAGACGCATGGATGGATACGGTTATCCGACCAGCATTAACCAAAAATGGTGTGCCTGAAAAATGGATTAAAGATGTTTCCAAATGGTCTGGGTGGGATGATGGGATTCTTCAATGGACATGGGATGCGGTTGGCGAAGGATACCCAGCTTCATGGCTGGCTGCTGGTTCTGCTGACATTGTGCGTTCAACCGACTTCATGATGAAGGGTTTCATGATGGTTTCACCAGAAAACCTGAATCAAGTCATCCGTGAAACAACAAATTTGTGGAAAGTCTTTGAACCATTTAGGGGAAATCCTGTAATGGAAAAACTTTTGCGACCAACAATGTTTAATGCTTTAGAAAAAACTCAAAAGAAACTTTTAAAACCATTAGCACTTGGCGCACCATTGCCAATCAGAATGGTTACTCGTATTCTCCCAGACGAAATGTTACGCATTGCAGTCTCTGAAGGTATGACCATGTCATCTCTATACGCTCTGGGTGCGATGGGTCATATAAACGTAAACACTTTTGGTGTGGCAATTAAATCTGGTAAACAAATACAAGATATAATGCCAAAAATTGAACATATTGATGATTTGTATGCCAATCTTAAACGTGCAAACAGTTTTGGTGATGCTGCAGAAATCAAAATATATACAGATTTAATCAATACTTTTGAAGCAAAGTACGGCAAGAAATCAGATTTGCTAAAGCAAGTGCGTTTGTTTGAACAACGCCTTGACGAATCTTTGCCAGGTAGCGGGCGAAACGTAACCGAACTTGCTAAAGGTTTAATGGCAGATGAGCGCGCAACCCCAGGTGTTTTAAATTATGAACGACAAATTCGTGGCAATGCAATTAAAGACATTGCGTACGACATGAACAACAACCCAATTATTAACCCTGAATCAAAAGCAAATAAAAACTGGGTTAAGGGAACCGCACGAGACATTGTCCAAATGTCAGAGACCCCAGAGTATCGTGAAGTTGCTAAAGCCATGTTGGCTGGTGGTTCGGACGCTGTACTGCAATTGCCAAATAGGTTTCTTAACGGCGACCTTAAAAATGTTTTTGAATCCATTTGGTCTAAGGCATTACGCAATCAAGGCACAAACGGCATGAGCAAGATAACTCCATTGACCTCGGTAGAAGGAAACTCTGCTTGGGTTAATACAATCTACAACGACATTTTAACAAGAACTGGCGCAGACAGAACCGCTATCGGTGTTATCGCTACAGGAAAACTTGGTTCAGAATCTATTTCAAGCACCAACGCATGGAAAATTAAAACATCTACTGCAGTAAACGTGTATGAGCCTACGGAATCATTCAACAACTGGGTTCGTAACAATTTGCTACAAAATATGGATACAGCAAAAGTTGTTCCATTTGCTAAAACAGAAGCCACATTAAAAATAACTCAAAAAGAAAATTGGTTTACAACACTGTTTAGTTTGTACCGAGATACATCAGCCAAAGTTGCTCGCGGACCATTCCAGCGATACCATAAATGGCAACGCATTATTGAACTTATGCCAGCAATGGACCCTAAAGAAGCAGCTAAAATGGTTGCTGCATTAGAAAAAAGCGATGTTGCAGACTGGTTACAAGATTCGGTTCGTGCAGCATTGCCGCGCGCAAACGGGACAGCAACACGCAAACAAGTGGAACTACTTGGTGAAATGCATGGACACCAGCGTGTCGACGAAGTTTTGTATAACTCTAAAAATGTTTCATACATCGGCTCCCGACATTCATTGTTATTTGCTTTCTTTGATGCTTGGAAAGAACAATGGTCTGTATGGGCAAGACTGATGGCAAATAATCCAGCCACAATCGGTCAAGCACAACAACTAAAACAAGGTTTAGAAGAAACAGAACTGCCTGACTGGGCTGGAGGAAAAGCAGGACGCGGCATTGTATTCACTGACGAAGATACAGGTCAGCAAGCGGTAGCCTTACCATTCTCACGCGAAGTGTATTCAATGTTTGGATTAAATGCCGAAGAACGAATTCAAACAAAAAACCTTTCTATGCTCGGTTCAGCGGTACCTGGATTCTTTGGTTTTGGTGCAATGATTATGGACTCAATACTTCCAAAATCGGAAGCGTATGCCAACCTACGGGCAACAGTGTTCCCATTTGGCGACCCAGCGGCACGTTCACAAATTGCGGACTACCTGCTCCCAATGTGGGGTCAAGGACTTGTTGGTGCTGCAACTTCGCGCGGTTCTCGTAGCCTCCCATTGTTAGACTTTTTTGAAAATCTCCAAGCATTAGGTGCAACAGAAACAAACGACAATATCCGTGCATCAACGCTCAATGCCGTGTTGACAAACATTGCATCTAACCGTGATGGCGTTCCAGTAACAGCACAAGAACGAGACAGACTCATTGAAGACGCAATCAATAAAACAGACTTGCTTCTTGCATTGAAATCGTTTTTTAAAATTGCGCTTCCTGGTGCCTCAATGACCAAATACTTTACGGAAATTGGTGCAGAGAACGTGACTACAGGCGTGGTAATGGACGAATTGCGTACCATGACCGATAAATCTATTAAGGCTGGCGGGACATACACCGACGGTGTAATCGAGTTCCTTGACAAGTACGGTCCAGAAGCTTGGATTTATTTGGCTGGCGGAAGTGAAGCATCTCCAGGATTATCACCAACAAAAGAGTTCGCTCAATGGCAGCTGTCTAACCGTGGGTTGCTTGACAAGTATCCGTTAGTTGCTGGTTATCTTGGACCACAAGACGGTGAGTTTGATGTCAAGGCGTACAGCGCACAAGCCGCGGTTGGTTTACGCAAGCCACGAGACATTGAAGCACGCCAAGAAAAGGCGTTGAACAGTCTTGCTTGGACTTCATATAACTACAAAAAAGATACTCTTCTCAAATCAGGTTTGGAACAAGGCTTTACCCCATCACAAACAATGCGTTCCAACGACTATTCAGCCCAACTCAAAGCACACGCAGACCAACTGAAACAACAATTTCCGATGTGGAACCCTGCTGCAACAAGCGGCGAACGCCAACGTGAACTAACCAACCAAATGGTTCAAATTGAAAAAATGGTTACAGACAAAAAAGTTCTTGCCACACCTGGCGGAAAAATCCTTGCCGACTATTGGGCGTATCGTACGGCGCAAGTCAATTCGATTGTTGCTGCAGACCCTAAACTTGCGAGCGGAAGCTGGAGACAAGCCAAAGCAGCAGCAGGATTACGACAAGCACTAACTGATACTGGTTATAGTCTTGCTGAACAATACCCTGAGTTTGCTGCTTTGTGGGAAAATGTATTATCTAGAGAGTTCGAACCACCAGAAATAGGAATGTAATCATGGCTGAATGTCCAGAAGGATTTCAAAAAGACCCTGCAACGGGTCAATGTGTACCACTGTTAAAGCCCGTTGAAGTTGATACAGGAACAATGCTTGGCGGCATAGACCCAAACTATGTAATGCCAAAATCATACGGGACTGTTGAAAAGCCGTACGGTTATGCACCAAAAGACCTTAATATTATTTACAAAATTTCTACAGAAAAACTTATTTCATATCAAACCCAACTTATGGCGGCGTTTCCAGGGTATAAAGCATCATTGGGTAATCGGTCCGACCCGAAACTTAAATCATATTTTGGTAAAGCACTTACAGAAATTAATGCTCTTAACGCCCCAGACGACGGTCCAATTAGAGGGAAATCGTTAGACGAAGCTCTGGCATATTTAGCTAAAAATCCTGTAAAAGATGTTGGTGGTTCTGGTTTGCCAACATTCAGATTGAACGACCCTGATACTTTGAAGAAAGCATTTGAAGGTGGAGCACAAACAGCGTTAGGTCGCACACTATCCCCAGAAGATATGAACAAACTGGTTAATTCATTTAACCAATTAGATATGAATTACCAACGTGCTGCTGCAGGCGGTGGGACTATCACACAACCACCCAATGCGGAAGTGTTCGCTGAAACACAAGCAGAGAAACTATCTCCTGCTGAAGCCGAAGCAAACGACTACTCCTCATATATCGGCGTACTATCTAACTGGATGCAAGGATAACCATGGCAACTACACCACCAACAGAACCTAAAGTACCAGCACAAGGTACCCCAGCGTGGTTCCAATACGCCAAAGAACAGTACGGTTGGATAGCAGACCTTTACCAATCAGTAGGTGAACTACAAGTAATTATCGACCAAGCCGTTAAACAGAAATGGACTAAAGACCGTTTCCTTAACGCAGTTCAGTCAACACAATGGTCGAAAACCAAGGACGCTAAAGAACGCGCTTATCTTGACAAGCAAACCACAGACCCAACCACCCTTGCCAATGACATCAACGCTAAACAGTTCGAACTTGAAACCTACATTGGCAAACAAGGCTACTCACTAGACCCTGTTGCGCTAAAAAATCTTGCCACCCAAGCCATCAAATACGGTTGGGACACCAACGAAACAGCCCGTTATGTTGGTGCAGAAGTAGCCAAAACAGGTAGAACCCCTGGTGGTGTAGCAGGCGAAGCAACCACAAAAGGACTAGACGCTGCAACGGTTCGCCAATACGCTATCGACTACGGCATCAAACTTGATGACGCAACCATCAACGCATACTCCCAGAACCTCATCATGAAGACGATGACCCCTGAACAGGTCAAAGAGATGATGCGTCGCGATGCGGAGAACCTGTACCCTGCGTTGAAAGGACAGTTGGATGCTGGTCGTACCGTTGCACAAGCTACCGCAAGCTATCGAGCAATTGCTGCGAGCGTACTTAACATCGACCCTTACACAGTTGACTTTACAGATGCCAACAAGTGGGGGCGTTTGTTGTCATACCAAGACCCGAACACGAATGAAACTCGCTTGATGAACGGTACAGAGTGGGGCAAGTTCCTGCGTACGTTACCTGAGTGGCAGACTACTGATGAGGCTAAGACGGTTTACCGTGATGTGGCTTCTACTATTACTAAAGGTTTCGGAGCAGTGAGAGGTTAATCATGGCATTATCTAAACAAGAGCGTCAAGAACTATTCATCCAGCAACGTACCGCTGAACTACAGGCTGCTGGTAAGCCTGTTGATACTGCTGCGCTTAACGCGCGTTTTGCTGAACTTGGTGCAACCCCTGAAGGTCGCAAGCAAATCACAGCTAAAGTGCAGTTGGCTCAACGCCCACCACAGGATGTTGCTACAACACTTCCAGATTTTGGTGCGGTACCAGCGACACCAAGCAACGAGGCACCGACTGGTCCCTCAATTCCAACAACGGTTTACAACCCTGTAACCCCCGCGACCCCTACGGTGCTTCCAGTTGGTAACGCTGCAGCCGATGAACTTAAAGCGACACTTCGTCGTTATGGTCTTGAAGGACTGTTCGACAATTTGAATCAGGCTGTTATGGGTGACCCTACGTTGGTGCGTAACGCTGACGCATTGTTTGGTTCTATCCGTGAAACACCTATCTACAAGGAGCGGTTCAAAGGCAACGCTGACCGTGTGTCTAAAGGTTTGCCTGAACTTACTGAAGCTGAGTACATCAACCAGGAAATGTCATACAAAACAAACCTGAAGAACCTTGGCATGCCAAAAGGCTTCTATGACACCCAAGAAGCTTTCGCCAACTTCATCGCCAACGACATCTCCCCAGTCGAACTAGCCCAAAGAATACAACAAGGGTATAACGCAGTAACCCAAGCCAGCCCAGAAGTCGTCAACCAACTCAAACGAATGGTCCCCGACCTCACCGACGGTGACATCGCCGCCTACTTCCTAGACCCAACAAAATCAGGTCAAGAAATAGAACGCAAAGCCCGCGCCGCACAAATCTCCGCAGCAGGCGTAACCCAAGGCGGCATGCAAATCACAACCGCACAAGCAGAACAATTAGCCAAACAAGGTGTGACCGCAGAACAAGCCCAACAAGGCTTCGCCCAAATCGGACAACAAGAACAACTATTCCGTTCCAACCTGATGGGCGAACAAGCACTCACCCAAGAACAAATCGTTGCAGGCACACTCACCAACGACCAAGCTGCCGCAGAACGAATCGCACGCCGCCGTCGCGGACGCACCGCAACCTTCCAAGAAGGCGGCGGATACTCAGGTCAAGGCGGACAGCAGACAGGACTCACCACAGTCGGAATGTAATGTGTTATAGTTCGTAATACCTTCACGGACAACCCCCGAACCGTGCGGAGCAATATGGGGTGACAAATCAACAGCAGCCATCACTACCCTCCAGAGTGATGTGGGCAAAAGGAGAGTGCCATATGTCAGATATTGACAACTACGACAGCGAAGACCAAATGGACGACAGCCGAAACCCTGTTAGGGCAAGGATGCGTCAACTGGAAAAGGAAAACACAGAAGTCAAAAAACTTCTTGCGGAAGCCGACATCGCCAAACGAGAACTAGCGTTCGTGAAAGCAGGCATCGACCTGACTGCACCAGCGTCAAAGTATTTCGTTAAAGGTTATGACGGTGAACTTAACCCAGAGTCCATCAGACAAGCTGCAGTGGAAGCACAATTGATTAGTCCCCCAGAACCAAGTCCATTAATGGAAGAAGCACAAGCTTGGAACCGAACAGCAAAAATTGCTGCAGGAACCCAAACCGCTCAACCACCAATCGACTGGAACCGCAGACTACAAGACGCGCGAAGTCCACAAGAAGTAGATTCAATTTTGGCAGAGGCACGAATAGCTTTAGGAAACTAATACCAAACCTCTAAACCAAAGGAAAAATTAAAATGGCAGGCGAAACCCAACTCTCGTCACTGTCCGTAGACCAGGTAGCATTTGACCGTCTCGCGTATTTCGCGTTGCGTTCAGAACTCTTGTTCGACCAGGCAGCAGACGTACAACCAGTACAGCAGGCAATGCCAGGTACAGGCGTAACATTCACCATCTTCAGCGACATTGCAGCAGCAACGTCAACGTTGAACGAAGTTACCGACGTAACCCCAACAGCATTGTCCGACAGCCAAGTAACCGTAACTCTCAACGAATACGGTAACGCAGTAGTAACCACCGCCAAGTTGCGTGGAACAGCGTTCTTGGATGTTGACTCAGCAGCAGCAAACATCATCGGATACAACGCAGGCGATTCAATCGACCAGGTTGTCCGTGAAGTTCTTGCTGGTGGAACCAACGTTATCTACGCAACTGGTGGTTCAAGCACACCAACAAGCCGTGAGTCAATCTCGGCTGATGACGTACTTGCCGCTGACGACGTTCGTAAGACCGTCGCACAGTTGCGTAGTGCAAACGTAGCGACCTTCAACGGTTCATACATCGGCTTTATCCACCCAGACGTTTCGTACGACTTCCGTTCGGCAACTGACGCAGCAGCATGGCGTACGCCAGCTAACTACGTCAACCCAGAGGGAATCTACAACGGCGAAATCGGCTTGTTCGAATCCGTACGTTTTATCGAAACCCCACGCGCAAAGGTATTCACCAACGCATCGAACGGTACCAGCACAACTGGTTCAATCGACGCGTATTGCACGCACATCATGGGTCGTCAGGCTCTTGCAAAGGCGTACAGCGTACAGGACGGAAACGGTGCAGTACCGAAGATTGTCCGTGGCAACGTAACCGACCTCCTCATGCGCTTGCAGCCATTGGGTTGGTACTGGTTGGGTGGCTATGGTCGCTTCCGCGAAGCATCGCTCCGCCGTATCGAGTCAGCATCAAGCATTGGTGCTAACTAATAACTAACCAAGCAGCCGACTACATGGCTGAAGGTTGAACAAAAGCCCCTCGTTTCCCCTCAGACGGGAGATGGGGGGCTTTCGTTTTGCTATAGTCATATAACACGAAAGGTTTACAATGTCGATTTCTAACTATGCAGAATTAGCGTTACTCAATACGCTCCGCAATACCTCATTTGCTGTTGCCGCCACATATGTAAAACTCCATACGGGAGACGCTGGTGAAGCAGGAACAACAAACGCCGCAACCGAAACCACCCGCAAAGCAATCTCGTTTTCAGCAGCATCATCTGGTTCGATGGCATCATCTGCAACTGTTGAATGGACAAACGTAGCAGCAACAGAAACCTACAGCCATTGGTCGCTGTGGGATGCAAGCACAGCAGGTAACTGTTTGTGGACTGGCGCACTATCCTCATCAGCAGCCGTGACCGCTGGCGATACTTTCCAAATCACTTCTCTCACGCTGTCGCTCGACTAGCCGTTAGGGGATAACCCCTTATGGCTCAAACAGCAGTCACAGGTTTTAGCGAACCATTCTTAGACACCCATCCGTTTTATCGGGGGACATATTTCCGTACGGTAGCACGCACCGCTACAGGACCAGGCAACGGCACAGCACAAAGCGCATCAGGCAGAACTGTTACAAGGCTTGACCGTCTTGTCGATTATCACACAGGCTTCTACAAAAACGGTGGACGCTTCTACCTTGGTGTTCGTGCAATTATTACTGTCACCGCCACAGCATCGGGAACAGGTACCGCATCATCTTTCGCATCTGTCCTAAAGCAACGCCAAGGAACAGATACTGGCACAGGAACTCAAACCGCAACAGGACTAGCAGTAATAATCCGAAGCGCCACAGGCTCTGGCATTGGGACAATGGACTCAACAGGTCTTGTCATCCACTTCTACTTGCGAACCGCCACAGGCTCAGGCACAGGAACATCAGCAATAACAGTTGTTCGCGCCGCAGTAAGAACCGCAACAAATTCAGGCACAGGAACAGAAACAGCTGACTGGAACATCAACCCTGTAAGAACCGCAACTGGTAATGGCACAGGCACATCGACTATTGTTGTCAACCGTGTTGTACTCAGAACTAGCAATGGCGAAGGTGAAGGCACGTCGACATCGACGCGAATACTCACGGCTATACGCACGGCGGAAGGTTCAGGCACAGGGTCAGGGACTTTGGTTGGTGCAAGAACGCGCCGAACTACAGCAACAGGCGCAGGCGACGGAACAGCCACAGTCAACTGGGACAAGTCACATATCTTCCGTGTCCCAATAACTGAAGGCTATCCGTTTGCGGTCAGACTTTCAGAAAACCCACCAGACCGACTATTTGCACACACACCACAAGGCTCCCGCGCCAAAAACTTGTACCGTCTCGACGATGGTAGCTACACCACTACCGACCCTCGCAGACCAGAACGCATTACCCGCACCTATTTTGGTGGGCATGATAATTTCTTGACAGATGCAGAAATCACAGAACTCACAGCAGCAGGCTATGGAAGTAGTATCACCTAATGGCAATCTTTAGACCACCAACCGACAACTTCGTAGTCCCAGTAATCGTTGGGGATTATATGGGAGGGCTACGGTTATCGAAAGACCAACGCCTCGCGAACCGTCTTGGCGGCAGAATAGACCCATCACCACGCGGACGCAACATCTTCTTGCTTACCAACGGAACTTATACCGATGACCAACCGTCAAGCCTGAGTATGGTTTCTAAGGTATATTATGGCGGACACGAGAACGAGATAACAGAAGACGAAGTGACCGCTTTAACTGCGGCAGGATACGGGGCATACATTTCATGAAGCACAGGGAAACACACCCCAACCTAGATGTCGAAGGTTGCTTCGGTTGCAGGGTCGCAGGTGTCCGCATGGGAACCAACACGACCACTAGCAGAGGGGCTAAGGTGGCGGAGATTAACCAAACAGAACGTAACTGGAACAAAGACATGCCAGCATACAAACGTCTTCGCGCTAATGGCTTACAACCTAAGAAGATTGATGGTGCTGCCAACGTGGAAAAGAAAGCACAGGAATCATGGCAAGTGGAGACAGGGATTCTGCCAACTATCTAAACCTCGTTGGGGTTGACATCCCTAAAGTCGGGTACGGCAAAATGGTTGTCGGGCTTAAGACAGCATTAGCCAGCAAAGTAAACCTGTGTGACGACGCAGAACATGTGGTGTTCGCTCTTAGACCGAACCTTATTAAAGGCTGGTTGGAAGACCAGAAGCCAAGCCTGTTGACGATGTGGGAAACGAACTGGCTACCCAAAGAGTTTTCTGATTATCTGCACAACTTTGAGACAGTCATTGTTCCTAGCCTGCATAACTTTGATTTGTTTTCCCAACATCACGACAACGTGCATGTCATACCGTTAGGTGTTGACCGCAACATCTGGCACCCAAAACCAATACAACGCACCGACAAATACAAGATATTGTGCGGCGGCTCAGAATGGTACCGCAAAGGACTAGATGTAGTACTGGAAACATTCCTAGAACTAAACCTGCCCAATGCTGAACTACATATCAAGATAGTCCCACCACACTTGTTTGCCCCAAAGAACCTGAATTATCCGAACGTGGTGGTACATGACCAATGGATGACCGAAGAAGAAGAACGCGACCTAGTTTGTTCTATGGATTGTTTCATATCGGTGTCACGAGGTGAAGGCTTCGGACTGATGCCACTCCAAGCAATCTCAGCAGGCGTACCCACCATCCTGTCTGACGCTCACGGGCATCGAGAATTCTCCGACCTAGCCACTCATCGCATCCCAACCACCTCCGTCCCCACCGCCAAGGGTGTCTGGCAAAACATGGGTGACTGGGATGAACCTGACCGTGAAGCCCTAGCCGAAGCCATCAAAGACATCGGCAAACATCGTGAACGCTACCGTCAGAAAGCAGAAACCTACGCCCCAGAAACCGCAGCATTCAACTGGGACACCTCAGCAAACCAACTCCTACAAATAGTTAAACCATCAGGGAACCGTGCCGCAGGCAAATGGCTACCCCTAGAACCTATGTGCGAAATACAAGTCAACCGCAGAATAAAAGCCAGCATCGGCACCCATAACATTGACCTGAAACCTGGTATCACCTATCCTGTAGTGTTAAACGTGCGCGAGGTTCTCCGTGCATCAGGCTACCTAGTGGAGAAACAATGAAGAAGCCAACCAAATCCCAAAATAAAATCAAGAAGGTAATGGGCGAATACAAAGAAGGCACTCTGCATTCGGGCAAGGGTGGACCAGTAGTGAAAAAGAAGAAGCAGGCTATTGCTATTGCTTTGTCTCAGGCTGGGAAGTCTAAGAAGAAATGATTGAGTACAGGGGCGAGAAGTTCGCTGGCTACAACAAGCCAAAGCGCACACCACAAGCCAACAAATCCCATGCTGTGTTAGCCAAATCTGGTGACAAAGTCAAACTCATCAGGTTCGGTCAACAGGGTGTCAAAGGTTCGCCTGAAGGCACCGCCAGAAACAAAGCTTTCAAAGCCCGCCATGCCAAAAACATCGCCAAAGGCAAGATGTCCGCAGCATACTGGGCAGACAAAGTTAAATGGTAACATCTAAGAGTCGACAGGAGACATTATGCCAATGGTAGGAAAAAAAGAGTTCGGTTACGGTGCTAAAGGAATGGCGGCTGCTAAGAAGGAAGCCAAGAAAACTGGCAAGCCTATGAAGATGCAGGGCAAGTTTAAGAAAAAGAAGGGCATGTAACCATGTCTGCTAAAGGCGAAATGTACAAGTCCAAAGCTGCCAAGAAGAAGCATGAAATGAAAGAAAGCTCCAAAGAAAAGATGATGGAGTACGGCAAACCAAAGGCTAAGGCTAAGAAAAAGAAGTAAATGACCACAGCCGCAACCGTCATCGATAGGACGTTGCGACAACTGCTATCGGGAACAGTTGAACCGCGCAACAAACTAGCGTCCAGTATCAACTCGTCCGCGACGAGTGTTATTGCAACGTATGCCCTTGAAGGGTTGCGTGCTGGACAGGTTTGCGAAATCGATTCAGAACTCATGTACATTTGGGCAACTGATTCAGCAACAAAAACAATGACAGTCGAGCGCGGCTTCAACGGAACCACCGCAGCATCACACACCGCTGACGCAATTATTGTTGTTAGCCCACGCTTCCCACGTTCACAAGTATTGGAAGCAGTCAACGATGAAATCCGTGACCTATCATCCCCGATGAACGGTTTGTTCCAAGTCAAAACATTAAACATCGATTACAACGGTTCAGACACCATGATAAACCTCACAGGTGTAACCGACATCATCGACCTGCTTGGTGTTTCTGTTCGCTACATGGTTGACGACTATCCTGTCGCACGCAAAGTACGCCTCGTACGTGATGTCCCAACAGATGACTTCGCATCAGGCTTCGCGTTACGGTTCGACCAAGGGGTATTCCCAGGTCGCCTTCGCGTTGTCTACAAAGCACCATATGTGACCGCTTCAACCGAATCCTCTGACATAAACACAACTGGCGGGATTCAAGATACGGTCACAGATAT
>Ga0247723_1000463_pt1 | contig 28079 bp, 35 predicted proteins | sample MSEWelMarce5H_FC_FD_189079 | JGI IMG/M metagenome (GOLD analysis project Ga0247723, IMG submission 189079) | Subsurface sediment microbial communities from gas well in West Virginia, United States - MSEEL Well Study Marcellus 5H_FC | ecosystem: Environmental > Terrestrial > Deep subsurface >... | reverse complement strand
AATTAATTCATTGATTTCTTTGTTGAACATATTTACTCCTGTCTAATAATGTTAGATAGTCCTCCTGTGGAGGACAGGAGAGTACTCAACACAAGAGAACTATCTAATATTCAGTTGAATGTATATAATATAATATATAATTATTATATATATTATATGGCGCCTTAGCGCCTATATATATTAATTATGTTATTATATAATTAATTATACACAGACAGGACACTTAATGCAAAACGACACACCGACATTTCCCAACTGGTTCGCAGGTCAACAATACAACTTTGAAAATCATCTAACCCAACTGGCTGGTCAATCTAACCTTAAGTTCTTACAGATTGGTGCATACACAGGTGATGCTTCCGTCTGGTTACTTGATAATATTCTAACCGACCCATCATCTACCCTTACAGATATAGATACTTGGGAAGGCTCAGATGAGCGTGAACATAAACTCATTTCGTTCTCAGGTGTTCAGGCTTATTACAACCAGCGCACAGAGAAGTATAACAATTTGTTATCTATCTGCTCTAAGTCTGAGTACGCTTTACCTAACCTCAGGGATTCCTACGACTTCATCTACATAGACGGAGACCATACAGCAAAGGCTGTGGCAGAAGATGCTGAAAGTTGTTGGTCAATCCTTAAGCCTAATGGAATCCTAGCCTTTGATGATTACAGATGGGGAGAAGACCTACCCCCACACACAACACCTAAGCCAGCGATAGATGATTTCCTTGCCAAATATACTGGCGAGTACGAATTACTATCCAAGGATTACCAAGTCTGGCTCCAGAAGAAATGACAAAAAGACCCCCAAGCCATAGATTTCTCTATGACCCAGGGGTCTAAGTGTCTTAAAAGCGCCTCAGAAGGCGTTTAATCGGTACTCCAGTTACTTGCTTCCACGACCAAACTCAGGGCTATTGGTATCCAAAGCCTTGAGAATAGGACCAGCGAACGCTGCTATAAATGCATAAGCCAGAGCCTTTGGGTCTGTCTCACCTGCAAGGTATAGTGCTGTCACTGCTGCGAATGCTGCACGAAAGTAAGTGCTAGCGATTGCGATTAGTTTTGCCTTCATTGTTTTCTCCTTAGTTTGATTAAAGGAATTTGATAAGTTCTGCCCAAGTCTTAGGACCAACGATACCATTGCTGTCAACAATATCGTGGTTGTCTTGAAACTTAATGACGTTCTGTCTGGTTATTGGACCATAGATGCCATCAGCCTTTAAGCCAAGTGCTCGCTGAACTATCTTAACTCCCTCGCCCTTATCTCCTGGCGTAATACGCCCTGGAAATGCTGGCTTCTCAGGTACTGGGACCTGTGCTATTACCTCATTACCATCGTAGTTAGGACGACCCCAACCAACAATGCTAACAGTAATACCTTTTTTGTTTTTCTTGTATGCACGAACTTGCTTGCACACTTCTCCGCCATTTCTTTGGCTTCCTGATTTCTTTGAAGATGTGTTTCCTTCAATAGTCAAGATAACCCCATCGGCTTCAATGTGAGTACAGATTCCAACGTGAGAGATGCGGTCTACGCCATCTCCTGGAAAGTCAAAGAAAACAATATCGCCTGGCTGTGGAGATTGTCCGCAATCTGCCTCAAACCAAGTCTTCATTTTCTTAAATGCTCCTGCTCCTGCAACTGTTGAAACACAGTTAGGAATTTTTACTCCTGCTTGATTAGCACACCAGTTTACAAATGAGCCACACCACGCTAGGTAGTTAGCCTTCATAAACTTGCCGTACTTTGTTTCATTATCCTTAGGACCTTCAATGGTTCCAACTTCACCAAGAGCAACCTCAATGATTGCTTGTGCCGTTCCCTTGTCTGCCATTGCTACTCCTTAGTTGTATTCTTCGTCGTCAGGAATTACTTCTACTGCTACGGCTGCTGCCGCTACAGTTGCTGCTGCAGTCGCTGCATAGCGTGCCTCAACTTCAACATCAGCCACAGTCTTTGCACCCTTATCAACTGCTGAGAATGCAGCATTGATTTCATCTAGTGATAGTTTGCCATCGTCCATAAATGCACGAGCCAACTTCTCAACTACGGCTGCTACTGCTGTAAGACCAGCAACGGTTACTGCTGTGATTGTGTCAACGCCAGCAATGGCGCCAGCACCGATTACTGATAGACCGCTTGCTGCAAATACTGCAACAATACGCATCAGTACATTGTTTAGTGATTTCATTATTCGTCCTTAGGGTTGCGTAGGTTGTATGTGAATACCCAGATAATTGTTGAACCAAAGATGGCGTAGCCGACTACTGTTTTGGCTGAACCTTCAAGGACAACCCAAGCAATGAACATACCTAGTAGTGTCCATAGTTGGTTTGCTATATCTGAAAAGAAGTTTTTCATTATGGTTTTCTCCTGATTGCTGCAGCACCTGCTGCTGAGGTGGCTGCTGTAGTGGCTATGTTTCCTGCAATGACTGCTGCGATAATTACCTTCTCAGATTCTTCTCGCTCTTCTTCTGTCATATCCGCCCCTACTGAACCAAGGGCAGCCAATGCTGCGCCAGGGTCTGTAAATAATTCTTGAAGTAATGCTGCTGGGTCTTGTAGTAACTGAACTGCTATTGCTTGTTCTGCTGTGATTACTACACCATTGGATAATTCAACTGGCGTGTCAGGTGCTAATGTTTCCAAATCAACATCATCTACCTGTACTATTGTTTCTTCGGTTTCTTCTACAGGAGGTTCAGGTTGAATAGGTTCTGGTTCAATAGGTTCTGGCGTAGGCTCAGGCTCAACTGGGACAGGCTCAAGTTCTGGCTCTGGCTCAAGTTCTGGAGTAGGTAATGGTTGAATTTCTGGTTCTTCTACTGGCGTCTCTACTATCTCTGGTTCTGGGATATACACTGGGGGTGTCACAGGTTCAGGCAATGGTTCAGGAGTTACAACGGGAGTTGGCTCTACTGGAACGACAGGTTCAGGAACTACAGGCTCAGGAATAACTGGCTCTGGTTCTGGAGTTGGTTCTGGTTCAGGAACAACAGGTTCAGGTTCTGGTTCAACGGGAACAGGTTCAGGAGTAGGCTCCACAGGTTCAGGTTCCAATACAGGAGCCTCTTCAACTTGAATAATATTTACTTCTTCTAAAGGAACAATAGTTCCATCAGTAAGTACTGCACCAGTTCTTTCATTACCTGTTAATGGACCATCTACTGCATAACTATATGCAACAGTTCCATCTGTTTGAATCTGTGCAGTAATAATAATGCTTGTTGTTTCACCAGTAAATGTTCCATATGGACGATAGTTACCATCTACTTGGAACCCACCTTCACTTACATTAATAATAAAGTGAGTGTCTGGCATTTGCTGAGGCAATACCCACCAGTCTTTAGACTCAATAGAGACAGAAGGTGTTGTTGGATAAGTCCAATATGTACCGTCTGGTCTACCAAAGGTGATGACTGAGTTGGTTGTTGCATAGACGTTCTCATAAGTAACACCGTCGTAGACAACTGATACTGTCAGCGGTATCTGATAAGAGACATCATCTCCACCATTGGTAACTATAGTTGTTACTTCTGGTAGTGATTCCTCACCATATGCTGGTGGAACTAAGAATAAAAAATTAAATGCTATAAAACAAACTGCTAAACTATTTCTTACTCTCGCATAATAGGACGTAGATTTGGTCAACTCTTTGTTCAACTCGGTTAAGCCTCTCGGTGTTAGTGTTCACGGAGTCCCTCAAACTGTTGCCCCCATTCGGCTTCAACTCATCAAGGTAGTGTTTAACTAACCAACGTGTTGCTGCACCGAAACTAATTACTATTGTCGCGACTGAGACAATAAGCCCAGCCCATTCTGCTGCTGTCATTACACGGTCCTGACGGTTATGGTAAGTATGCCTCCGAAGCCATCAAATCTTTTGTCAGGAGGAGTCATACGAGTGAATGTGATTTGTTCAATTACGGATTGACGAATTTCCTGGGTAGATAAATCCTGCCAGTTAACTACGTCTCCACCTTCTTCTATATTTTCTAGTGCAAGAATGCGCTCTGCAGCACGTCCTTCGTAACCAGTTACCACATTGTAACGGTCAGTTTCTACATCAAAACAATAAACTGGGAATTGAATTACACGCTGGCGTGGAGTAGCAATGGTTGCTTTAATTTGGTAGCCTTGAAACAATGGACCCTTTGTTGTATCAGTTGTATCACGAGTAAGAACAAACTTGTAGGCTACATACTCTTGCGCTGTTTCAGGACTGTTAGTTGCCACTTCAATAGGTGCTGTACCTGAATCATATGTAATGTGGTCATAAGGTGGGTTTCCAAACTTATCTATAGTTTGAAGACTAAGAGAGCCATAAGTAAAGTTACCTCGTCCAAGAAGGCGCTTAAAGTTCTTAGGCTCTAGTGTTCCATATCGGATGTAACCTGTAGTTAGGTAACCTGATTCAGCCAAGGTTGATTCTGACTCTAGATAAATTGCTCCATCTGTTGCTTCATATGCAGTACAAAATGCGAGTCTGTTTGTTACTCCAAGAAATGCAACACCTGTTGTATAGTGCTCGGCACTCTGTGTTACCTGCAAGTCTTTAGCGTAAGCAAAGCGTAAAGGTTCTATTTCATTGCCTAAGTCAATACGATACAAGCCAGCATCTAGTGTACCGATACCTGAAGCACACCAAATAAATCTATCTCTTGCTGCAAAGTCATAGCAAGGCTGAGTTGTTTCTACAATAAGTGGACCATAGTTAATAGAACCATCTTGGTCAGAAACAACCGCTGCACGGATTCCTTTGTTTGTACCTATCATCATATAACCTAGGTAGTAAGAAAGTTTTTCAACTATTTCCCCAGAAGGTAGTTCTGCTGCTACAACTGCTGATGTAAGAGTGGGCATTACACCTGCTGTTGAAAGCGTGTACTTTTGAATTGTTGAATAGATTCCTGAGTGTCCAGCAGTATAGATGGCTGGTCCAGATGCAGCAATAGAAGTGTAATGATAGTTAGTATTTGGATTTGTGTAGACTAAGTTTCCATCACCGATTGCATCTGTACTAGTTGGAAATTCATAAACTTTATTGTTCACGCATAAAATAATGCGGTCTTTAATAAATTCCATTTCAGCGTGAATGATTTCTTCGTCTCCGCTTTGGAACATTTGGGTAACATCACCTGTTGCGCTAGGATTAGATGAACCAGTAATTGAATCACCAGATAATGGCTTCTTAAACATAGTAAGGCGTTGCGCTCCACCTGCAGTCTTATTAGTTACCCAGTAAGCATTGACTCCATCGTCGCAGATAGCGTTTACCTTACGGTCTGTGCCAGAAATATAGTCAATGAAGTGGATTACTGGATTAGTCACACCAGTGCCAACTGGTGATACAGCGGTAGAGGTTACATTAGATGCTGTCTTAGCATAGGTAAAAGTAGTTGTTGTAGGCACGGTTGTAATGCGATACTCACCATTAAATGTTGCATCTACACCTGTAATTGTAATAGTCATACCAACTGTAAGCCCGTGCGCTGCAGAGGTGGTAAGTGTTGCTACATTGGAAGTTAAAGCCTTGTTAGTAATAGACACAGTAATTGATGGATAGATTTTATCTACATCAAACTCATCGTGTAGCAACACACCATTTACTCCACCCCACTGGATAGAACGAACGTGTTGGTTCGGATGTTGATGGTCTGTTCCAGTTACTGGTCCAGTAGTAACGTGAGTATTCTCTACGCTTTTAAGTAGAGTTACTTGTCCTTTAGTCCAGACATCTACATTCTTGCTATCTGTAAATCTATGTGCAACTGTTTCACCAGCAGATGGGTCGTAGAATCTAATGCCCTCTCCACCGTGAAAAGATGACTGACTTCTTAACCACCAACCAGTAAGTGATTGCTCACCTGGTTCTGCTCCATTGTCAAACTGGTCTTTACGAAAGGGTGCAGTCTGACGTGTGTAAGGACGTGCATCACTGATTGCATAAATAAATGGAAGTCCACCAAGGGCTACATCGTAGGCAACATCAGTGTTTTGCCAGAGACCAGCAGTTGTTGCAACGCCAATGTCTGCGACACCACGAGCAATAGGTAACCCATCGCCAGCAAGTGCCCATACATTATCGTCACCTTCGGTAATATCACGAAATGCCACAGTACTCCTTAGGTAGAAAAATTAGTTGAGCAGTTTTAATCCAATACTCAGGGATAGTTATTATTCTGTTGGTTCAGTAAATGTATTGTTAGTTGGGTTATAGATATGCCCAGCACCAATACCGTGAACTTCTGGCAACTCAATACCTTCACTGCCACCTGGAATCTCAGATAGTTTTTCTATAGATTCAGATGCAACGATTGTAGTAACTATGTTGTCATTATTAACAAATGCAAATTGTTTCATTTTTTTCTCCTACCAATAAAGTAATACTGCGCCGTTACCACCAGTTCCTGCAGTACCAGAACCATTGCCACCAGCGGCACCACCACCACCGCCACCTGAACCACCATTACCACCATTGACGTTTGTAGTTGAACCACCAGCGCCTAGTGCGCCAGCACCGCCGCCACCGCCTCGCGTATCAGCCCTTGTGTCTGTTGTTCCACCTGCGAAAAAGAAAGTAGCACCACCAGTTCCATTACAAGAACCACCGCCACCTGCAAAATAACCAGGACCACCGTTTCCAGCAGTGCTGTTTGCAGTTTGGTTAGCAGAGCCAGTACCGCCTGAACCTGAAAGTCCATTTGTGTTTCCATTAACTCCGCCGTTAAGCGAACCACGTTGTCCTGCACCAACTGGTGCATAAATTCCACCTAAACCTGCTTCATATAATATTCTAATGTTTTGACTGTTTGCTGTCATAATGTAGTTGTGGTATCCACCAACAACATTTGCGTTTTGAGCACCAGAACCAGCACCACCAACTGAACCATTATAAGCGTAAATATGACCATTAGTATTATCAGGTTCACCAAGAAAATAAGGTGAAGAATTCATAACAGTTCCTGGAGAACCATTTGCTGTGGATTGTCCAGATGGAGCACCTTTAGCACCACCACCAGCAATAATTGCACCATACATACTTGCAGAACCACTTTGGTTATTTCCACCACCTGCGCCAATAACTGCATAGGGTGAAGGAAATGTCCAACCAAAGGCAACGCCACCAGCGCCTCCACCACCAGGTGTTCCGCTACCAGTAAGTCCGCCGCAACCTCCGCCTCCAATTACAACAGCAAAAACTTGCATTACTCCAGCAGGATAAGAAACGCTGCCAGTTGATGTAATTGTTTGACGAAGGGTTAATTTAGTTATGTCAAGTCCACCTGCTACAGGGTTAAGTTTAGATACAGCCATTATGAAATCTCGCTTCCGAATGCGTTAAACGATACATTTGCAGATGATGCATACACAGTAATAACATCTGTGGCTGCAAGCGTAATTCCAATAGTAAGCATTGTTGTATCATTGGCTGCTACTGTTGAATCATAAGCAATATATTCTTCAGCAGAAAGAGCAGAGCCAGCAACACGGACAGCAATACGGAAGGTAGCCGAAGTTGCTGCCTGATTACATACCGCAATAGTAGATACTACTGCTGACTTACCAGCCCCTACAGTGTAAAGAGTTGTTGCTGTTGTTGCGCTAGGATTTACTTGCCCTAGTACTTTATATGCTGTTGGCATAGTTATGCTCCCATTGTCATTAGTGCTGTTGGTGTTGCATCTACATTGTTAACCGCTGTAGTTACAGTATTGATTTGTGTTTGAATAGCAGAGGTAACACCATCTAGGTAGCCTAATTCTGTTGCTGATACTGTAGTTAAGGCTGTACCTGCGTTTGCTAGGTCTCTTGCTTTACTCATCTGGAGTCTCCTCTATTACTGGACGTACAAGATTTGTACCATCATATATCCAGTCAATTCCCACACCACTATCTGGTGTATATTCAATGCAAGTAAGATTGGTTACTTCTTCTGCTATTTCTTTAGAGTCAGCAACTATTACATTTACTACTTTATTATTTTGTATTACTGCATAAGTTTTCATTTGTTTTTTCTCCTAGTAATATATGTAGACAACGCCGTTACCACCTGCGCCGCTTGCACTATTGGATGAAGCACCACCGCCACCACCACCACCGTTGCCACCGTTACCGCCAGCATTTCCTGATGCACTAGTTCCATCTGCTAAGTACCCAGCACCACCAGAACCGCCGTATACACTACTGCTAGTTCCGCCATTAAAAAATGAGCCGTTACCACCATTACCGCCTGGATAAGAAGTACCACCAGCAGATGAAGATGAACCGCCACCACCACCAATAATGCCATCTCCACCCTTGCCGCCAATTCCTGCGTAAGTTGAAACGACTCCACCGCCTCCGCCTCCACCACCAGATAATCCATTGCCACCAGGTTTGCCATCTTGTTGCTGACTACTTTGATAAGCACCGTTACCGCCAGCACCACCAGCGCCAACCATTCCGCCCATTAAATTACTTGCTATAAGAGCAGCGGAAGCATTAGAAGAAGGTACTCCTGCTGGACCGTGAGGACTACCAGCACCCCAGCCACCTTGTTTAACATCTGCAGCAGTGCTTGATGTTGTTGCAACAGCGCCTCCACCGCCTCCGCCAGGACCAGTAGAGGATTTTGGATAATCTTGTGGGTTACCACCGTTTTGTCCACCACCACCACCGCCACCGCCAGAACGTATTATTCCATAAGAACTGTTGCCACCATTATTGCCACTAATATTACTGCTAGAGACGCTGGCACCGCCAGCACCAACCGTAACTGTAGATGCTTTAGGTGTCCATCCCCAAACTATGCCACCACCACCGCCACCGCCGTGACAATTACCACCGCTTCCGTTACCCGTACCACCGCTACCACCACCTGAAATTACAACTGCATAAACCCAAGTTACATCGGCTGGTATAGTTACAGAACCACTACTTGTTACTGTGTGGCGAAGTGTTACTTTACTAGGGTCAAACCCACCACCTGCTGCTGCAGGAAATACTGATAATGCCATTAGGAAATCTCCACTCCGCTGATATGAAAGTTAACTGCTACGTTAGATGCTCCACCAGTAATAGTGTTAGTTGTAGCAAGCACTTGTTTTAGGTCAATATATACAGTTGTATTTGCTGCAATAGCAGCGGTTGTATGAAGTGCTGTATTTGCACCAGCAGTTCCCATACCAAGAGTAAATGTGTAAGCAGATGAACCAGTATTAGTTACTGCAATATTGCTCACTACTGTATTAGTAGAAGCAGGTACTGTATAGAGTACTGTTGTTGTTGTAGTTGTTGCTGCTCCGCGAAACAGAGCCTTGGTTAATGTAGCCATTATTTACTACCTTTCGTTTAGAGGGCACCCATAAGAATGAGTGTTAGTTCGTCTACTATGCTTCCTGGGCCACCTGCAGCAGATAGGTTAATATCTCCTGATGCAGTTACTGTTCCAGTTAAAGTTGGTGCTGTCAGAGTTAGACCAGCAATTGTTGTTACCGTTGCACCTGATGCAATACTTGTTGAGCCTAAAGTTGGGGCTGAGTAGCCAGATACTGTTGACCAGGTTAATCCAGTGGCTGTACTTGAGTCAGCCTGTAGGTACTGTCCGTTAGTTCCAACGGTTAGTTTACCTATAGTGTCTGCAGATGTACCTGCAATTAAGTCACCCTTAGCATCAATAACTGTTGGGCTAATTACATTTGCTAGGTCAAATGCTGTGAAGGTAATGATTTCAAGAATATCTCCAGAAGCCAAGGCTGCAAGAGAGGCAATGCTTGTTCCATTAGTTGCTACATAATCTGTTGAGCGAACTAGAAGTACACCGTTTAGGTATACTTGCTCTTTGCCAACAATATATGAAAGTGTTAAACCATTATCATCTGGACCTGACTCTGAAGTCTCTCCACCAGATGCTGTGTAGCGATAGCGGAAGATGTCTGCAGTTGATGAGATAGATGCCCAAGCAGCGCCATCCCAGGCAAGCATTGCATTAGATGTTGAGTTCCAGTAAAGAGCACCTTCAATAAGTGCATTACCGTCATTGTCTACAGAAGGTGCACTTGCTTTAGCACCTAAGTAGCGGTCATCAAAAGAATCATATGATGCAGCAGCAGCCGTTGCACTTGCTGCAGCAGCAGTAGCAGAACCAGCAACTGTATCTACATACGCCTTTGTAGCAGCGTGTAGGTCTACTGTAGGAGCACCTGACAAGGTAAGAGCACCAGTCATAGTAGAACCTGACTTGAGTACTACTGTAGATTCAAATGAACCACCACTAGAGATTGCTGTAGCAATTTCATTAAGAGTGTTAAGAGTTCCAGGAGCACCATCTACAAGAGCGTTAACCTGAGCATCAACGTATGCTTTAGTTGAAGCATCCTGTGCTGATGTTGGGTCTGCTACTCCAGTAAGTTTCTGTGCGTTTAAGGCAACTGAGCCAGTAGGTGCAGCCATTTGGTCTAAACGAGATGTGCGTACTGCTGTGTTGAAATCTGAGATAGTTGATGCTGGCTGGCTACCAGTATGGTTAGCACGAGCATATGGGTCTGTAACCATCTTGGCTGCAGTGATAGTACCGTCAGCAATATCTGAGGCTACGATAGTTCCATCAACCAAGTCAGCGGAAGTAATAGTTCCACCAAGGTTTAACTTAGTCTTAGCAATAGCAGCGGATGCATTAACGTCAGCATCTACGATAGTGCCATTGGCAATCATTGTAGAAGTAACAGTGCCTGTATCAGCCTGAGTTACAGCAGTACCAGCAATCTTACTTGCTGCGATAGCAGCAGAAGCATTAACATCTGCGTTTACGATAGCACCAGTACCAATTACAGTTGTTAGGCTTACGTTTCCTGTGCCATCAAAAGTAACTCCACTTGCTTCTACATCTCCAACTAATTGGAATGTACGACCAGTAGCCAAAGCGGTTGCAGTTGCTGCATTACCTGTTGCACTTCCTGCGCTACCTGATACGTTACCAGTTACGTTACCTGTAAGGTTTCCTGTAAAAGTACCAGCAATAGCACCAGTTCCAGTAATGGTTGGGCTAGTCAAAGTCTTGTTGGTTAATGTCTGTGTTCCAGTAAGAGTTGCTACACCAGTAAGGGTGTTATCTGCAGCACTGATTGTTTTATTAGTTAAAGTCTTTGTATTTGTAGTTGTGACAACATCAGTAAGAGTTAAACCGTGCGCTGATGCAGTCTCATTGATGTGCTCATTTGCTTCACGGTAATCTCTACCGATAGCCATATGACGAACAACGGCACCAGCAGAGTGCGCCGTGCCAGAGGAACCATCACGTCCACGAACAATAGTAATTGTGTTTCCAGAGACAGGGTTACCCGCTGCGGAGACTACATCTACAATTTCTTCAAGAGCCGTATCAGGGTCAATGACAATCGTGAACACTTCATTAGCGGCTACAGTAACTCCACCAAGAAGGGATGCTGCAGAGACAACTGTGATTGATGTACCACTAGATGTAACTGCGCTTGACAGCGTTGTCTGCTGTGAGCGTGAGGAATATTTTCTAACTGTTGGCATTGATGTTCCTTATCGGCGGGAGTAGTGAACTTTGACGGGATAATTCTGTTGCTGTGATTTTGTCTCTTCATCCAAGCGTTGTGTGTAAAGAGCATAAAGTTGTCTGGTTGCTGTCTGAGAAGCACCGTATGGACGCTTAGCATCTGTCTCATCAGCCTGTGGGCTTACCTGTGAAGCACGAGCAGGGTCTAGGAATGAGAGCAAGCGGTAGGCTGCGCCCAAAATTACTACGTCCCGTGTTGACTCTGGAAGACCAGTTACTGTTGCATACACATCTGAGTTAGATGTAAATGGTTCAGGGTCAGTTGCATAAACAACCTTTACTGTACGACCAGATACTGGAGCCTCACCCAAAGTGATTGTCTGAGCACCTGCGCCAAAGGCTGCAGTAGAGGCTAATGAATCAAAGTCCCAGCGACGTAGTGGAACCCACTCTTTAGAAGGTCCAATGTCCTGCCAGGTTACTGAAAGTATGTTCTTAATGTTAAGGTTGTTAAAAGCGTATGTAGAAACCGCAGAGTTGAATGTAAAAGTTGTAGTCTTTACAGCAAATATGTTGGCGCCAAGGGCGCGGATAGTATCGTTGATTGCTCTCTTTATATTAAATCTTGGGAAGGTAGGACTGATAGTTACCTTCGTATCAAGAGTGTGTGTAGCAGCAGTAGTACCTAGGTAGCCACGACCAAATGGGGCTACAGTTGCAGTGTTAGCAACACGGTCAAATGAGTCTACCCACATTAACTCTTCATCAATTTCAATGACACCTTTACCTACAGAGTCAGTTGAACCTAGTTGTAGAACCAAAGGACTGGCAGAAGATGATGTAGTAGTAGTCACTGCGTGAGTCAAATATGTTGCTCTATCCTGCTGGAATGTGTATCCAGAGAGATTGACAGCAACTTCATCAATCATATTTGTAAGAGTTGTCATTAGGAGTTCATCCCTCTCAAGGCATCTGTTGGTGATTTGTCAGTTGTACCAGCCAGTGCGTTACACGCTGCTCTAATACCTTTAAATAGTTTCTTATCAGTAATGCCCAGTTTGGCATTTAATGCACCCTGTACTGCAAGTCCCGTAGTTCCAGCCCACTTGTTTGCTGCACCTTGTTCATCAAGATATGCAGTAAGAAGCGGGTAGGTTCCACCATTTGCCAGACGATTAAGTTCTGAACAGAAAGTACTACCTGCAGTACCAGCCATTATTTTCTCCCTTTAGTCATTGCTCTGTAATAATGCTCATCAAATGAGAAGCGTTTCATATGCGGCGCCAAGACGCTTGTGTCGCAATAGAGTGGGATACCAGCCTTTTCGCATAGAGCAAAAAAGTAAATATCCTCACCTATAAATTTAGTTCCTCTGCCCATTTCCATAAAGAACTGAGCATCAGGTATTTCCTTCTTGATTCGTTCAACCACGCTGCGGTGCATAAGGACATATCCCATACCTGCAGCATCTACCTTGATTAACTTGTTATCAGGTAGTGGGTGAACCCTAGATAGTCCAAAGCCACCATCTTTGTTCTCTGTAAAGTTAAACACTGTAGGCATTGGAATCATCAGAGGCTCTTCTGGATTATCAGTAGTAAAGTAAACGCCAGTCATAATTGGTCGTTCGTCTTTATCCTTTTGATTCCAAAGTTTTAAGAAACCCTCTGGACTGATAACTACATCTGAGTCAACCCATAGTAGCCAGTCTGCTTTGTTCTGCTCATACCAGTAGGTAATTACAGTTTCCCTCTGTCTAGCGATTTGATTACCTTGACTGCGTAGGGTAGATTCAAATTTAATGCCAGACTTGAGTAACACATCGGTTACGCCTTGCATAAACTTTCCATCTACCATACCGTTATCGCACCAAGCAACCGATACTGTCTCTTGCATTGTCCCCTGCTTTCTTATTTCTTCTTTGCCCTAGCGTTGTCTACTAGATTTGGATAAGGGCGTCCTGCCTTCTTAGCCATTGCTTTAGCCTTAGTCTTTTGAGCAGGTGTAAGTGGTGTTGACTTCTTATTAGGATTCTTCTTATCCCAGAATGCTACTTTCTTAGCCATTACCATTTCACCTTGTCTGCCCAATATGCTGCACTTAGTTTGCCTTTAGCAATATTCTTTGCGTGACGTGCCTTGAATGAAGCCTGGCGTGCTGTTGGCTTCTTGTCGCCAGTAACACCCTGTTGACCAAAGCGAATAGTCTTGACCGTATCTCCTGCTTTAGCCACAACAACGTGTGATTTAGTTGGGTGATTAGGTGTGCGCTTTGGCTTATTAAAGCCAGATACTCCTGCTCGCTTTAGTCTTGGGTCTTGCATTACTTACCCTTTTTTACGCCTGAAACTTTTTTCAAACGTGGATTAGCCTTGACTGCAGCCTTGCTTGCCTTGCGAGCACCTGCTGCAACGATTGCAGAAGCACGCTCCATTGAGATTCCCTGCTTCTTAGCAATACCTGATGCTACTTTTTTAAATCCTGGATGTTTTGCTTTCATTTACTTCTTCTTTCCTTTTACTTGCTTACCTGTATTGTCATCATAACGACGACCCTGTACAAGAGCACCAATGAATTGTCCTACTTGGCTATCACTAGCCTTGTCTGCTGCACGAGCACGAGCATTAGCACCAGGCTTAATATCTGCGCTAGCATTGTAAGATTTCTGCATAGCCTTTGCAGTTTGCTTGGCTTCTTTCATTAAATTTTCTAGGTAGTTAGGCATTTACTTCTTCTTGCCCATTTTCTTTGCTACAGCCTTCTTAGCAGCCTTCTTCATTGGCTTGCCTGTCTTCTTTGCTTCAGCCTTAGCCATTGCCATACCTTTTGCTGTGTATGCGAATTCTTTCATTCCTACTTTTGGCATTATATTTGTCCAATCTGCTTCATTACTGCTACGGATTCTTTGGTTATATCTTTCGTCTTAGGCATTACATCAGCATCATATGCTTTCCCTAATGTCTCCGACGCTTTTCTTGCTTCTTCTACGTGCCTTCTAGTTGTACCTGCTGGTTGAATACCTTCGGCTCTAGCCTTCTTGTATTCATTTAACTCAGAGGTCCACTTCTTATCTGGGATGTCTCTTGAAGCATCACCAGTTCCGAGTTCAAGTGTTCCTATCTTGCAACCAAAGCAACCTTCTACATACTCAGGATGCTTTTGTATCTTGTGTAGATTCATATGTCCCTTTATTGTGCTACGAAATTTGCTTCCGTTACTTCAACTCCACCAGCAATAAGTGCTGCTTTTGTTGCATCATCTACAGTGTGTTGGTAACCACCGCGATAAACCTCATCATATTCAGATAAGTCTTCTTCTACTGGATAACGAATCTGTGAGTACACGCCTCCAGATTTTACAATAGTTATTCCTTTGCGTAACTTGGCAAAGTAAAATAACCTGTGTGCCCCAGATGGACCTTCAAGTACATAGGGTGTAGTGAATGTATAGTTTGCCATAGTTCTCCTTAATGAACTTACTCCAGTACAGGGATATTTCTACCCCTGTACCAGCGTCAATCAATTAAGCGATTGATGAACCTGATTCAATGCGGAATAGTGCCTCTTCGCGGTAGCGAGCAAAGCCTAGTACGCCGTACCAACCCATTGGGCGGTGACGCATTAACTTGTCAACTACTGGTCCGATAACTACGTGTGGCTCTTCGGCAACTGCCTCAGCCAACGCTTGCTGTCCAGCAACGATTGTGCGGTAAACGCGAGCAGATGATGAACCATCTGTTGCATTGTATAGACGTGGAGACTCTACGAAGTATGCACCTTCGTATGTTCCGATTTCTCCTGCCCAGATGCGGTCCTGTGCTGAACCGTACTGGTTTGGAAGTAGCCATCCTGCTGAACCTGTCTCAGCGCGTAGGTCGTGTGAAACTTCTGGGTGGATTCCAGCCCAGTATAGTGAACCCTTGCGTGCTGATGCCTTGTTCGCACGAAGTTTTGCAACTGCGCGACGGATGTTTGCAGATGAAATTGTTGCAGCAGCAGTAACTGTTGCTGTAGATGTTGCTGTTGAACCTGAGTAGATTACGTTTGAACCGCCACGCAATGTTGTCATTGCTACGGCGTCAATTGAATCTGCAAGGTTGAATGCGATAATGTTTGCAATTGCTGGGTCTACATCTGCAAGTGAGAACAACTCAAGTGCGCGAGTTACGAGAACTGAGTTACCGTACTCTGCAAGAGTGATTGTCACAGATGTTGGTGTAGACATTGCTACTGCATCTGGGTCTGTTGTTTCTGTTAGTGCTGTTGTTGCAGCAGCCAAGTCAACGTAGCGTTGTAGAACAACTGTTGAACCTGGGATTGATTGGTTTGTAGGGCGCTTGTCAGCAACTGAACGAATGAGTGGCTCTGAGCGGAGTGCGAACTCCAAGAGACGGTCATAAGCCTTTTGTACTAGACCAGCACCACCAGCGGTACCTCCGAGTGAATCGGATGCTGTTGATACATATGCCATTAGGTTATTTCCTTTTTAGTAGTTAGAAACTATGATTGATTATTGTGAGCGAAGGATAGAAAGAATCTCTTCTGCAGAATCTGCACTGTTGAGTCTCTGTTCTAGGTTCTCTGCTCGGTCAGGTGTTATTGCACCTTGCGTGATAGAGTCTTGCTGGCGCAATGCTGCACGGTCTATATCACTTACTGCAGGTGCGTCCTTATTCACAGTTAATCCGAATAAGTCTCCATTATCTTCAAGCCAGTTATTCACTGACTCTTCAGTAACTTCGTCTAAGTCTTTCAAGATTAAGCGTTGTGCCTTAGGATTTACACCTTTCTTGTCTAGGACTTCCTTGACTGTACGCTCACGCTGCGACTTGGTTAAACCCTCAAGTTGCTCAGTGAGTTCTTTGATACGTTTCTCATCATTACGTTTGGCTTTTCGTAACTTCTTTAAGAGGTCACTGCCATCCATCTGTGTTTCAGATACATCAGTATCTAGGTCGTCTTCGTCTTCGTCCCAGTAGTTGTTGCTCATAGCAACCATCCACCCTTCTCTATTAGTTAGTTCGCAAGCCTCAGGTTCCAATCGGGGAATCGGTCTGGCTCTTGCTACCAGTCTGTTACGCTGACGGGGCTGGTCGGTCCGTTCAGGATTCTATTTGTTTAGATTAAGCCAGCGGCTCTACGTTGAGATGCTAGACTTACTTGTGAAACACCGCTTCTTCCAGAGAATGATGCTTCTTCTTTTCTTGCTATATCTTCAAGTCGCTTTATATCTGCAGCAGACTTACCAAAGATTGCTGATTCAAGACCAGCCTGTCCAATTGTTTCTTGACCATAAATCTGAGTTAATTTATTAACTGTTGGCAATGCTGCAGCAATTGTTCCAAATTTAGTTAATGCTGTATCAAACGTTTCACCGCTAAGGGCATACTGATAAGCACTTGCTTCCGTGACACCAAATGGATTGGTTGCTGATGCTCCAAGTCCCTGCTTTTCTGCAGCAGATAGAACTTCATACCCTGCTACTTTACTCTGCAATTCCTTTGCTCCCTTATCGCCTAGAGCAATAGCCTTAGCAAGACTTACTCTGTCTACAGATGGGAAGAATCTACTAATTGTGTCTTTAGTTTCTTTTGGAGCATTATCAATTCTATCAAAAATTGCTGTAATTCTATTGGCAAACTCTGTTGCAGATACACCCTTAGCAAGTACATCTCCAAGGAAGTCTTCGTTAGCAAGTTCTCCAAGAGATGATTGCTTAAGAATATCGCCCATCTTTGCCTCTGTTGCAAAGTATTCAGCAACTGTCGGCACTGTTACAGCCTGACCCTTTTGCTTCATTTCCTGTAGGGCATAGATACCCTTGAAACGCTTTGTGAACTCAGTCATATTAGGGTTCTTTTGAACATCTAGAACCGCTAGGTTGAAAGACTCATCTGCGGTAGAACCTGATTTATAGAACTTAGATACAGATGAATATAGTTCATTTACCCAAGGCTTTTGCATTTCTGTTTGACCAAAGAACATACCAAGAGTTTGCTTAAAAACATCAATAGCCAATGTTCTAACTGGGGCTTCTTCTTCTGTAGCAAATATCGCACTAGGCACTGCTATCTGATTACTAAAAGTTTCTATATCTCTTAATGCTTTTTCGTATGGGTCAATAACTGTGCTTCTTTGAGTGCTTATTATACCGCTTGCTTTATCTACAATAGGTTGCGTCTTTGAAACATCATCTTTTTTCTTACCAATTTTAGTTGCTAAATCAAGAAGACTTGAAGCCCTCTCTGAGATTTGCTTGGCTGTTTCTTGACGTGGTTGTAGTTGCTGGACAACAGTAGCGGCTGCCTTTGTTTTTGCAGCGTTAACAGCATTCTGTCTTATGGCGGCGTCAATAGCAGCCTGGTTAGTTATTTTGCCAGCCATTATATTCCAAATCCCATCGCTCTTGCGACGCTAGTAGCGGAATCACGTGCCATATCTTGAGCCTTTAAAGTTTTCTCAAAATTTGGGTGGTTGATTGCAAAGTTATATGCTTCAGCAACTGATGCTGGTGGCAGTTTTCCAACTACTCCATCAGGACGTACTAACTTTTCAATGTTTGGGTCATTAAGGTCAAGTGACTCAGGGTCAACTTCCCATAACTTTGCTACAGTATTTAGGATTGGCTCTAACGCAGCACGTACAGTTAAGTTAGGATTTGATTCAAAGCGTGAAGCCAAAGCAGGATAATCCTTAATAGCCTTCTGTTGGAAGTCTAACTTAATAGTATCTAGTGATTTAGAACCTGATGCTAAGTCAATTCCAAGTTGGTCAATCTCCATCTGGCTAAGATTGGTAATGTTGTATTGACGAAGTAGTGACTTTACACCAGAGATACTCGTGATTGCAGATGATGGCAACTTAGTTGTATCAGCAAAGTTTACTTTAGCCCAAATAAAGGATTCAGTAAAAGATAAAGCATCAAAGGTTGAAGGAGTTGTTACTTGCTCTACTCCACCTGCAGCAGCCTTACGGGTTACTGTTTTACCACCAGCCTTGGCTTCTTGTTGTAACTTAGCAAAGTACTCAGCCTTATCAGCATCACTTAAGTTATTTACATCAAAGCCTATTTTCTTAGATACTTTATTAAGAAGTGCATCTGCAGTAAGTTTGTCGTACTCTGTATAGGAAACAGATATACCGCTGACATCTGGAGCATTCTGTGTAAGAGTCTCTAAAACTTCCCAAGGACTTACTTTCTGTCCATCCTTGAATGCCGCAGCAGCGCCATCAATAATATCGTTCCACAGGGTATTACGCTGGGCACGGGTTGGGTTAGTCTTGTTTTCTACTGTAATCAAAAACTCTTGAAGAGCAAGAACCGCATCTTGAGGTAATGTAGCAAATGACTTCTTTACTTTAGAAGCATCTGCTTTTACAAGATTGCCATTTTTATCTGGCATCCAGATGTATGAAATCTTTTTAGCATTATCTTTAGGAGTAACAGTTATGACTGGTCCTTGTGGTATATCTGTTTTTTCGTCGGTTTTGCCGCCAGCCATTACTTATTCTCCTTCAGATTATCATTAATAAAGTATCGTGAGATTAACTTCTGCATTACTGGGTCCCACATATCAAGTGTTCCCTCAAGGTAGTCTGCCCATTGTTCCTGGACTTTGCCTTTTGAACCAGTAGGAGCATCTTTGTAAGCCTTGGCAACAGAATCACGATAGGACAAAAAGCCCTTGGCTTGACGCCAAAATTGTGTATCACCAAACTGTTTCATAAACTTATCGTTTTTAACAATCTCATAAAGACCCTGTGATTGAACCCAGGCAGAATCTCCGCTAGTAACATTCTTGTTGTACTCGTTACGCCATAGAGTGCTGTACTCAGATAGGTTATTTACGTGTTGCTGCATTAATTCTTTTAATTCAGGAACACTTCGGTAACTAGCATAGTTAGCCTTTTTTGCTGCAGCGTTAAGTTCTTCCTTGTAGTCAGAGTATGCTCTCCACACACGTGTTCTTTCTAGTTCCTCTTCAATTTGCTTTGGTGTTCTTAACTTTTCATTAAGAGTCGTGCCACCAGGCAATGTTGTATTAGGGTCTTCAAGAAACTTTTTGACTTGACCATTATATTCAACAGGAATATCAGCCGTCAATAGTGCAACCGTTGATGGGTCTAAACTTTCTAGTTGTTTTGCAAGACCAGAGAAGTCGTTCCAGATTCTATCGTAAGCCTTTTCATTGGCAGGTATGTTTGCAACCTTGCTCTTAACAGAAAGGAATAGACGGTCCATTGGAAAGTCTTTTCCACCAGCAAGACGCATATTAGTTTGGAAATCAGCCTCTGCTAAAGCAAGGGCTTTTTTCTGAGTAAATGGCTTGTTGGTCTCAGGGTCAATCTGAGCCTTGTACTTATTCAAACGAGTGTAATAGTAATCCTTATATATGCTATCTGGAAGTGTATCCACAAACTGTGGGCTTCCAAATAGTGAGAAGAATTGAGTACGAGCCTTGCGTAAGAATATACTCTCAGTTGCGTCAATTACTGACTTTTCTGTTGGCTTAGGACCTAATTCCATATCATAAAGAATCCATTGACGATTAGACTCTGACTGGTATGACTGCATCCACATTAAATCTGTGTCTTTTTTGCTAAATGCACTCTGAACATTTCTTGCCCAGGCAGGTGTAAATGTTGTCTTTAGTTGCTTTGCAGTATTAGTTTCTACACCAAATGGGAACAATTCATCATATGAGTAATTAGGAACCTTACCTATAGAATTATCAATAATATCTTTAATGACATCACGAGAGTTAGGCTTTGAATCTAATAACTTACCTACTGCGATTGGGACAATCCAGGCTGGACCTGGCAAGTTGGCAATAAAGTTTGTTGCACGGGCGCTTAGAATAATACCCTTGCCTTTATTAAATCCTAGTTCTTTGGAACCTGGAACTAATAGATACTCAGCCTTCATTGGGTCTTCAACTGGGTTACCGTACTTATCTACGCCAAATGAATTGTATAGACCATAGTAACTATTTAAGAATCCTGCAACACGTGTAGGTTGTTTTGCTGCGAAGCGACCATATCGGTAAATTCCACTAGCAGAAGCATTAGGGAACTGGGACACTGTACGAGCAAGATACAACGCACGATGCTGACGTGGAATTGTATAGAAGACATTGGAGACTTCCTTGACAACCTCAGCAGCAGCAGCCTGGCGCACAGATAGTGCAGTTGCTAGGTCTACTTCTACTCCACTTGCTACAAGAGAATCTAGTTTCTGAGTAGTACGCTTTACGTGCTCAACATTTCCCCATATTTCACGAGAGATGTTTTCTGGACGTGCCAGTTGTTGCCACGCTTTTGATGAGTAGTAATCAATTGCTTGATTAAATGTTCCACCTAAAGTTGTTGGGTTTGCATACTCAATATCTAATGGTTGAATTGGAACCATAGAATCTAGTTTGTCTGCAAGTTCACGTTGTAGGTCTGTAACCTTAACATTTCCAGCAGCAGCAATACTGCGAGCCTGGGCTGTTGGTAGGTAACTATTAACATATGAAATTGAGTTGTCAATAATCTCTACAATATCCTCTGGCATACGACCCATATTTTTAGCATAAGAGGCGCCCTGCTTTGTAGTACCCCACTTAAGAAGTAACTCACGACCAGAACCTGAAAGGATTTGGTCTACAAGAATATCCCCACGCATATGGTTGTTAACAATAAAAGCAAGTTCATCAAAATAACCTACATCAGTTGGCTTTGTAGGTGTTCCAGGTGTCTTGCGACTAATTCTGTTTACCTTACCAGCAATTGCCTTGTTACCAAGAAACTCAAGTGTCCGAGTTGACATATTTGCAATTTCGCTTGTATAGCCATCACCAAGATATTGTTGGTTTGAAAATGATGGCATATCAAATGTCTGACCATTCTTAAGTCTTACCTTTGTGGTCTGTGGCATTATAGGTTTTTTAGCATAACGATTTTCTGCGATAGAAAGCAGGTCTGCTTCTTCACGCAATTTAGGTGCTAACTCATCCATAATGCTGGTCAAGCGTGTATATGCACTAGCAACTTCATTATTTAAAGCATTAAGTTCAGGTGTCAAAGTATTTATGTTACCTGTTGCCTTAGCAATAACCGCTTGTGCGTTGGCAATGTCTGCACCAAAGCGTGGGTCTTTTGCTTTCTTTAGTGCCTCAAGTCTGCGTTGTAGTCCATATATAGTTGGTACGTCAATTTTTTTATTGTTACCAAAATCAACAGTATATTGATTCAGTCTTGACTCAATATCATCTACAATGCGTTCTGCATCACGAAGGTCAGCCTTAACGGTATCAGACCAATCACGACGTGCAGAAGGAGATACGGTAGGTGTATCAGAGAAGAACTCTTGGTATTCAAGAAATGCTTCATCACGATTATTAATAGCCCTATCATATTGGTCACGAAGTGCTTTAATCTCTCGTTGAATTTCTCTTTTACGGCTAGGAAGAACAGTCTTGCTCTTCTCAACATTACGCATAATAAAATTAGTTGACCTATCAAGTATGCCTCGGCTAGCCTGTGTTGTCAAAGGTCGGACAAAATCCATACCAGATGCCATAGTTGCAGACAAAATTGGTTCCATTATTGAGTTCTTAGGTATGTATGCAAAACGATACAGTTGAGCAAGAGAGAAGGCTTTGTTACCAGCCTCAAATATTTGTCTTGCTCCAGCAGAAGTAATAGATAGTGTATCTGCTGGAAGACTTGTCAACCTTGAACGCTCTTGTCTTTCAGCACGACGAAGCATTCTATCTAATTGACCAAATGGAAGCATTACTTCAGTGTTGGCTAATTGGCGCTGAGTAATTGCATTGACTGCAATACGAGCACCAGATGGGTCATATGCAAAACCAGTACTGCGTAATTGACCGTGAACAGAGTTAACATTCTGCATTAGTCCATCAACAAATTCATCAATAAGATTGTTGTCAAAAACGCCCCTGTTGTATGCAACAACTCTAGCAAGTTCTTTGTTTAAATCTTTAATTACATTGGCTCTATCGCCATCGTTTGCTGCAGAAACAAATCTATCAATAACTTGAGTTCGGTATTGAGATACAGTAATCTGAGGTGTACGTTCTGAAATTGTAATAAGTTTTTCGCCCCTTGTAAACAAAGGAACGTCATCAAATACTGATATTAACTCATCTATGCCTTGAGATGGGCGTAGACCAGAAAAAGAAACAATGCCCTTTGGCATATAGGTTCCAACATTACGCATAAGAACAGTTACAGGTCCACCAACACGAGAACTTAGAACTGTCTGTGTAACTCCACCCACCTTAGAGAAATCTCTTTGAATTGCTGCAGCCTTTAGTTGTGCTGCTCGGTTACGTGTTGCAGTAAATGCAGCCTTACCAATAATTGGTTCTGCTGGCTTATATCCTTTGCCAAAGAATGTTGGCTCAATAGACATTACGCCAGTCTCTGGATTTTCAACTTGCTTTAAGAATGCATCAAAGATTTCTTGATTCTTAGGGTCTTTAGCAATTGCATCATCAAATGCACCCATCCAACGAGCACGCTGGTCTGGAGTAAAGTCTGGGACCTTACCAGTGGTTATGAATGCACCTTGTGTCTCAGCGTTTCCGTCTGCCAAGTACCACAAGTCGTCTCTACGTCGGGCTGATGCAAGACGCTCTATTGCTGGACCATAACCAATATCAGCAAGAAATCCATCTCTTACAAACTCTGGGTCTTTGGTCTCTTTGAACAATGGAAGAAGTCTAGGATTATTACTGTACTTCTCTATAGTATTTTTAATAAGGATTAAATCATCAGATTCAGCAATTCTCTGAATGTCTTCTCCAAGATTAGAACGAGTACCAGTTGCACCATTTGATTTAATAAAATCAATATGGTCAGTTGCTAACTTTTCCCACTGCGGCATAGCATTAATGTCGCCAACTTTAAGTGATGTGTTTAACCCAGAACGTGTAGCAGCGGCTTTGGCTAAAGCAGATGCTGTAGTTCCAACACGTGCAATAGCAACATTCTTAATAATGAAGTCAGATGTTCCTGTAACCCATCTACCAACTACGTTGTCTTGAAAATTCTTTTTTACATCTTCGTCATTCCATAGGTCAACATTAGATAGGTCAATTCCACCAGACTCAAGAATTGGTGTAGTAATTCCAGCAAGAGGATTTATCATTGATTTAGTCATTGATACGCCAAGAGAAACCTTTTCGCTTCTGTTGTATGCATCAACTACGTCAGATAACTGGAATCCTTGACCAAGTTTATCTGAATTGTATAGAACACTGTTTGGGTCAGTTAATAAAAATGCAGTAGAAATTGGACGAGCAATTACTGGGCTAAAAACATACTTTTCTGCTTTTTCACCAACATATAAAACTGGGTCTGCAACCTTTGCCACAGTTTTTTCTACAGGAGTAATGCCAGCCTTTTCAAGTGCACGAGATGTTCTCTCTTCTGCACCAATAGCAGCAGCAGCGGCTAGGTCAGGTCGTCCCTTAAACATTTGTGATGCACCTAAAGATGCACCAGATTTTGCTACAGTACCTGTGACTCCACCTACGAGTCCACCTACAGTACCTGTAACACCACTTGCAATTCCACCTGCTACGCCACTTACTGCGCTTCCTGCAGTTTTTGCAGCACCTTGAATATTATCAAGAAAATCGCTCCATAATGACACTACATCACCGCGCCTTCTGGATTAAATGTTGACGGTTCTCCACCTTTAACATCCTCTCCAGTTAAAGACATAATAAATACATCTCTGTCTTGTGGTGATTCCCAGGGAACCATTGATAGGCATACAGCAACACCAAAGTTTTCATAACCTAGTGAGTTGCCAAACTTATCTAAATGGTCAAAAAAGTTATTTTCTACCCATTTCATTAAATAAGCCTTGACTTGACATAGTTAACAAGACGCTTATATGAGTCAGGTGCTCCAGGTAGTCGGGCTGCATCAATAAGGTCAGGTAGGTATCGTTTCATTAAATCAATGTTTTCAGTTATACGTGTATCTGAATTTAAAGCAGGAGGAAGGGCTTCGCTTCCGCGTCCACGACCAATATCTACACCATCTGAAATAGGAAGAGAATCTTGTGACTCCGCATCAAGTGGCATTAATCCACCCATTACTGAACTCATAGATTGTGCTGGTGCAGGTTGACTTGGTGCTGGAGTTGAAGCCTTAGCCATTGTTGCTGAACCTGCTTGATTTTCTAGTGCCATATTTTCGCCATAAGCGAATCCTGTGTAATTTGGATTTGCCTGTCCTGACTGTCCGTTACCGCCAAGAGGGTTAACATTTGCTGGATTGTTTTGTGGAGCACTTGGGCGAAATCCGCCACTGTTCTCATTTCCCGCCATTGTTCCTCCTACTTAATATGTTTAGGTTGTGTTTTTGAATAATAAGGTTTTGCTGTAAAGGCTGTAAGTTTACTTGCAATTTCCATTGCTTCGTAAGCATCTGCTCCAGCGTGTAGTGCACCAAGTGCATATGCTGCACCTGAACCTGCAGCGTAGACTCCTGTGTCAGTTTTAGATACTGAACACTCTTGGTCTACATCAAATATTTCTCCACCGACTGCAATGATAAACTGAAAACGCATTTCTTTATTGTCTTCATCAAAGTTGTAACCATTCTCTGATAAGCATTTGCGTAGAGATGGCATAGCCTTAGCAATCATAAAGTGATACAAGTCTTTGTAATCAGCCTTAGTTACTGCTGGTGGCTCCCATATGTGTTGGGCTATATCGCAAGGTAAAACTTCACCTGAGCCAGCAATTAGGAATGAACCGCGTTCGGCGATTTTTTTAATATCTGGATGAGAATAAATTCTTCCACTCTCATCAGTAGTCTGACTATCAGCAACAATTACTGCGCTGTCTTTATATTCAAGCCCTATAATTGTTGTCATTGTCCCCTACTTTGTTATCTACGTGCGATTGTTCTTACGCTTCCACCTGCTTCACCTGATGCGGTGAGGCTTGAAAGAATGCTCATAATGTCTGGTGATTGTTCTTGTGGTGGAATCTCTACGCCCTCTGGAGAAGGAGCGCCTCCTGCTGGAGAAGCGGTGGGAGCAGGGGACGGTTGCTCAACCATAGGTGCTGCCCCAGCAGGAGGAACTTGCTGCTGTGGCGCAAAAGTCGTTTCAATAGCATCTTCTAATGAGACACCCTTTTGACGAGCCTTGATTACCGCAGCAATCTTGTTAACCATATCTGATGGGTCTTGTCCCTGTGTCGCCATCGCAGGAATAGCCTGAGCCATTGCTGTAATGCCACCAAGTAATGCTTGGCGCATATTTTCAATTTCAATTTTTTCAAGTTCTTGTGTGACATTTACTGTGAATGGTAGTTCACGCATTGCCATATCCTTGGAGATTAATCCTCCGCCAAGTGCTTGTAGCATAAAGATAAGACCTTGGGCTGGGTTAAGACCAGCCAACATACCGTAACGAACATCAGCAGAATAGTCGCCCTTGATGTCTTTAGTCGGCTTGTATGTAATTTCATAAGGTGAACCTGAATCTACTCCACGAATTGTTTTTTCTTCTGGATAAATTGCTTCGTCAACTTCAAAACAGATGCTAATAACATCACGAAGTGCTGCAGCAAAGATTGCTTGTGCAGATTTAACCTGTGTATCAAAGGCACCCATAAGAGCCTGTACGCCTTGTCCAGTGACGATAGAGGCATCAATGTTTCCTGTACGTCCTTCAGGATAACGTGTGCCTACACGAAGTTCTTGATTAAGTTGTGACTGTTCCTGGAATGCACCTTGTGGTAGAGAAAGTTCTACACGGCGAACACCTGCTGGGTTGGCTGTACGGATAACCGCATCTCCACCAAGTTGGAGTTCCTGAACATCTTGTGGAAGAACAATAGGAGCCTGTACAGATTTTTCTGCTGCTTCCATTGCTAGCAACGCGAAGCGGTTGCGAAGAAGTTGGATTCCTAGTACATCGTCAAACTGTCCACGTAGTTCACCATCAACAGATGGCTTACGTGCGACAACTACCATCATCTTGCCAAGAGGATTCTTAGCGATAGATAGGATTAGGTTGTCTTTTGTTGGTAAATAAATGATTGACTGGTCTTTGTCGTAATAGCGAATCAATTCAATCTGAGCGTTCAAGTCCTGCTTGAAGCCTTGGGCACCAAACAGTTCTCGCTCATACTCAGGAAATTGTGAAACCAATTCACCAAGGGTCATCATATATCTTTTAGCAAATGCCACACAGCGTCCATAGCGGTCAAACTCTGGGTAAGCCCCAATCGGATTTTCTATGCGAATACGCGGCATTTTTGTTTCTTCGTCTAATTCAATAATGAAAGGGACGAAACCATATGTTATGTACCAGTCTGCACCTGAGTACATCTGTACTGCAAGGTCTGAGTGCTGGAAGTAGTTTGAGGCAATACGTGTGCGCTTATCAGCGAAAGAGCGTGCACGGTCATTGACAGCATTGGCTGCAGAGCAGTTTACTGCTGGCAGTGGAGCCATTACCTCAGATAAGTCACGGGCAACAATGTCAATAAAGTTTGCTACTACGTTGGCATCAACGCCATCTGGGAAAAAGTTTGGGTAGACTTCAGCAATCTTTCCCTTGCGTACTGCAAGGACGTCAAGGTTGCGAGCATCACGTTCGCTGTTGCGATAGCGCAGAGATTGAACTCGTGCTGCAATCTGGTCCATTGTTAATGCCATTGGGTTCCTATCCGTAAGTTTCTGACCATTGTTCAGCAAAGGCTTCATCTAAGTTTAATGAACCTCTGCTTGCCTTCTGTGCTCTAGTAGCCCAGCGGTTTTGTTGGTATTGCCCTACTCGTGAAGATGTTTGCATAAGTTCACGAATACGAATAATCGCAAACCATAAAGCCATAACGCAGTCTGTAGGGTTTTTAGTATCTGGTTTCCAAGTAATGAGTTCCTGTACTAAAGTTTTAAGACCTTCAGAACCTTCATTGCTTGGGAGTTCAATAATGTTGTTATCTTGGAATCTACCATCGCGGGTATTGCCAAATAGCGAAGCCATTGACGCTACACCAAATCCTACGTCCCACTTGTTCTTACCAGTAAAGTGTGAGTTGAGTTGACATCCGTAGGATGCCAGGTAGTTTCTTAAATCATCATCTAGGGCGTAAGCCTTCTGATGGGCGTTAATTTCAATACGTAGTTCTTGTGGCTTGTACTTAGGTACCCACTCTTCAATCAAGTTTGTAATCTTGGCTGGAGTTGGGTCAGTCATATTGACGCAATCTAAAACATAGATTTTGCCATCAGCGCGATTGTAAGTTGCTACTACCGCGCCTGTGGCACCAGCCATAGCAGGGTCAAGTCCGATTACCGTATAGGTGGACTCTGCGTGCTTAGGATGTCCTGGGACTCCTGGCTTTAGCGGTCCTCGTTTTCGCATTCCGTTGACGGAACCTGCGACACAGGTTGGTGAGAAGATTGAGTTCTCAACGACGTCTTCTTGCTGGTAGACCATAGCCCAGACAGATGGCGCAACTTCAGAGCGTCTCTTAAATAAAGAGGGTCCATCCCATTTCGGATAAAGTCCATCGTCGC
>Ga0247723_1000462_pt1 | contig 28085 bp, 16 predicted proteins | sample MSEWelMarce5H_FC_FD_189079 | JGI IMG/M metagenome (GOLD analysis project Ga0247723, IMG submission 189079) | Subsurface sediment microbial communities from gas well in West Virginia, United States - MSEEL Well Study Marcellus 5H_FC | ecosystem: Environmental > Terrestrial > Deep subsurface >... | reverse complement strand
AAAACCAGTACATTGATTTAAAGGAAGGAAGAATGTCACAAGCGAACTTTATGAGAAACGTTCGTATGACTTTACCTCAATACGTTACTAATGTAACTTCATTTAAAGATGCTGTTCGCATTCTTAAAAATAAGGCTATATTAAATGAAGCTATGGGTGCTGATCCTATTGAAGCTACTCTTAAACTTTATTTAGCTAAAGGAAATTCATATGCTGAGGCTATTGAATTAACTGCTGCTGAGCAAGGTATGGATGAAGAAGTACTTATGTCTCAATACCCTCAAGATGCTGTTGATACTGAAGGATACGAAGATGAAGGAGATGATGATGAATTCATTGACATGATTGCTAGAGCTGAAGAAGAAGAAGCAGGTAAATATACTAAAAATTATGATTTTCCTGGTGGGCTTGGTGAAGGTGATGATGAAGAGGAAGCACCTGAAGATTATGAAGATCCTGATATGTTCGATGCTTATGGTATGGATGCAAGTGAAGGAAAACTTCGTGAAGGTAAAAAGAAAAAAGAAAAAAAAGAATTACATCCAAATCAAATCCACCCACAAGAATTAAGAATGGGTATTAAGGTTGAATTGGAACATACCGATGATTTAGATAAAGCTAAAAAAATTGCTCTAGACCATTTAGCTGAAAACCCATTCTACTACACTGCACTTAAACTTTCAGGAATTGAATCACCTTCAGCTCCTAAAGTTAAACCTCCTAAAGCAGCTAAAAAAGAAAAAGCAGCTGAAGCTGAATTAGTTGATAAAATCAATGCAATGAAACCTGTTAAGGGTTTTGAAAAAGCTAAAGCATCATCAAATAAAGCTAAAAAGGAAACTAACAGTGGTGTTAAAGGTGTTAGTGAATTAACTCACAACGCTCAATCAGTTCGTGGTTTACAAAAGTTTAAACCTACTGGTGGTAAAATGAAAGCTGTAAGAGAAGGTCAATTAAACGAAGGTGGTGAATGGACAATTACAGGTACACTTACTAAAGATGAGCAAACTGAATTAAAAAATATGATTGGTAATTATGAATTAGATGTTCAAGCTACCGATGATACTCTTGAAACAACTATTTCACATCCAATGTACAATGATAAATCTTTAGAACATGCTCTTAAACAAGTAAGAGGAATGTTACCAAAAAATTCATCATTTAGACCTGGTGTTGATTTAGGTAAATATGATTTAAAATCAATGCTAGAAAAAATTGTACATGAAGTATTAGATGAAATGTATGATGGTCGTGACGATATGAATGCTCAAAACGAATACTAACATGAACAAATCATTATTAATAGATCACACACCATTTCAATCAGCTAACCTAACAATATTAGAAAATAAACAGTTAGGTGAAGGTAAAAATCTTGTTACCCTTGTTGGTAAATTACAAGAAGCTGAGCAAAAGAATGGTAATGGTCGTGTATATCCTCGCGAAATTCTTGAAAGAGAAGTTAAAAAATACGCAGACGGTCCGGTAAAAACCCGTACAGCTTTAGGAGAACTCGATCATCCTGAAGCATCTGTTGTTAACTTATCTAACACTTCACACGTTATTACAGAAGTATGGTGGAAAGGAAACGATTTAATGGGTAAATTACAGCTATTACCTACACCAGCAGGTAATATTGCTAAAGCATTAGTAATGGCTGGTATCCCACTCGGAATATCTTCACGTGGTATGGGTAGTGTTAAACAATTAGGTGAAACAGTTGAAGTACAAGACGATTTTGAATTATTATGTTGGGATTTAGTATCAGTACCTTCAACTCCAATGGCTTATATGTCATTAGCTGAATCTAAGCAACATAAATCTACAAAAGATTATAGTAAAGTAAACAGTTTAATAACTGAAATTATTTGTAACGCAACTGGTGTTTGTCCTTTATGTTAATATTTATACTAAAATAATAAAAAAGTGAAAAAACAAATTAACGAAATCAAAAGAATGCAACTATTAGCTGGTGTTTTAAATGAAGCTAAAGTAGATCCTAAATATATTCAGGCTATTGAAAATGCAGTAGCATCTTTAACTATAGTAAAAAGATTAGCTATAGATAATGTTGCTCTAGACGCAATAGATAGTGCTCTTAATGTTCTTGGAGGAATAGTAGATTCTGAAGGTAACTTAATGGAGGGAGAACCTGGAGTAAATATAATATCTAACCCCATACCAAATGTAATCGGAGACTCAGGTGATTTTAGGGTTAAACTTAGAATAGGTGACAAATACGTATTATCTGCAAAAGCTAGTGATATCCCATCAGATGGAGAATTGAACAAGACTTTAAAATATATTGAAAAACAATTCGGAAATAAGTATGATTTAGAAAATGCAGAACTAGTAGTATTAGATCCAAAAGGAAAACAAGTAGCGAGTGTAAAAAAACAAGGTGCAACCGGAGGATCAGGTGGAAGACCAGATGGCGCTTTTAAAATTCAACTTAAAATAGATGGCGAACCAGTAATGACTACAACAGCTGATGGTAACCCATCACCAGAAGAATTAAGTAATACACTTGTAGCACTTGAAACAAAGTACAGAAATAAATTTGATTTTGAAAAGGCAGAAATAGTAGTATTAGATCCAAAAGGAGAGCAAGTAGGAAGTATAACAAAACGAGATAATTTCTTAAGAACCAAAGCAACTTACGTAGGAGATACTTATTCTACAACTCACGGAACTGTTTAAAATAATTCGCGTCTTTTCATATCTACATATATTTATGGGCATCCTACAATAGGTTGCCCATTCTTTATGCAACCTCGGGTATATTACAAACCCCACATTAAGATTCCTAATAATCTTATTTCCGTAATTAAATTTAAGGAGAAACAATTTATGTCAAACAAAGACCTATTTAAAGAGGCTATCGCCGACGCTAAAGCCGTACGCGAAGCTGCGTTAGCAAACGCAAAGGTTGCTCTTGAAGAAGCTCTCGCTCCAAAACTTCAATCCATGTTATCTGCAAAGTTACAAGAAATGGATAATGATGATTTAGACGAAGCTGAAGAAGAGAAACTTGAAGAAAAATCACTCGGTCAAGACACTTATCGTACAGACGATTTTCAACATGTTGGTGCTAGAGAAAGACATGCTGCACTCGAAGAAAACGAAGAAGAACTTGAAGAAGATTTCGACTTATCTGAAATCTTAGCTGAATTAAGTGAATATGCTGAGGAACAACCAAACAGAGACATGGACGGAGACGGAGATGTTGATGCTGAGGATGTTAAAAAAATGAATGAAGATGAAGATGAGGATGAAGAAATGGAAGACGAAGATGAATCTGAAATGGAAAACATCACAGACTTAACTATGGATGAACTTAAAGACATTATTAAAGACATCATTTCATCTGAAATGGGCGGCGACGAAATGGATGCTGACATGGAAGACATGGGTGGTGAAGATGAAATGTCAATGGATCTCGGTGGTGAAGAAGGTGGTGAAGAAGTTGGTATCGAAATGGGTGCTGACGAAGAAGAAGAAATCGACGAAATCGATTTAGAAGAATTGTTAGCTGAACTCGACGCACTTGGTGAAGGTAACGACGAAGAAGAAATGTATGAAGCTAAAAAAGCTAAGAAGAAAGAAGATGACAAAAAAGACGATATGAAAGAGGCAATCGATACAATCGAAACTCTTCGTAACGAACTTAACGAAGTTAATCTTCTTAACGCTAAGTTACTTTATGTAAACAAAGTATTCAAAGCTAAGAATTTAAATGAATCACAAAAACTCAAAGTAATTGCCCAGTTTGACAAAGCAACTACTGCGAAAGAAGCTAAAGCTATTTTTGAATCAATGAATAGTGCTATCGCAAAATCTAAGAAAAGCACTATCAAAGAATCATTAGGATTTGCTTCTAAAGCTGCTGGTGTAGCGCCTAAAAAACAAATTGTTGAAGTAAACGAAACAATGTCTAGGTGGCAAATGCTCGCAGGTATTACTAAATATTAATTTTTTTTAAAATCACAAAATCGTTTAAAATGAACGTACAACAATTACTCGAAAGCTCAAACCAATACAAGAATGTAATGGATGATGCTCAAAAATTGTCGTCTAAGTGGACTAAATCTGGCCTTTTAGAAGGTATCAAGTCTACTAACGACAAGAACACAATGGCAATGTTGCTTGAAAACCAAGCAAAACAATTAATCTCTGAAGCTAGCTCAACAGGCGGAACTACCTCAATGTCAGGTGCTGGATATAACGCAGAAAACTGGGCTGGAGTTGCTTTACCGTTGGTTCGCCGTGTATTCGGTGAAATCGCTGCTAAAGAATTCGTTAGTGTACAACCAATGAACTTACCTTCTGGTCTTGTATTCTATCTTGACTTCAAATATGGTACTGAAGTAAAACCATTTGCTCTTAATGGTTCTCTTTATGGTGCTAATCCAAACAACAACGTAACTGATCCTGCTTCTGCTTCATTGTATGGTGCTGGTAGATTTGGTTATTCTATGAACCAATTCTCATCTTCTATTGGTGCTGTTACTAGTTCAATTAGTTGGGCTGATGTTAACTTTGATTCTAACTACTCAGCTTCTATCGCTGCTGGTGGTTATAAGAAAGTATTAGTTCCTCTACCTATTACTAACACTAACGGTGCTCCTATTGCTGATCAATTAGCAGTTCGTTCATTCGTATTTGTATCTGGTTCAACAATCGCTGTTACAGATATGTTACAAGCATTTACTGCTGTATCTAACAATACTGCTTCTTTCATTGTTACTGGATCTAAATTCACTAACGCTGGTTCTTCTGCTGCTATAGGTAATGTAGTATTATACTATAGCGCCGCTCCTTCAACTGATGATAGAGGTGATTTTGAAGAGGCTTCTGGTCGTGGTTATCCTAACGCTCAGAGCAATACTGCAATCGCTATCCCTGAAATCAACGTTCAGTTGAAATCTGAAGCAATCGTTGCTAAAACTCGTAAGTTAAAAGCACAATGGACTCCAGAATTCGCTCAAGATCTTAACGCTTACCATAGTGTTGATGCTGAAGCTGAATTGACTGGTATCTTGTCTCAATACATCTCTATGGAGATTGATCTTGAGATTTTAGATATGTTAATTCAAAACGCTTACACAACCGAAAGATGGTCTGCTGTTAACAATATATCTTTAGATACTACTGGTGCTGCTTCTAATCTTGGATATTACAACACCCAAGGTGGTTGGTTCCAAACCCTCGGTACTAAATTACAGAAGGTTTCTAACACAATCCATCAGTTGACTCTCCGCGGTGGTGCTAATTTCCTCGTTACTTCTCCTACTGTTGCTACTGTCTTGGAATCAATTCCTGGATTTGCTGCTGATGGCGATGGCGAGAAAATGGAATTTAACTTCGGTATCCAAAAGATCGGTTCTCTTAATAGTCGTTACAAGGTTTACAAAAACCCTTACATGACTGAGAACGTAATCTTGATGGGTTACAAAGGTGCTCAATTCCTTGAGTGTGGTGCTGTATTTGCTCCATATGTTCCATTGATCATGACTCCATTGCTTTACGATCCTAACACCTTCACTCCTAGAAAAGGATTGATGACTAGGTACGCGAAGAAAATGATCCGTCCTGACTACTATGGTAAGGTTTATATTGCTGGTTTGAACACTATCTAACCTAGTATATAATTTAACCCCGTAAGGTTAAATAGGCCCGAGCGTAAGCTCGGGCTTTTTTTTTTATATTTATATAAAACAACAAATCATTTATGAAGGAACCAAATCGTGTACGTAAAAACGAAATTAAGTCAATCAATGTTTTACAGCTAAATGAAGAACAAAAAGAAGCAAAGCGATTAATAGTAGAAAATCAAATTGTTATAGTAACGGGTAGAGCAGGAAGTGGAAAATCATTAGTATGTGCTCAAGCAGCATTAGATTTCCTTAAGAAAAAACAAATAGATTGTATATACAACACACGAGCAGCAATTGAGGTAGGTAAATCATTAGGATATCTTCCGGGAGCATTAAGTGAAAAATTTGATCCATATATGGAGGCACTTGTTGAAAATCTTAATAAATGTTGTACTGATAAAACCGAAATACCTAAACTACTTCAAGATGAAAAAATTAAAGCATTACCAGTACAGTTTATTCGTGGTAAAACCATTGACGATATATTAATTGTAGAAGAGGCACAAAACCTAACTAAAGGCGAAATGTTAGCTATATTAACACGTTTAGGAAAAACTGGTAAAATCGTTATCAACGGCGACAATGAACAGACCGATATCAAAACGTCAACGGGTGAAATAAACGGTTTAAGTTACGCTATCGAACTATCCAAAAAAATTGAGGATATTAAGTGGATTAAGCTGAAAGAAAACCACCGCTCTGATTTAGTAGGTAAGATACTTGAGTATGAATATGGAAAATAATAACTATCCAATATTTATACGTGTTAAATACTACTTAAACAATGGGCGCCAAAGCAATAAATCTAAAAAGACTGTGGGATGAATATTACGGTGATACATCGTATTTAAATCCTGTCAAATGTAATACACCATTTGAATATTATACAAACGATCCTGAATTCGTTCGTGATGCTAAAAGCTGTACACGCTTTGTAGCACAACGCTTAGGCGCTAGTGGACTTGGTCTTACACAACTTAATATTAGTGATCTTACTGTATATGCTGCTTTTGAAGAAGCGGTTACTACATATGGTAATTTAGTATACCAATATAAAATTAGGGATCAATTTATTAATATTGAAGGATCAGATGCTGCTCCATTTAATAATAATACTGTTACTTATGTTAATAGTATTGATATTAATTCTCCTGTAACCTGGTCTGCTGCTAGATTAGCTACATATGAAGATATTAATTATGATACACATTTTTCTCAATCAATTGTTAATGGAAGTGTATATGTAATATCTGCTTCTGTAAATGATTTTGTTTTACCTAATAAGGATTATGTAAAATCAATTACATTTGCAACTGAATTTGTAACTGCAAATACAAGTTTAACTGTTGATTTAAGTACATATGTCTATAATCAATTAAATAGAATAGGAGGCCCAACAAGTGCTTCTGTTATTACCTCTGGTGAAAGTTATGTTTATATCTTTACTACTAGTCCACAAATAGCAGGGGGAAATGCAATATTTGGAACTGGATCTATTCCTACTGTCTACATCCAAGACAGCCTAGAACCAGAATTAAACAATAAATTAATTACTAATAATCTTGCTAATTTAACTACTACTATAGCAGATGATTATGCCTCAGAAGCAGGTATTGGCGGTAATTATAATGTAATGACAGGTAGTGTAGATATGGAAGCAGGAGTTCAAAACTATGATTTAAATGCTTGGGCTGCTGCTTCAGCATCATTATCTCCTGGAGATAGGATTGAAATTAGAAGAGTATTTTATGAAGAACCACCAGCAATTGTAAGATATTTTGACCCATATGCTGGTACAGGTACTGGAATCCAATCCTTACTTGAAACATTTGGATTTGGTCAATTCTCTCCTGGTATTAACTTCTTATTAATGCCGATTAATTTTGATGTACAAAAAATTCAAGCAATTGAATTTAATGATCAAATTAGAAAAGCAGCTTTTTCATTTAATTTAGTAAATAACCAACTAAAAATATTCCCTATCCCTAATAGAGATAAAAGATTATTTTTTGAATATGTTAAAATAAGTGAAAAATATAACCCTGTAAAGGATACTAGAACAAACATTGTTACTGATATAATGAATGCTCCTTTTAGAAATCCAATTTATTCTAAAATTAATACTGTAGGTAGAACTTGGATTTTTAAATATACTTTAGCATTATCTCGTGAAATTGAAGCACACATCCGTATTCAATTTGCAAACGTAAATGTTCAAGGTGTAGGTTCATTACAAGGATCTGAATTAGTAGCTGATGCTAGAACAGAAAAAGAACAATTAGTAACTGAGTTAAAAGAAATGTTAAATGAAACATCACGTAAAGGTCAATTAGAGCGTAAACAACTTGAAGCTAGCTTTATGAGAGATACATTACAACAAATACCTTTACCAATTTATATATTCTAATGAAGCAATTTTTAGGAGTACAAAGGTATATTAACTTAGGTGATTGTGAAGATGGAAATTTTCCAAATACCTCTCCTACAGCATCTGCAACTAAACCTGGACTTCCATCAACACCCCCTAGTCCTCCTACTGTAGGTACTAACGTTATTAAAAATAATTATATAGATCAAGCTATACAAGCACAAATCAATTTTTCAAATATGAAAGTTGGTTATTTTAAAATTGATTTATATAAAACAACAGTTAATATGTATGGTGAGGCTACTGAAAAATGGTATTACCCTCCATTTGAAGTAAAATGTTTAATTGAAAGAGGAGATTCTGCTTATAGTGATACTGAATATGGTCCTGACATAAATCAGACTATGACAATTAAGATACCTAAATTAAATATAGACGAAACAGGCTTAAATTTTACTCCTGAAGTGGGAGATATAATAACTGATCAAGAAAGATACTACCAAGTAAATACAGTAGACAGATCATTTATAACAATACCTGGAGGTGGAGATGCTGGAGCTTCTCTAGGAACACCAGGGCAAGTAGTGTTATTTACATTAGGTGCTTATTTAACACATACAACACAACTAAACTTAGTAAAATATAGCTAATGGGATTATTAAGTAAACTATTATTAAATGAAGGCATTACAATTTTTAGATGTGATGTACTTATTAAAACAAGAGCAGATCAAAATAAAGTAGAAATTTATAATGAAATTAGAGCTCTAAATGGTGTTGTTGTTGTTACTATTGAGCAAAGTGACTTTTTAAATGCTAAGGCAACTAAAGATTATGAATATTCTTTACTTAAGATAAAATATATTGGTAGAGGAGATGCAAAATCTTCAATTAAAGATATTGGTATAGATGCTGTAACTAAAAACAGAGTTCCTGGTTTATTACAATTTATACCTCGATACAATACAATTAATAAGGTAGGATCATATTAATATTATAGAGATGAAATTATTAGATATTATAAAGGAATTAGAAAAACCAAAACAAATATATGCTGGTAGAGATCCAAATCAGCAACTTACTATTGCTGATTTAACTCCTGAGGAGAAAGATGAATTGTTTGCAAAAGGATCTTTATTGATAAAGATGCCTGCTGATCCTAATCGTCCTGAAACAAGTGTATCTCAGGTAATTAATTTACCTAAAATGGATCAAATTAAAAAAGATATTATCCAAAGTAAAAAGGAATTTGATGTATTTATGTTTTCTCCTGATCCTGATATTCAGGCAATAGCAAAAGAAATAAATAAAAATTTTAATCAATTATATAGAGCAATGAATGCTCTTGATAAATCTATTGATTTAAAAAAAAGAGGTAGAATGTAATGAGAGATAGAAAACCAATACCAAAAAACCAAGCTGAAATAGTACAAGATACTATTAATCCTTATCTTAATCAAGGTAAACCTGTTAGTCAAAATGTATTCACTCACCGTGATAATAGAGCATTAAACACTACTCGTAAAACTGATAAGATAAAAGATATTGCTATTGGTTTGGAAGATATTGATTCCGCCTTAATGTATTATTTTAAAAATATCATTAAACCAACTGTAGTACAAGATGGAAATAGAATAGATGTTCAAATAATGTATGGCTCTCCTGAACGTTGGCAATCAGTTCAAGCAGATGGTTATTATAGGGATACTAATGGTAAAGCTGTTTTTCCTCTTATAATGTATAAGAGAAGTGGTATTGAAAAAAATAGAAATTTAGGTAATAAAATAGATGGTAATCTTGCTTCATTATTTCAAACATTTGAAACAAGGTATAACCAAAGAAATCAATATGATAAATTTTCTATTTTAAATAATAGAATTCCATCAAAACAATACTATGTTTCTGTAGTACCAGATTATGTTACTATAACATATGAGTGTGTCATATTAACTAATTTTGTAGAACAAAATAATAAATTAATTGAAGCGATTGAATATGCTTCTGATTCATATTGGGGTGATGCTAATAGGTGGCAATTTAGAACATCATTAGATAATTTTGGTATTACAAATACTGTTAATACAGGCGAAGATAGAGTATCTTCTACTACTGTCAGTCTAAAAGTAAATGGATATCTTATTGCTGATAGTATTAATCAACACCTATCAGATACCAATATACATTTCTCCCCTGCTCAGATTATATTTACGATGGAAACATCTGATAATTCTGAAACATTTACTGCTAATAATAAACAAACAGCACCTAAAACAGCAATGGGTGGTGCTTCAATTTCTGATTCTTATAATGTGAATGTAACAACTCAACAAACAGTAGATATTGATACAGCTGTACTAACATATATACAAACAAATACAACAAAGTACACCCCTTCATCAAATATAACAGCAAATACAGCAGTAATTCTTGGTTCTTTCCTAGCAGCACCTTCTCCACTACCTGCAACATCTGCTGCTAACTTTACATTCTTTGTAAATGGCCAATTAGTAGATTCTAATTCAGTAACTAGCTTTGTTGATAATGGAAATGGAACTTGTACATTAACTGTAAATACAGGTTTATTACAATATACATTTGTATCTACTGATCAAATAATAGCAATAGGTAAATTTCAATAACATGGCACGATTAAGACTAGAACAAATATTATCCAATTTATCCTATAATAGCGGATCTAATAACCTTATTATTTCAGGTTCTGCTCAAGTAACCTCAACACCAACACAAACAGGTTCACTATCAATTCAAAACATTGATTCATTTGGTGATAGTGGTAGCTTCTTTACGCTCGACTTAGGTGACTATTAATATTTATTAGCGGCTATATATATAGCTTTTACCGTTAGTATATACTAGTATGTCAAATCAATTTTTAAAATTACGCCGCTCTGCGGTACCGGGAAGAATTCCAAGTACATCATCTCTTGATCTTGGAGAGATAGCTCTAAATACATACGACGGTCTGGCTTTTATGAAAAAGTCAGGTTCTAACGGTGAAGAAATTGTTACATTAGGCACAGGTACTGGGGGAGGAGGAAATATCTCAGGCTCTAACTACTATATTCCTGTATTTTCAGGTTCAAATGCTTTAGTTACAAGCTCTATTTATAATTCTGGATCTATTGTTAGTATATCAGGATCTTTAAATGTTACTGAAGGAATAACAGGATTTTTATATGGTACTGCTAGTTGGGCTCAAAGCGCTTCTAACACTCCTAATGCATTTGTAACAGCTATACAAGTATTCCCGGATACTATTCAATTAATTAAAGGAGACGGAGATACAGAAAACTATAATATTAATGATGTAGTACAGGCACAAAATGCAACTTTAGCTTCAACAGCATCCTCTGCTGATGATTTTACAGTAAGAGGTACATTAACAGCTCAAACAATTGTAGTACAAACAATTACCTCTAGTACTGATTTTGTAACTGGTTCTACTAGGTTTGGTAGTTTACTTTCTGATACTCATCAATTTACTGGTAGTGTTAATATAACAGGTTCTCTAACTATAAATGGATCTTCATTTACCGCTGCCACAAGCGGTACAAGTGGCACCTCAGGCACAAGCGGCACTGCTGGTACTTCAGGCACCTCTGGTACAACTGGCACCTCTGGTACTACAGGTACCTCAGGAACAAGCGGTACAAGCGGCACCTCCGGAACAAATGGCTCTGCAGGCACAAGTGGCACCTCGGGTACAACAGGTACTTCCGGAACTACAGGCACAAGTGGTACCTCTGGAACTAGTGGTACATCCGGAACTACTGGCACGTCAGGTACATCCGGCACAACTGGTACTAGTGGTACAACAGGTACTTCTGGTACAAGCGGAACAACAGGTACATCTGGTACTACTGGTACTTCTGGTACAAGCGGCACTTCAGGTACTAGTGGTACTAGTGGTACAAATGGCACTGGCGGTACTTCAGGTACTAGTGGTACTAGTGGTACAAATGGCACTGGCGGTACTTCAGGTACTAGTGGCACATCTGGTACAACCGGTACAAGCGGTACAACAGGTACTTCAGGTACTACGGGTACATCAGGTACAACAGGTACTTCGGGAACTGCAGGAACAAGTGGTACTAGCGGAACTACTGGCACCTCAGGTACAACAGGTACTTCGGGAACTGCAGGAACAAGTGGCACAACGGGTACATCAGGTACCAGTGGTACAACAGGTACTAGTGGCACAACAGGTACTTCAGGTACAACAGGTACTTCTGGAACAAGTGGAACCGCTGGTACAAGTGGTACTGGTTTTAATACAATTAATAATGCTGGAGCAGGTAGAGTAGTATTATCCGATGGTACAACAAATGCAGCTACAGCATCTGCTGCTTTAGTTTATAATAGTAATGGATTTAATATATCTGGTAGTACTATTATTACAGGATCTTTAACTGTAACTAATACAATTACAGCCCAAACTTTAGTAGTACAAACTATTACATCATCAGTAGAATTTGTAACTGGATCAACAAGATTTGGTTCTTCACTAGCAAATACACATCAATTTACAGGATCAGTAAATATTACTGGATCTCTCACTATAAATGGTTCTTCATTTACTGCTGCTACTAGTGGTACAAGCGGTACCTCCGGTACTTCTGGCACAACAGGAACAAGCGGTACAACCGGAACTTCTGGTACTTCAGGCACTACTGGCACAAGTGGTACTAGCGGCACTTCAGGCACAGCTGGTACTTCAGGCACATCAGGTACCAGTGGTACAACAGGAACTAGCGGTACAACAGGTACATCAGGTACTTCTGGCACAACAGGCACCTCAGGTACAAGTGGTACAACTGGTACAAGTGGAACTACAGGTACTTCTGGTACAACAGGAACTAGCGGTACAACAGGTACAAGCGGCACAAGCGGTACTTCTGGAACAAATGGCTCTGCAGGCACAAGTGGTACTTCAGGTACAACAGGCACTAGTGGAACTACAGGAACTAGTGGTACTTCAGGTACTACAGGTACATCTGGTACAAGCGGCACATCAGGAACTACAGGCACCTCAGGTACAACAGGTACAAGCGGTACATCAGGTACAAATGGCTCTGCAGGTACAAGTGGTACTACAGGTACATCTGGTACAACCGGTACATCAGGTACAACCGGTACTTCAGGAACAACAGGTACAAGTGGCACCTCAGGTATTAATGGCTCAGCTGGTACAAGCGGTACAACAGGTACTTCAGGTACAACTGGTACTTCAGGTACTAGTGGTACTAGCGGATCGGCAGGTACAAGCGGAACATCAGGTACAAGCGGTACAACAGGCACCTCCGGAACTACAGGTACATCAGGCACTTCTGGAACTGCTGGTACCTCAGGTACTTCTGGAACTACAGGCACATCAGGTACAAGTGGTACTTCTGGAATTAGTGGAACGGGATTTAATACAATTAATAGTCCTGTTAATGGTAGAGTATTATTATCCGACGGTACAACAAACGCTGCAACTGCTTCTGCAGGATTAACATTTACTGGAGGTAACTTTAACATATCTGGAAGCACTAACATCACAGGCTCGTTAGTAGTTTCTAATCAAATAACAGCACAAACATTAGTAGTTCAAACTATTACTAGTAGTGTTGATTTTGTAACTGGTTCTACTAGGTTTGGTACTCAATTATCTAATACTCATCAATTTACTGGATCAGTAAACATAACTGGTTCATTTACTATAAATGGTTCCTCATTTACTGTTGCTACTTCTGGCACTAGTGGTACTAGTGGAACCTCTGGTACAAGCGGTACCTCAGGAACTACAGGAACTTCAGGTACAACAGGTACAAGCGGTACTACTGGTACTTCAGGCACTTCAGGAACTACAGGAACTTCAGGTACAACAGGTACTTCAGGAACTACAGGCACTTCTGGTACTAGTGGTACTACTGGAACCTCAGGTACTACTGGTACCTCAGGAACAAGCGGTACAACAGGTACAAGCGGTACAACCGGTACTTCGGGTACTACTGGTACTTCAGGAACAAGTGGTACAACAGGAACTTCGGGTACAACAGGTACAAGTGGAACTAGCGGTACAACAGGTACTTCAGGTACTACTGGTACAAGCGGTACTACTGGTACCTCAGGAACTACAGGCACAAGTGGTACTTCAGGCACCTCTGGTACAACTGGTACTTCAGGCACCTCAGGAACATCTGGAACTACAGGAACTTCAGGTACAACTGGTACTAGTGGCACAACAGGAACAAGTGGTACAAGCGGTACAACAGGTACTAGTGGCACAACAGGAACATCAGGTACAAGCGGCACTTCGGGAACAAGCGGCACAACAGGCACATCTGGTACTTCAGGCACTACAGGTACATCAGGCACAACAGGAACAAGTGGTACAAGCGGTACAACAGGTACTAGTGGCACAACAGGAACATCAGGTACAACAGGCACTAGTGGTACAAGTGGTACTAGTGGTACATCTGGAACTAGTGGTACATCAGGTACAAGCGGCACTGGCTTTAATACTATAAATAATGCAGGTGCCGGTCGAATATTATTATCAGATGGTACAACAAATGCAGCAACCGCCTCAGCTGCTTTAACATTTACTGGAGGTCAACTCTTTATTACAGGTAGTACAAATATAAATGGTAATCTTACCTCTACTGGTACTATTACAGCTCAAACACTTGTAGTTCAAACAATTACTTCATCAACTGATTTTGTAACTGGTTCTACTCGATTTGGTACTCAATTATCTAACACACATCAATTTACAGGATCAGTAAATATTACCGGTTCACTTACTATAAATGGATCTTCATTTACCGCTGCTACTAGTGGTACAAGCGGTACCTCAGGCACATCGGGTACAAGTGGCACAACAGGAACATCAGGCACAAGCGGCACCTCAGGTACAACTGGTACTTCAGGTACAAGTGGAACATCAGGTACAGCTGGTACAAGTGGCACAACCGGAACCTCAGGCACTTCAGGCACAACGGGAACCTCGGGCACCACAGGAACATCTGGTACAAGTGGAGTTAATGGTACTGGTGGTACAACAGGTACAAGCGGTACTTCGGGCACTTCAGGCACAAGTGGCACTTCAGGTACAACAGGAACTAGCGGCACAAGTGGTACTTCTGGAACAGGATTTAATACAATTACTAATCCAGCAGATAATAGAGTTATAACATCTCTAGGTACAAGTAATACTGCTAATGCTGAAGCTAACCTAACATTTGATGGATCAACACTTAATGTTGTTGGTGCTTTAGTAGTTAGTGGTAGTTCAAGTTCAAAAATAACTTTAGGTACTGTTGGGGGAGATGAAGGTGGAGAAATTTTATTAGGAAAACCTGAAACTAATACAACATTAACTGGTAGTGGTGTAACAATTGATATTTGGCAAAATAGACTTAGATTCTTTGAACAAGGTGGAAATGCTCGTGGATATTTTATAGATATTACTGGGGGCGGAGCTGGTGTTAGTACTAATTTAGTTTCTCTTGGAACATCAGGTACATCCGGCACTAGTGGTACAAGTGGCACCTCAGGTACTACAGGAACTTCAGGCACAACAGGAACTTCGGGTACAACAGGTACAAGTGGCACATCTGGTACTAGCGGTGCAAACGGCACCAACGGTACTTCAGGTACATCAGGCACAAGTGGCACAACAGGCACAAGCGGCACCTCAGGTACTACAGGTACATCAGGAACTACAGGTACTTCAGGCACAAGCGGTACTTCTGGTACAAGCGGTACTTCAGGAACAAATGGTTCAGCAGGTACAAGTGGTACTTCAGGCACAACAGGTACTTCAGGAACTAGTGGCACAACTGGAACAAGTGGTACTAGCGGAACTGCTGGTACCTCAGGTACAACAGGTACAAGTGGAACTAGTGGCACAAGCGGTACTTCTGGAACATCAGGCACAAGTGGCACTGGCTTCAACACTATTAATAACCCAGCAGTTGGTCGAATATTATTATCAGATGGTACAACAAATGCAGCAACCGCCTCAGCTGCTTTAACATTTACTGGAGGTAATTTTAATATATCAGGAAGTACCAATATCACAGGTTCACTAATAGTTACCAATCAAATAACAGCACAAACACTAGTAGTACAAACAATTACTTCATCAACTGATTTTGTAACTGGTTCTACACGATTTGGTAGCTTATTAAGCAATACACATCAATTTACAGGGTCTGTTAATATAACAGGTTCCCTCACTATAAATGGTTCTTCATTCACTGCTGCTACTAGTGGTACAAGTGGAACTAGTGGTACAGCAGGTACCTCAGGTACAACAGGTACATCTGGAACAACTGGAACTTCAGGCACAAGTGGCACCTCTGGAACAGCAGGTACGAGTGGTACAACTGGAACTTCAGGCACAAGCGGCACCTCCGGAACAACAGGTACATCAGGTACTACTGGTACTTCTGGTACAAGTGGCACTACGGGCACATCAGGCACAAGTGGTACTACTGGTACTAGTGGAACTACAGGTACATCAGGCACAAGTGGTACAACAGGCACAAGCGGCACCTCAGGTACAACTGGAACTTCAGGCACAAGTGGCACCTCTGGAACAGCAGGTACGAGTGGAACATCAGGTACAACAGGCACTTCCGGAACTACAGGTACAAGCGGCACTTCTGGAACCACCGGTACAAGCGGTACTACTGGTACTTCTGGCACAGCAGGTACATCCGGTACAAGTGGCACATCAGGCACGTCTGGTACAAGCGGAACAGGTTTTAATACAATTAATAATGCTGGAATTGGTAGGATATTGTTATCAGATGGTACAACGAATGCAGCAACAGCTTCTGCTAATTTAACATATACTGGAAGTGTATTTAGTGTAACAGGTTCATTAAATATTAATGCCTCTCAATTTAATAATACTTCCTCATTAACAACAGCAGGAACAACAGCTATATCCTCTATAGCAACTGGCTCATTCAATTCAGCATTTTATAATTACTATATAATGTCTGCTTCAAATGCTAGAGCAGGACAAGTAATGAGTGTATGGAATGGAACTACAGTACATTATACTGAAGTAACTACTACTGATATAGGAAATACAGTTACTGCCTCATTTGCTGTAGCAATATCAGGTCCAAATGTAAATTTAAACTTTACAGCTCCTGGTGTGTGGACAGTAAAATCTATTGCTAATTTATTATAATCTAAATATTTATAACGGAATAATCCACTGTTGGATAGTGAAAACAGTATAAAATATGGCGAACGAATTTAAAGTTAAGAATGGTCTTATTGTAGACAACGGTGGGTTTAATGTAACTGGCTCTTCTTTTGTCTCTGGAGCTGTAAACATATTAGGTAATCAAACAATAACTGGAAGTTTAACTATATTACAAGACTTAACTGTATTAGGATCTGCTTCTATTACTTATATTAGTCAATCTACACTTAATGTTGGTACAAATTTAATTACAGTAAATACTAATAGCCCATCAATTAGATTTGGAGGACTTGCTGTAATTGATTCAGGATCTAGTCCACAAGTATCAGGATCTTTCTTATATGATTCACTTCACGATGAATGGCTCTCTGTTCATAAAATAGATAGTGCTGCAGGAGTAACATCATCTCACTTCCTTCAAGGCCCAGAAACCTATAATAATTTAGGAGATGAAATTTATATAGCTGCTAATGTTATCATAAAAGGTACTGGTAATGAACACGTAGCTCCATCAAATATTACAGATAATGGTTCTGTAGTTAGTATAAATAGTAGAACATCAATAACAGGATCTTTATTTGTTTCGTCATCAGTTACTGCAAGTATATTTGCAAATCCTAATGGAAATATTTCTTTAATTCCTAGTGGTGGGGCTGGAATTAATACAGGATCAGTTATCCTTTATGGCGGTATTGATTGGGTTAGAGAACCATCAGCTGTTAAAACAGAAATTGGTGATCTAGTATCATTTAGTTCTACAATGGGTATCATTGACGGTGGTGCTCTAACTACAGCTAGTGCATTAACTCTTCAAGTAGCAGAATCTGTAGGATATGTAATGAGTACAGGTGGATATGCTAATCACAACTTGTATAAAATTAATACTAGAGGAACAACTACAGAATCTAGGCAAATAACAATGCCTACTTCATCTGATAGATATGTTTATTATAATGGTTCTGGTATATTAACTTCTTCTGCAACTGAACCTAACTCTAGGTTTAATGTTCCTTTAGGAAGAGTTATTACCGATGCAACTTCTATAGTTTATGTAGATAGAACACCTTTAGATGCACACCACTATACTAACTACGTAGATAGGTTATTTAGAGACGCCTTAGGACCAATATTCCAATCGGGAGCAACAACAACTCAAGGAATTGTATCTAGAAGTTTAGATGTTACTTCTGCAATTTATTTCTTCTCTGAACACAGAATAACTACTACAGGAGCAGCACCTATAACTTTTGATGCACTTTATAGAAGTGGATCAGTAGGTACTGGAGTAGGTGGATCTGGATTTACTAGAGTAGCAAATCAAACTACTGCAAGCAATGCTTTGTATGATAGTGCTAGCTTTGGTACATTACAAGCAATACCATCTGGAAAATATGCTAAGCACTCATTATACATGATAGGTCTTCCTACAACAAAATATTTTCTCATTTATGGTCAAGAACTATATGATAATGTTGATGCTGCTGAAGCAGGTAATTTACCTACTCCCCCAAGTTTTGTAACAGAACAGTTTGCTTTATTTGCATCTATAGTTGTAACTCCAGATAGTTCTAGTATTCAATCTATAATCGATGAAAGACCTAGACTTGGTTTTGCATCTCCTTCTAGAACAGGTGTTGTTACTTTACATGGTAACTTATTAGGTTTAGACTCAGACGATCACCAACAATATTTGTTAGTTGACGGTGATAGAGCAATGCAAGGAGACTTATCTCTTGGTGGAAATAATATTACTAGTGTAAATAGTATTTCTGCAACTTCTATAACAAGCTCATTATTTGGTACTGCTAGCTGGGCTACTAATGCATTAACAGCATCATCTGCTGATAATTTTACTGTAAGAGGCACGTTAACTGCTCAAACAATTGTAGCTCAAACTATAACAGCATCTACTGAATTCGTAACTGGATCAACAAAATTCGGCAGTTTATTATCTAATACACACCAGTTTACTGGCAGTGTTAATATAACTGGTTCTCTTACAATAAACGGATCTTCATTTACTGCTGCTACCTCAGGCACAAGTGGCACCTCAGGTACTGCTGGCACTTCTGGTACAACCGGAACTTCAGGTACTACCGGTACTTCTGGTACAAGTGGCACAGCAGGCACAAGTGGTACTAATGGAACCGGAGGTACTTCTGGCACAAGTGGCACATCAGGCACTAGTGGTACCTCAGGCACTAGTGGAACTACAGGCACATCAGGAACCACAGGCACAAGTGGTACTTCAGGTACAACCGGAACTTCAGGTACAACAGGAACATCAGGCACCTCAGGTACTACAGGTACAAGTGGTACCTCAGGCACAACAGGTACCTCTGGTACCTCAGGAATTAATGGTACAAATGGCACTTCTGGTACAACAGGTACATCAGGTACTACAGGAACATCAGGCACAACAGGCACAAGTGGTACATCCGGTACCACAGGCACTTCAGGTACAACGGGCACAAGCGGCACCTCAGGTACAAGTGGCACTAGCGGAACTACTGGTACCTCAGGTACTACAGGCACTTCTGGAACTACTGGTACCTCAGGTACATCAGGAACTACAGGAACAAGCGGCACATCAGGTACAACAGGCACTTCTGGAACTACAGGAACATCAGGAACTACAGGCACTAGCGGTACAACAGGTACTTCTGGAACTTCAGGCACAACCGGAACTAGTGGTACAACTGGAACATCAGGTACTTCCGGCACAACAGGAACAAGCGGCACATCAGGTACTTCTGGAACTGCAGGAACAAGCGGCACATCAGGCACTTCTGGTACATCAGGTACAAGCGGAACCGGATTTAATACAATCAATAGTCCTGTTACCGGAAGAGTATTATTATCTGACGGCACAACAAACGCCGCAACAGCATCTGCCGGTTTGACATTTGTTGGAGGTAACTTTAATGTATCCGGCAGTTCTACTATTACCGGTTCTTTAATTGTTACTAATCAAATAACAGCACAGACACTAGTAGTACAAACAATTACCTCTAGTACTGATTTTGTAACCGGCTCTACTCGCTTCGGCAGTCTATTATCTAACACACATCAATTTACAGGATCAGTAAACATTACTGGTTCGCTTACAATAAACGGATCTTCATTTACTGCTGCTACCTCAGGAACATCAGGCACAAGTGGTACAGCTGGTACCTCAGGAACTACAGGAACATCGGGTACAACGGGCACATCAGGTACAACAGGCACAAGCGGCACCTCCGGCACAACAGGCACAAGCGGTACTTCAGGTACAACTGGCACAAGTGGCACCTCTGGTACAACTGGAACCTCAGGTACAACAGGCACAAGCGGTACTTCAGGTACAACAGGCACAAGTGGCACAACTGGAACCTCAGGCACAAGTGGCACAACAGGTACTAGCGGTACAACAGGCACAAGTGGTACAAGTGGTATAAATGGCACAAACGGAACCTCAGGTACATCAGGCACAACAGGCACCTCAGGCACAAGTGGCACAAGCGGCACATCAGGAACTACAGGTACATCAGGCACAACCGGAACCTCAGGTACAACTGGAACATCAGGTACCTCTGGTACAACTGGTACAAGCGGTACAACAGGTACAAGTGGCACATCAGGAACTACAGGTACATCAGGTACAACAGGAACAAGTGGTACAACAGGTACATCAGGTACTAGCGGTATAAATGGTACTAATGGCACAAGCGGCACAACAGGCACAAGCGGTACCTCAGGTACAACTGGAACATCAGGTACTACTGGTACTTCAGGCACAAGCGGCACCTCAGGTACTAGCGGTACTTCAGGCACTTCTGGTACATCAGGTACAAGTGGAACTGGTTTCAATACAATTAATAGTCCTGCTGTTGGAAGGGTATTACTATCTGATGGTACAACAAACGCCGCAACAGCATCTGCTGCTTTGATTGTTAGCTCAAGTAATGTTGGTATAGGTACTGCATCTCCTCTTGCTAAATTACATGTTAATGGTAATGCTTATATACAAGGTGGTAGTAATATATTAGATCTAGAAGGCGGGGCTAAAATTACAGGTCAACGATTTGTAAACGGTTCCGAATTCACCTATTTAAGAATGTATAATCCAAGTGATGCTTCCATTAATATGGGTACTCAACATCCTCTTGGATACATATCTTTTGAAGTTGGTAATGGAGCCTATACAGAGCGTCTGCGTATTACTAATACAGGTAATATTGGTATAGGTACTACATCACCATCATTTAAACTAGATGTATCTGGTTCTAGTAGGTTTACAGATAACATGACTATTACAGGATCTTTAACTGTAACTAATACAATTACAGCACAAACGTTAGTAGTTCAAACAATAACATCAAGTGTAAGTTTCATTACTGGATCAACTAAGTTCGGTACATTATTAGCAAATACTCATCAATTTACTGGATCAGTAAATATTACTGGCTCTTTAACTATAAATGGATCTTCATTCACTGCTGCAACATCTGGTACTTCAGGTACAAGTGGAACATCAGGAACAACTGGTACCTCTGGTACAACGGGCACAAGCGGCACCTCCGGCACAACAGGCACAAGCGGTACAAGCGGAGTAAACGGAACTAGCGGCACTTCAGGTACAACAGGCACAAGCGGTACATCAGGAACTACAGGAACATCAGGAACTACAGGCACCAGCGGTACAACAGGCACTTCTGGAACTTCTGGCACAACAGGTACCTCTGGTACAACCGGTACAAGTGGAACTTCTGGAACTACCGGTACCTCAGGTACATCAGGAACTACAGGCACAAGTGGTACTTCCGGAATTAATGGTACAAGCGGCACCTCAGGTACTACAGGTACATCTGGTACAAGTGGAATAAATGGTACTAGTGGCACAAGCGGCACCTCAGGAACTACAGGAACTTCAGGTACAACTGGTACTAGTGGTACAACTGGAACCTCAGGTACAACGGGTACAAGTGGCACCTCAGGTACAACAGGTACATCAGGCACCACAGGAACCTCTGGCACAACAGGCACCTCAGGTACAACAGGCACCAGCGGCACATCAGGTACATCTGGAACTTCAGGCACAAGCGGAACAGCTGGAACTAGTGGAACCGGATTTAACACAATTAATAGCCCTTCTACTGGAAGAGTATTATTATCTGACGGTACAACAAATGCTGCTACTGCTTCTGCTACTTTAACTTTCCTTGGAGGTAATTTTAACATATCTGGAAGTACTAACATAACAGGCTCCTTAATTGTAAGTAATCAAATAACTGCTCAAACACTTATTGTTCAGACAATAACATCAAGTGTTGATTTTGTTACTGGGTCTACTAGATTTGGAACATTATTAGCTAATACACATCAATTTACTGGTTCAGTAAACATTACTGGTTCACTTACTATAAACGGAACTTCATTTACTACTGCTACAAGCGGTACAAGTGGAACAAGTGGCACTTCAGGTACAACCGGTACAAGCGGTACAAGTGGCACAACAGGTACTTCAGGTACTACTGGCACTTCTGGTACTAGTGGTACTTCAGGCATAAATGGAACTTCAGGTACAACAGGCACAAGCGGCACCTCAGGTACAACAGGTACATCAGGCACCACAGGAACCTCTGGTACAACCGGTACAAGTGGAACTTCAGGTACAACTGGTACATCAGGAACTACAGGCACAAGCGGTACTTCCGGAATTAATGGCACAAGCGGTACTTCAGGTACTACAGGTACCTCAGGCACAAGTGGAATAAATGGAACCAACGGAACCTCAGGCACAACAGGCACAAGTGGCACAACAGGAACATCAGGTACAACGGGCACAAGCGGAACCTCAGGTACAACCGGCACAAGCGGCACCTCAGGTATAAATGGTACTAATGGAACCTCAGGTACAACAGGTACTAGCGGTACTTCAGGTACAACCGGCACTAGTGGTACAACAGGTACATCTGGCACATCAGGCACAAGTGGCACCTCAGGTACAACAGGTACATCCGGCACATCAGGCACAAGCGGAACTGGATTTAATACAATTAACAGTCCTGCTATTGGTAGAGTATTATTATCAGATGGCACAACCAATGCTGCTACTGCTTCTACAGGGTTAACATTTGTTGGGGGTAATTTTAATGTGTCTGGTAGTACTACTATTACAGGATCTTTAGTTGTTACTAACCAAATAACTGCTCAAACGTTAGTAGTACAGACAATTACTTCATCAACCGATTTTGTTACAGGATCAACAAGGTTTGGTACTTTACTTTCAAACACACATCAATTTACAGGATCAGTTAACATAACAGGTTCTCTTACAATAAACGGATCTTCATTCACTGCTGCTACTTCAGGCACATCAGGTACAAGCGGCACTTCAGGTACAACAGGAACATCAGGTACAACTGGTACCAGCGGTACTTCAGGCACATCAGGTACAAGCGGTACAACTGGAACTTCAGGCACAAGCGGTACAACCGGTACTTCAGGAACTACAGGCACAAGCGGTACAACAGGTACAAGTGGCACATCTGGCACAACAGGTACAAGTGGCACATCCGGAATTAATGGTACAAATGGAACATCTGGAACTACAGGTACTTCTGGTACTTCTGGTATAAATGGAACTAATGGTACTAGTGGTACAACTGGTACAAGTGGAACTAGTGGTATAAATGGTACAAACGGAACTTCAGGCACAACTGGAACTAGCGGTACAACAGGAACATCTGGTACAACAGGTACCTCAGGTACAAGCGGTACAACCGGAACCTCAGGTACATCTGGTATAAATGGTACCAACGGAACTTCAGGTACAAGTGGTACTTCAGGTACATCTGGTATAAACGGTACTAATGGCACCTCAGGAACCACAGGTACAAGTGGTACATCCGGAATTAATGGTACAAATGGAACATCTGGAACTACAGGCACCTCAGGTACTAGTGGCACAACAGGTACTTCAGGCACAACTGGTACTAGTGGCACAACCGGAACATCAGGCACTTCAGGCACAACAGGTACTAGTGGTACATCTGGCACAACAGGTACAAGCGGTACTTCTGGAACAGGTTTTAATACAATAACTAATTCCGTTGATAATAGAATATTAACGTCTTTAGGAACTGCAAATACAGCAAATGCTGAAGCTAATTTAACATTTGATGGTAGTGCATTTATGATTACTGGATCTGTAAATATTTCTGGTTCAATGGGAATAGGAGCTGATGCTTCTTCTTCTCCAACGACTAAACTTTTTATAAGAGGGGGAGATATAGCCATAGCAAATACTTATGGTGTTAGATTTGAAGAGTTTCCTGGATCTACTCCAGGCTATATTATATATTCAAGCACCACGTATGGAGCACCAAGTGGACAAGATTTATTTATAAGTAATGGAAGAAACGGCGTAATTAGCTATAATACTGGAGGAAGCACACTCAGTTCAGCCAGTGCACATTTATGGTCTTTGCTTGGTACTCCGAATATGGTATTAAATGCTAATGGTAATTTAGGTATAGCTAAGGCTGGAGATATAGATTATTTCGATCCATTTAGTTTTCCAAAAGCGCGATTACATGTTCAAGATAGTGGATCTGCTGTATTTCTTGTTTCTGGAAGTAGAGGTAATTTATTTTCAGTTGTAGATAGCGGCCCTACTATAGCTACATTTTCATCTGGTAGTGTAAATGTATTAACTATAACTACTTCATCTGTTCAAACAACAGGGCAATTAAAATTAAATTCTTATACTACTACAAGTTCTTTTACAGGAACTCCGGTAGGATTTTTAGGATTTGATTCTAGTGGAAATATATTAACTACAACAGGATCTGCAGCTGGCGGCGGTGGAGGTGGTACCGTAACAGGGCAACTAATACTAACAGCAGGTGGTGGTTGGCCTTCAATTACAGCTGGTGCACAATCTCCAACATTAACTGCAACTGCAACAAATGCAGTAAACTTTTACTCTATAAACTTTGCTGATGGTTCACAAACCTTTGCAAACTGGGCAATGCCTATGCCATCAGATTATAATGGTGGTACAATAACTGCTGTATTCTATTGGATGGCAAATAGCGCATTAACAAACTCTGTTGTTTGGGGAATACAAGCACGAGCATTTAATGATTCAGATCCAATAGATGCTGCCTTTGGTACTGCACAAACAGTAACGGATGCTAACAACGCAACTAGAGATGTAAATATATCTGCAGCATCATCTGCAATAACAATTGGAGGCACTCCAGCAGCTGGTAGCTACGTACAATTTAGAGTATATAGAGATGGTGCGGCAGGTGGAGATACATTAGCAGCAACAGCAGAATTATTATCAGTTAGAATAACATATACAAGAGCATAATTATGGCATTTGGTTATTCACAAGGAGCGATTCAATGGTTAACAAGTGATGCTTTAAACGCAACTAAAGTTGTTACTGGATTAGGATTTCATCCTAAAGCAATAAGATTTTATTGGATGGGTCATCAATCTGCCACAGATTCTTTTACTCAAACTGTTTCTGAAAGAAGAGGTATTGGTTTTTGTAGTAACGCAACTACAAGAAGAGCAGTTGGCACATTTAGTGCTGATAACGTAGCAGACTCTGATTGTGGTTCTGTTGCTGCTAACGATTGTGTTTGTATCACTGTTACTGGAGCTGGTGCTATTGATGGTAAACTAGATATTAGTAGTGTAGATACAGATGGGTTTACCCTTATAGTAGATGATGTAACACCAGCTAACTTAACTATATTTTATGAGGCTTGGGGTTTAGATGATATACAACAAGTAACAATTGGTGATATAGCTGAACCAGCAGCAACAGGAACCCAAAACTATACTGCTAATGGGTTTAATTCTAGAGGAGACAATCAATGTGTAATGTTTGCAGGTGTACAATCAACAGCAGCATTAAATACAGGACAAGTGAATGATTCTGGTTTATGTGTAGGAGCATCAACAGGAACTGCAACTGCTCAAAATATTGTGGTTGTTGGTAATTCTGATGATGGGTCAGCTACTATGGATACAGATGGATATGCACGTGCTAGTGAATGTTTAGCAATGATAGTTGTTGCAGGAGGTAACCCAAATGCTAGAGCTGTATTATCAGCTTTTGGTACAGACCAATTTACACTTAACTGGACTAATCTAGGTACAACAAATAGAAGATATATTTATATGGCTATTAAAGGTGGTGGTTGGCAAGCGGGTTCATATACTATACGTCAAGATGTTAATAGAACCGCAGCTGTTACTGGTCTTCCGTTTATACTCAAAGGTATATCATTTATGGGAGCAATGAAGACTCAAGCAGCAGCAGGTACAGCAACAGCTCAAGATAGAATTGGTTTAGGTAGTGCCGCTGGTTTAACTACTAGACAAGCTATGGGTGTTTTAGATGAGGATGCTACAGCATCTTCAGAAATAGATTTGGCTATATCATATGATAGTATATCTTCATATCCGAGTACAACAGGTACAGAACAAGCAAGGCAAGATATGGATATTTTTGGATATAATAACTTCCAGGTAATAAATGAAATTGATGCTGGTGGTCCTGAAAACGAATGGATGGGTTATTTAGCATTTGGGGCTACAAAATTACCTATGCAAGGTACAATAGGTCATCCTTTTGTAATTTAAAAATATAACAATATGAGTTACACAACAAACGATTTTATTTACATTAGAACAGAATTAACAGGAGAAGAATCTATTAAAATTGTTACTTTTGAGTATATGAATTTTCTTTATTATGTTAGATGTTTTGAAAACATAATTCAATTTATTAAAGGACAAAGACATAGTGAACTATTAACAAACGGAGAAGTTCCAACTCCTGAACAACATATAGAACACGATCTTAGAAGAGAGTTATATAATGGAGATAGACAGCCACTCCAAGAATGGTTAGATACTAATGGATACTAATAATTTTAATTTGGCTATTTAAAATTTTTTACTTATATTTATTAATATAAATCTAAACAAATGTATATAGTATTAATGCAATTTATTCCTGGACTGGATCAAATATGGGTAGCTAAATTAAATGAAGGCGATCCTGAATACATCTATAACACTGAACAAGAAGCTATAGATAAAGCAGCTGAATTACAAGCTGCTGACCCAACTGGAAGGCAATACAAAGCTGCTCCTGTTGCGGCTGCTGAGGCTTAAAAAATATTTAAATTAGTTATGAAGCAAATAATAGTTATAGGAACATACCCTTCTTCTCCTGAAAAAGAAAGTATACTATCAGAATGTATTGATAGACTATCCAATATCGGTTATGATATAATGGCAGTCTCTCACTATCCACTTCCTACCTATATACAGGAAAAGGTAAACTATTGTATATATGATAAGGAAAATATATTTTTACCTTTTGAATTAACACCATCTTATTGGTTTGGAACTGAAACATACCATGCCGAAGTATTTAATGAAGGGCATTTTCTTACTTGTAGTAGAAATATGTTCACTGCTTTAAATCTTGTCAATTCACTAAAATATGATTTCTTCTACTATCTAGAATCAGATAATCTTTTAGATCCTAAAGATATCCAAAAGATGGAAATGTTAAAAGAATCAATGTTTGAACAAGAAAAACATATGATCTTTTTTAAACAAGAAGAAGCTGATTGTTTAACATATGATACTTTATTATTTGGTGGTAAACCAAACTATTTTATAAATAATATACACCTTCCTTTAAATTTAGAAGATTATAAAACAAATATAGGTCCCTTTTGGACAATAGAAAGAGTATTTTATAATCATTTAAACAAAGATGAAGATAAATTTATTATAATACATCAAAG
>Ga0247723_1000461_pt1 | contig 28086 bp, 15 predicted proteins | sample MSEWelMarce5H_FC_FD_189079 | JGI IMG/M metagenome (GOLD analysis project Ga0247723, IMG submission 189079) | Subsurface sediment microbial communities from gas well in West Virginia, United States - MSEEL Well Study Marcellus 5H_FC | ecosystem: Environmental > Terrestrial > Deep subsurface >... | reverse complement strand
GCTCAAAACTACAGCAGTAACTGGGGTGCTTCAGCATTAACCAAAACTATTGCAGCTCAACGCTTTGAGATTGACTGGGATGCCAACGTCAAGCGTGGCAACAAGCTCCTTGAGTCAGCAGTTGCTTTAGCCAACTAAAACTTTCCTGCCATCGAGTGATGGATTAGGATTACCTCGTCAAGGTAGCATCATAGACATATTGATGGGCAGGCAAAACCTATCTTGGCGAGGTGTTTAATTTACAATAATATGAAATTGTGGTCTATTTTCACAAACGGAAAATACTTGGCATTAAAACCAAGCCCAAAAAGTAATCAATGGAAACTATGCTTTCCTTTATTCAAATTCAAATTAACTAAAAAACAAAATGACCAACCTTGAAAAAATTCAAGAAATGACAAGTATTATGTTGCACCATGCCAATGGCGGAGAAGTGCTTTCAAGACCACTTTCATGCGATGATGAAGAATTTGAATTAGACCTATGCCCAGAATGGAATTGGGGTCGCTATGAATACAAAATAGCTCCCCCAAAAAAGATTATTTATGGCGTTTACGACAATGACAATCTGGTAATGGTTTCTCAAAACAAAGCCGTTATTGATAAGTATTCACAAGAAATCAACCTGCCAGTTACAATTCTAAAAGAACTATGAGTAAATCAATCTTGAAAGACATTACACCTGGGCCATGGGACTTGGAAATTGTTGAAACAATTGAGCAAAATAGAGCAGATGTTGTTGCGGCAATTCACTTACCAGATATGGTTGAAGCGTTAAAAATAATTGCAGATCCATGGCAGTTCAAGAGTTCTTTGTTGTTCAATGATGACGCTTCAGTTATTTTTGAGTTAGCAACAACTGCGCGAAAAGTTTTACAGAAAATGCAAGATGAATACAGTAAAAACAGCCCTGATAAGTAATTGGGATAAAATGGCAAGCATGTTTCTTCAGATTTATTTTGTTGAAGAAACTGGAAGATGGGAGGTTGTAAACAAAAATGAATGTCAGATTTTGACAAAATTAAAACTTGCAGCCAGATTCAGCATGGATAAACCTGACCCACCGAACGCTTATGACCTACTGCTGAGAGAAGCAGGAAAAAAAGGAATCGGACTAGAGACATTTAGTGAAGAAGAATAATTTATGACAAACACAGTATACCTTGACGGAATCCCATTAGAAGATGATGAGATTGGTGCAGTAAGTGAAGAATACGCAATTCCTTATGACGTTGTTGCAGAGCTTCTCGCTCAATACAGAAACGGAAAAGACATAAATAGCAATGCGTATAGTGGCGTAGTGAAAAACAGAGTGAATGGATTTATCTCAATGCTCTCTAGGGACGCTACAGATAGCCTGGAAGCAGAGGCATTCGTCAATCTGGAAGTAGTATCCAAAGTTGATGTCGCTGCCGTCCTGAGCGATCCTGAGCAAATTGACGACAAAGAGCAGGACATTGCTGCTTTGATGCAGATTGTAACTGATCCTATCTCTGAACACTTTGTTATTCGTGAAGGTGGACAAGCCACGCTACGGATGGACAATCCTCCATCATTGGAGCAAGCATACAAGGTGATTGATCGTATCTTTGTAGCGCGCAATGTTACGGAAAAGATTGACGACTACTCGACTTGGTTGCTTGGTAGCATTACCTCTGAACTAGAAAACCATTTTGGTAATCAGTTTGACGTAAGCCAAGTGATTGAAGTGTCTGATAAAGCCTACAACACTATTGTTACGGCAGTCAGCGTGTTCAAGGAATACAATGGACGTAAGTTCAACTTGTCATTCAGTCACCACAAAGAAGCATTTTATTCAAAAATTGAAAAAGCAGATAAAGACCTAATTCTTACAAAAGCTGAAGAAATTGGATTGTCAGCCAAGAATGTAAGAAGTCTTGCAAGTATCTGCAAAAAACTAGGCAACTCAGTAATTGTTGACCTAAAATCTAAAGACCAAGTAGAGGATCTAATTGCAGCATGTAAAGATGCTTCAGTTGATTATGTTACTTGTGACGAAAATAATCTATGGAAGAGAACCAAAAGTATGACGGAGCCGACAGCGGCAATTGTAATCAATCTGAAAACCAATGTGATCAAGATCAACGGGAAGGAACAGAAGTTACGAATGAAGGATTAAAAAATGTTCTAATTGAAGTTGGAGCATTAACAACATACCTTCAATCGCAAATTAGAGAAACATTGGCAAAAGAGTCAGAAGAAATAGCTGATTATATTGACCAATTCAAAAGCCTGTCAGATGCCGAAAGCATTGCAATTATGGAGAAAAACATGATTCAGGTAATGAAGTTAGTTCCCATGGCTGATGCAATAGGATTGAATTTTGTTACCTCGTTGATTGGCTCTATGGCTGCAACAATCGGATTTGATCCAGTAGTAGAAACAATCGAAGAAATCAATCAAAGACAATTTAATGATAACTGAAACCAAAACGATATACGACTTACAAGAAATTAAAGCAAAGCTAGAGCACAGAATTGACGAATTCGTTCTGACTTTATTCCCTGCTGCAAAGAAACAAACTGGATGCTACCGCATTGGTAACATTGACGGTAATCCTGGAGACAGTCTTAGTATTTCAACTAAGTCGTATAACATTGGTCAGTTTTACGACCACGCTAACCCTTCAATCAAGGGTAGTGCGTGGAAGTTAGTTCATTTAGTAAAAGGTATTTCTATTCCTGCAAGTATTGCATGGTTGGGTAATTTCCTTAACATTGCTCCAATTCAGAACTTCTCTGGAGCAAACAAGTCCACCAACTACAAAGAGTTGGCTGAGGCTATTAAACCTCTTAGTGAGGATTGCATCAAGTATGCAGCTGAACGCAAGATTAGTAAGCGCACACTAGAAGCATATAGCGTTGGCACAGGCGGCCGTGGAGAGCTTATCTTTCCGCATTACGACTGTGAGTCACGCTTAAGTCTCAACAAGCACTGGATGCCTAATAACGACAAGACAATGTGGAGCAGTGCAAATCCTGTTCACAACTTGTTTGGCAAAGATGTTTGTGATCCTTCTACAAATAGTGATCGCCTCATTATTGTAGAGGGTCAGTGGGATGCCTTAGCCATGTATGAGCTAGGGCTTCCTGCTGTATCTATTCCTTCTGGTGTATCCAATATGAATTGGATCAAGGAGGATTATGAGTATCTTTCTTATTTCGACACCATTGTTCTTATCATGGACAATGATGCGCCTGGAAAGAAATGTGCAGTAGATGTTGCTGCCCGTCTAGGTATTGATAAATGCATTATCGTCAACCTGCCACTCAAGGATGCTAATGACATGCTCAAGGCTGGCCGTGGTGGGGAAATCATCAACCTTATTGAGTCCACTGCCAAAGGTCAACTTGATGAGATTGTAGATGCTCAAGAAATGAAGGATGAAGTTATGGACTTCATTCGTGGTGACTATCTTCTTGATGGTGATCCATTTTTTATTCCTGGCTTTGACCTTACCTTCCGTAAGCATGAGATTACTTTGTGGTTTGGTTACACGTCACAAGGCAAGTCTCAAGCAGTTCAGAATCAAGTTGCTAACTTAGCTGCGCGTGGGGTTATGAGTGTTGTCGCTTCTTTTGAGCAGCCGCCTGAACGCACGTTTGGCTCCATCTTGATGAATATGACTGGCAGTTCAGATATTGTTGCCAATGAAGATTTTGACAAAGCATTCAAATATCTTAGTGAGCATTGCTTTATCTACAAAAGCAGAGAAAAAGCAAACCCTCTCAAACTAATCAACATGTTTATTCATGCCCATAAACGGTATGGGGTAACTAATTTTGTCATTGATAACGTCATGACAATGGATGTTGATCGCGGAGACAATACCGCTCAAGCAGAAGCTATTGATGCTATCCGTGTCTTTGCTTCCAACTACCCTGTGCATGTTCATGTTGTAGCGCATCCACGTAAAAGTGGTGAAGGTGTCAGCAGTCCACCAGCTATCGCCGAGATTCAAGGTGCTAGTGAGTGGGGCAACATGCCAGACAACATCATTACTGTGTGGCGTGACGTATCTAAGCATGAACGTCTTGCAGAGATGAAAGCTAATGACTATCCTGATGACGCAATGCAGGAGTTCTGGGAGTCAACTCCGTGTGGCAAGTTAATCTGCCGCAAGCAACGTGCTACTGGTGAGATTCCCATGACCAACACATGGTTTGACAAGGGAACTAAACGATTCCTTCCAAGTCCCGGCCCTGTTCGTCCAATGTATTCTCCAACCCAAAAACCATGGCTTTAATATGAAAACTATATACCACAAAGAAAAAGGAAAGAAACGCTATCCAATGGATGGTCCACCAATGCGCATCCAAAGATTGATGCAATCACCACAAAGAAACCACAAGGAACTCTTTAGTTGGCTAAAAGAAAACCCAGGAACTAGACCCGAAACAGCAGAACTATGCAAAAAGAAAAGTCGATAATTGATTGGTTGCGAGAAATTCCCGATAAAGAAGTAAGGGATTCGGCTATTGCTTATCATGAAAAATATCCTTTAAGAGAAGCAGGAATTAAAATCAGCACGCTTTCGTGTGCTTTATTTAATGCTTTTTCTTGGGTGAATGCTCCTGAAGGTTATAAATTTTGGGCAGATAAATTTAAGGAGCTTCTTGCTTACGATGAAGATGAAGAATCAAATCCAGATAAAGAAGATAAAGTGAATCATCCCCGTCACTATAAGTCACACCCGTCTGGTATTGAATGCATTCAAGTGACAGAGCATCTAAACTTCTGTCTTGGTAATGCAATCAAATACATCTGGAGAGCAGACGATAAAGAAAATGACATAGAAGACTTGCGTAAAGCGGTTTGGTATGTTAATCGTGAGATCGAGCGCAGGTTAAAAACTCGCAATTAATTTAATACGGGATGGTGTAATAGTAACACGCTGGTCTGATAAACCCGAACTGAAGGTTCAACTCCTTCTCCCGCAACCAATTTTATATAGTCAGTTACTGTTATTGGATGATGCAGTATTACTTGGTAGGTATTTGGATGCTGACTATGTAAGGCGCTGACATACCGCTTAAAGTATGTCTTCTCAATCCAGCTTTGGAGAATGACTCAACGCAAGATGTGGTAGTAACTCTCCATGCGCGTCAAGCCAAAGTTGAATTGAGAAATGTAGGTGTGCAGATTCTCACTAATCAATTGTGACACCAAAGTCGGGTGCAAGACCGACACCACACTCCAGCTCCAGCAATGAGGGGATAGGACTTTTACCTGCGGTGGTGCAACACTGCTAACAGCCTTGTCTGGCAGAGTTCTATTAGCGACCTGATCTGGGGTTGGAGTGTGGGAAACCACAAGGTGCTCGTGATGACATCAGATAATCATACTATGAGTTTAGGCAGTGAGCGCGTGTAGCTGCTGGGCGAGCAAATGTAGAAATATCTTCTGGTTGACAGCTGGAATAGACAGCAAAACTTAAAGATTTTATTAAGACCATTACACATAAAAACATGGGAAGGCCTCGAATTAAAAAAGAATTACAAAGGAAAGAACTTGCATTAACATTGTCACCACGTGTAATCTCAGAACTAAAATTACTTAGCGAAAAGACTGGAGAACCAGCAAGTAGGATTACAGAAAGAGCTTTAAAAATGTTATTGTTATTAGAATTATGAAAGTAGAATTACTGAATCACTTTGGAGACGACCTTATGATCGTCAATGCGGCTCGCGTTAGTTACGATAAAGAGTCAAAAGAATTCAGCGACAAAGACGCTAAGTTAATCAAGTTCTTAATTGATCATAAGCATATGTCTCCGCTGCGTCATCCACAGTTACAGTTTAGAATTGAATGTCCAATTTATGTTGAGCGTCAGCTTTTCAAGCATCAGGTTGGTCTTACTGCTAATAGCATCAGTGGTCGTTATGTTGACTTCTCAGATGAGTATGAACAACCAACGCGATATCGTTACCAGTCCAAAGATAGCAAGCAAGGGAGTTCAGGTAATGTAAGCAATACAGTAAATGAGGTTTTTGTTGAAGATGTAGAGAAGCTTATTAATGAAGCTAAAAGAATCTACAACATGATGGTAGATTTTGGCGTAGCAAAAGAACAAGCTAGATGCCATCTTCCCCTATGCTTGATGACAAAGTTTATTTGGACTGGATCATTAGCGGCATTTATCCATCTATTCAATCTGCGTCTCAAACCAGACACTCAACAAGAGACAAGAGACATTGCTCAGATTATGCTTCACACTATTCATCAACTTCCTAATCAGCCATTCAAGAACACCTTGAAAGCCCTTGGATACGGACGATAACAAATTTGACTTCTAGGCTGGGGTGGCGACCCAGGATAAATCCCTTAAATGGGAAGAGTGCCTGTCTCCGTGACTTGAAAACATGACACTAGAAGTCTCCTTATTTACCTCAATGAAAAGAATATCAGACAAAAGGAAGGAATGGCTTGAGCAGTATAAGCGCATACTTGAAGTGTATATTCCTGCTGCCTGTGCTCGTTGCCGTATGCGTGGCAATAACTGGAAGCATTTTGGTGGAGACTTTGAGCCACACCATCCATTCAAGCGCACAACAAGAGAGTTTTGTTGTGTAGTAGTTCCTTTGTGTGAAGAGTGTCATAGATGGATTCATGAAAATAGTTCAGCCGCTAAAGACGAAGGCTGGTTTACAAGTCCAAAAACAAATTTTCTCAATTCATAATCGGCTTTAGCCGACTAAAGATTCGTGCTAATGGAGGGTTTTCGTATTTCCCTTTGTAGCTCTAGGTTAAGAGAGTCCTAATGCACAGCTGATGCGGCAGCAACTTAACCACCGCAAACCTTTACAAACAACTTATGCCTAAACTAAGAAAACCAAAACCCATCATTGATGAGGAAACTATTGCTGCACCACCAGAACTTGAGAATTACAGCGAGCCTGACATTGTAGCGCAACAAGAAGACATAAATGGCGATTCTAGCCCTCTTCAGCAAGAAGTAGAGTCAACATACCCAAGCAACCTATCCATGCCCTCGTTGCCGCTTGTAACGCCATCTACGGTGAAGCTGGAAGTATTGAGAGTAGTTCCATTGTTGATTGATGCTATTAAGTTCTTTGAGTCAAAAAAACCGCTGACAGCTATACGCCGTGAAATCATCAGGAAACGCATAGAGTCAGCAAATATTTTGATCAATACAGTTAAGTCAATGGATGCTTGATTAAGCAGGGGGCGCTAATAAGAATTAGTAGCCTCCCCATCCTCCATCCTCCTTATGTCTTCTTGATTGATTAGACTTAGCCTCTCTCGTTCCAATCGACTGACTGAGCAATCCATATACAAATTCCTGAGTAGAGATACCATCGTATCCATCCTTAGGTGACATATAGTTTAGGAATACCGCGCTCATGTCTCTTGTTGCTTCATAAGGTTCGGAAATTGGAGAAGTAAATGTTGAGAACGCTCTTTCTGCTTGACGCAATCTGTCGCGATCACTTTTTACTTTATCCATGAATTCTTCCTCATCAGCTGGAACAATCTGGTTAAATCCATAACTTCCGACAACTTTAACAACCGACTCTACCGCTGGCAAGCCAAGGGCTGCACCAATAGCAGGGACAAATCCAGTTGTTTCCCATAAAGCATTTTCAGTTGCCTTGCCAAGAGTTCCAGTAAGTCCACTTCCAATACCCTCATCAATGCTTTCGTATGCGCTCATATAAGGGAATGCCCATTCTTTTATCCAGTTGAATAAGAACAATCCATCTGGAGTTGCTTGGGTGATTGCTTCAAGCCAATCATAATACCTTTCGTTGATAACTTCTAGTTTAGATTCATCTGGTTCATCTTCATCAAAAAACTCGGAAACAAATGTTGTCAATGCAGCAGCAGCCCAGGTCAAAACAGGAACCATAACTTGAGCTTTAGCATAATGGTAAAGAATGTTTTGAATCAATGTTCCAGCAACATTCTCAACAGCACTTGCTGTAATGTTTGGGTCATATCTGTCATTACCTGTGGCTCTCTTAAACAAGTGCTTTCCATAAACCATTAAGTTTGCATTGGTGGTCAACTTGTGGTTTCCGAATCTAGTAAGTCCAGAGGTTATCAAGCTAAGCATTGGACGCTTAACATCAAGGTTATAAATTTGTGCTTTCTTAGCTTTGTCGCTCATTCCCATGAAGTCAGATACCATGATGTCGGCTTTAGTTTTAGCCAATGTGCTAATGTCATCTGGATTCATCTTGAACATTTCTTCAACTGTCTTAGGTGCTTTATCACCCATTGTTTGCTGAAGTTCATTGAATAGCTCAAAAGTAAAAATTGCTTGGACGTTAGCTCTTTCTGGGCCACCGATTGTAATATCAAGTGATTTCTCGCCGACATTTCTAATACGAGCAGCAAGCCATCTACCACCATATTTAATTCTGTTTTCTTTATGGTATTTAGCCAGACTAATTTGAGTCTCCCTGATGTTTGCTCCTTCAGCTTTCCATTTATAGCTGTTAATGCTGTTTTCTTTTACGAAATTAGCAATAGCACTATCAGGTTTTGAATAGCCCATTATCGCATGTTTATACGCTGAAGCTAAAGCCTCTGTCGATTTATGAGTTGCGCCAAACCAACTTCTATAACTAAAGGCGTTCATCATTCCAACTGTTGCAAACTTGGAAAAAGCTGGAAGAACACCGTTTGTAATTGGCTGGATAAAGCTAAACAATGCTCTTACTAGCGTTGATAGGTTTCCAATTTTAATCACATCACTCAGAATGCTGTCATCAATCATCTTAGGCATGTCATTTCTGATGTTTTTCTCTACCATGTGCATGATGTAAGAAGCAATATGCGGGAAGTATTCACCATTTTTAATTGATCCAATCTCAACAGATGCAACACCATGCAAAAATCCATGAGTTGTTATCATTTGTCTGTTTTCATTGAACTCAACATTTCCCATTAATTTTTTAATGACATTAAATGTTGGAGAAAGAAATGTTCGATACATTGCATCACGCGCTAATCCATCTACAGCAGTAAACGGATTCAAGTCAATTGGGCGTAGCGGATCACCAACATTTTCTTGGACAGTCAAAGAACGTTTTCCTTTATAGTTCAAGCTAGAACGATCAAACCCAATGAACTCATTAATGGATAAAGAGCTTTCATCAAATTCATTATCGGCCGTATTCAGTGGATTGCGCACAAAGCCAGTTTTTAGTGGCAAGATAGAGTAAGGGCGACCAAGTGCATCAGATACTTTTGTTGCTGATTTTAATTTATCTTCACTAATGATTACTCGATTGTCTCTGCTTGCAAATGTGTTTGCTATTCTATGAGCATCGTAAATATCGCCAAACTCTTCAAGCAAAGCATTTGAATACTTATTTACAGCGTTTACTTCATCTTGACTTAATCCAGCTTCTAGTTTTGAAATCATTGCAGCAATAGCAGCATCCACATCATTTTCCTTAAGTGTTCCCGTATTGATAATGTTGGCCAAACTGTTAATGTTTCTTTCAAGCAATGAGTAAAGCTCTTCAGTTGCGGCTCCCTCTCTGCTTTGTTTTCTTCCGATTGGTTTTAACTTAGAAGTAATTCTAGATAACTTGTTTGCGTTTTGATTGAATTTAGCTTTGTTCTCATCAATCTTCTTGTAGTCTCTATATCCAGCCTTAAACATGTAAGCCCATTGATTAACCTTGCGGACATAATCACCTTCGCTTCCTCCATCTTTTTTGTTTGCGATCTTAATTCCTTTAAGGGACGCTATAAGCATTGCTCTTGCCCCATTGAGATAATCATTGTTAAGGTCTTTAGATGCAACACCCATCTTGTTTTGGAAGCTTTGATACTCTGCGTTAAATCGGTTTCTTCCAGATGACCCATTTAGTCCATGGTCAATTACTCCCACTAAGTTCAATGCTTCATTGTATGAACCAATACCACCAGAGAATTTACGGCGCATTAATGCATTTTCATGAACCGTAAGGTTTGAAAGCATGTTGTCGGAAACCTCAGGATTGATAGCACCAGCTACAAGTCTATACATCGTATTTGACGCATATAAGACAGAGAATAGTCTTGAGTAGTTATGGCTAAGGTCAAGGTCTAGGATGGCTCTAGATAGATTATATGGCGCTACAGCAGTTGATTTAGCAATGCTCTCATTGATGCTGAAGAGCTTTCCAATTGAATCAACAGCCTCATCAACATATGTTTTGAATTTGTCGTATTTACCAACCATCTCCTCACTGTTGATCATGTTAATGACATCCGTAAGTTGCGCTTCGTTAAGCAGCAATGCATGACTAGCTTTAGATTGCGGATTAAGGAAAGAGTTTTCTTTAATTACAATTCCATAAGCTTTTTCAATAATAGCTTTTTGCTCATCTTTAGAGTATTGATTTTTTGACTTGGAAAGAAATTCCATGCCTGAAGTCTGCAAGATTTGCTTGTTATTTGCATCACTTGCAAATGAGTGAATCTCTGCAAAAACATCTTTAATATCTTCATCCTTCAGTTTATTTACTGGTTTTATTGTTCCAATAACTCCAATGCCTTGAGCAAAGTCACTAATTGGTTCTCCAATAGTATTCTGGATAAAGAAACCACTGAAATTCTTTTTAGCTAGTTTGATAAACTCTCTAACTGTCGTATTAGGATCTACCTTTGTCGCAGCAGCAAGTTTGTCATTGATTGGTTTATCAAGATTAACATCAATGTCTTTATGTGTTTGAGTTTTGAGTCCTCCCTTTCCATTTGCTCCTGGGTTCAATGAAGCACGGAAGATGATTCCTTTGAATTGCTCATCAACTGACCATTTTGCGCCTGATTGTTCTTTGATTCTTTTTAATTCAGATTGAGCGTCTTGATTGTAAGTTAAATATGTTTTGGTTGGTTGGTTTTCAAGTTTTGTTGTTGTTGGCATATATACACTTGTTGTGTATTCATCCTCAATAAATAGAGCTAGTTTTCTTAGTTGATCTTGTTCCGTTGCGAATCTAGCGTTTCTATTGATAACTTTGATGTTTACCAGCTCCATTGGATAAGTAGCTCCGTCAACAACCTTGTCTTTGGTGGTAATCACAGCTGGAGATAAGTTATGAGTAATCATGTCTTTTACTGTTACCCCAAACATTTGCTTAGCTTTAGTGTTGGCGCTATCCATCTCATCATCAAATACTTCATCAGCAAAATCAGCATAGGTACCCTTTGCGACTCTTTCCATTTTGTTGCGTATATCCGCAATTGAAATAACACGTTGAATGTTTTGGTCTAAGTCAAAACCTAAACCAAAGACATCTACGTCTTCATTGATTGCTCTATACATAGCCTCACCTTCTCTCTCGATAAAGAGTCTGGAAGCTTCCTGAATGATCTGCATTTGTAGCTGCGCTTCAGCTTTTCGATTCTCATTTACAGGAGTGTTCTCAAGAGTATCTGGATCATAGACAAGGTTAATAAGCATGTTGAAGCTAGGACCTACTCTATCTACGCGCTGAAGAGTTGTTTGCTCATCAAATCGAACTTTTTTGCGCAGCTGCATAAACACTCGCTTATTGCTTTGCTTATTGCTTGATACTTCATTTTCCTGATCGTTTGATGCTTCGTTTTGTCTTTGATTAATTATTTTTTGCAGTTGTTTGCGCTCAGCCAGCAGTAAGCTAATTACACGCGCCGAGTTATGCAATCCAATAGATTCTTCAGACTCTGCAATAAGACCAGAATCAGCATCCTTATTGTCAAGGTTATCAATCAAATCACCAAAACCAAAACTAAATTCATTGTTCAAGGACTCAATAACAACATCACTATTCAAAATAGCGGAAGCTACATTCTTCTTGATTAAGTCTCGATCAAATACATTTTTGTTATCCGCAACAGCTTTCTTGATAACCTTATCAAGTTTTTTGTTTTTCTTTAGTTGGCTAAAGAGCTTGTTGTTGGAGCTTGTAATAGAATCAATTCTATCCTTCAAGTCGGAAGACGCCATGTATCCATCAAGCATTCTACTTATTGTGTTGGCGCTAAATAGATTTCTAGCTATGCGAGTTTTAGCTGACTTACTAAAGAAAGTAGAGCTAAGATACGCACCAAGAGGAGTTGGAGAAGTTACATCAACACTACCAATTTCCCAAATGCGCATACCAGCCATATAATTCGACTTGATAAAAGCAGTCATTTCAGCAACTGGAGGAATTAAACCAAATGCTCCATTTACAACATTTGAAAGAATCTCTTGAGCGATAGAATCAGCAATAAGAGATGCTTCATTGTTTGCTCTAATAGCCAGACTATCTCTGCTTGCAATCAAGTTATTGATAGCAGATTGATATGACTGTGTATCAAGAGGTGTTTCTTGATTTGACTCAATAAGCTTTTTGATTTCAGAATCAATATTGTAAATATTAGTTACATACTGATTGTAATCATCAATATACTCACTTGAATTACTTTGTAGTGAATTAGATATTCTAGTAGAATGGTTCTGGAGCTTCATTTGTTTATCAGCAACTAAACCTGCAATAGCAGAAGCCACGCGATCCATAACTTCAGAAGCATCAGTAAGTTTCTTACCAGCGTTTTGGAACATCATTAATTCGACAAAGCCTAATCCGTTTTCTTGTAAAGATTTGATTTCTTCATCAATGTCCTTAATTCTTTCAAGTGCTCCATTGTTAAGTTCTTCATTTCTCTGTTTAAGCCTACCGATGTTTGCAATAGCTTGGTTAATGTTTGCTGATCCTACAAGTTTCTCAATAGATTGTCTTATCTTAAATAGTAAGTCATCAGATTCAAATACATTCAAGTCAATTGTTTTACTTGATGCATCAGTTCTTCCAAGTTTGTTAATTTGATTTTGAAGAACCTCTTGTGCTTTTGGTGTTTCAGATGCAAGCAAGCTAACAAACTCATTCTTGCGCTTGCGTTCAAACAGTTCAGTTAATGGTGATTTACCATAGTAGAAATTAGTAAGATTACCATAAGATGATGATTTAGTATTGCCTACGTTATCAACAAGAAGAGGGAATGCACCACTCTTAATGATATTGTAAGCGCTGTTTTCTCTAGGTAAGTCATTTAGGTCCTCAATTGTTCCAGCGTAATCAGATGCTGGAGACAAAGCGTTAATCAACTCTGATGCAACATAGCGATACATGAAGTCTGGCTTGTAATCGGCTTCAGTTAAGATACCGCTTACAGTGTCAACCTCTTTATAACCCATTCTTTGGCTAGTGTTTTTAGAAGCTTCTTGCAACAGAAGTTTATCAATCATGTTTCTAATTAAATCTGAATCAATGCCATTGACTCTCTTAACCAATTGTTGAATTTCAGAATAAGATCTATCTGTGCTTTCTCCATTAAAGGTTGCTTCAAATGCTTGAGTAAGGAATGTAGCAATATAAGAAGGATCAGTATAATCAGTTAAATCCATTTCATTTATTGATGTTACATCATCTTCCATTTGAGTTAAGGAAGATCTGCCTTGATCCATTGCAATTTCAAAAACCATGGAGCTTTGAACTTCTTTTGCTTGAAATCTATTAAGTGCTGACTCAATAAATGCTTCATATCGCTCATTAACCTTATCCGTAATCAAATCTGCTTCAGGAGCTTTGATCTTGCTAAGAACATCGTAAGCTTCTGGATTAGTGAACATTTCTGTTATTAAGCGCAAACTGTCAAATAGATTTGGTTTACCAACAACGGTCTTAACTCCCATGATCATAGCCGAAGCTGGTTCTGGAGCGAGAATTGTTTGGAAGAATCCTTTTGCGTCAATACTGCTTAGTCCGTATGCGTTTTCAGCGAACCTACTGGATGACAAGTGACCTGCAAGCAATGACATCTTCTCTGTAGCCTCTGCTTCAAGAGAATTACGATACTTATCAACAAGCGGTTTAATTGCTTCAGGGGGCATGCCATTAATAGAGCGCAGTGCCTCCTCCGCTTTAGCAACCATTGATTCAATACGTGCTGGAGCAATATTAAATGCATAGCGAATCTGTTTGCGAATGTTTTCAGCTGTAAAATTAATTACGCTTTCAAGTCCACTTGCGCCATTAGCTCTTTCTTGACCAATTCTTTCAATGAGAAGTTTCTCAAGGATTTCTTGTTGCTGACTAGAACCAAGACCCATTGCATTATCAATATAAAGAACCGCATCACCATTATCAAGATATGCAATATCAACATTCTTGGATACATTGGATGTTTTGCCTGTGTATTGCGCTGGCTGATAAACAACCAGATTAGGCATAGCTTGTAGCAACATTGAGAACAATGGAGCATTCATGAGCAATGAACTATCAAGCATTGAATTAGCATTGCCAAGTTGGAACATACGAGCATTAAAAAGAGTTCCTGGACGTAATTCTCCTTTATCTAAATCCTCCTGTAATGAATCAAGTATTTCTTGAGATGATCTTTGGTTGTTTAGTAGTTCATTAGAAACATTGTTTCTTAATTGAGGCACAATGCTACTAGCAAGTGTTCCCGACAATGCTCTCTGTTCATCAACAAACTGTCTTTCTTTGCCAGCAATAACCTCAGCAACATCCATGAGAAACTCATAAGGATGGTTGTAAGTCATTACTTTACCAGCAATATCAGCAAATGGATTAACTTCTTGTTTTAACGTGCCGTAAATACTGGAAAGTTGCGTCATTTGTTCGCCAACTAAAGCATTAAGAGCGCCTTGAGTTGCGCGTTTATCCTCAATGGTTGCACTCATATCTTGAGCTTTTGCAAACAAGTAGAAAAATAACTTGGCTCTATCAGGTGTAACCGCTCTTGTGAAGATAGAATTAGCTGTGCTTGGAATGCTTTGGAAAATAGCAAGAGCAGTATGAGTTGCCCAAGACTTTAATCTTTTCTGTTCTTCAAAAAGGTCTTTACGACGATTTGCGTCTAGTTGTTCAGCAGTTCCCTCATAGCCTTGTGGAAGCGCGTTAAGCGTCTCTGTGAACTCACTAGGTCTAGCGGCTATGTCAGCATTGAATTCCTCATCAAGCTCGCTGGGACTGTCAGCAGGGCGCTCAATTGGATTAAATATCAAGTTGTCTAGCGCGTATCCAGACTTGCCATCAGCATCTTTCTTTCTGACACTACCATATGCTTCTTGCATATTGTTGTAGTAATCAAGAAGATATCCAACCTTAGTAGGCATTTTCCCTTTGACGAAGAACTCATTAGTGGCAGAACTAGGAATGCGAGCAAACTCATCCATCAACTGCAATGCCGTAAGTCCCTGATAACCAATAGGGCCACCATTAGTTAAATAGTTTGAATGCCATTCAACATCAAACATTGCTTGAATGTCATAATAACTATCAGCAATAGACTTAACCAGTTCTTCATTTGCGCGAATACCTTCAGCGCCCTGTTCTTGAATTAATCTAATATCAGCATTGATTGTTCCTGTTAAGAAACGACTTCTAAATCGGCTATAGGCTTTTCTTCCTAATCCAATGTCTCTATTAGCTGCATCAACCAATTCCAAGAAAATAGGAAGCTCGTCAATGATTACTCTTTTTTCTTCTGCACTAAGTTTACCAGCATCCTTAAATTCTTCAGGTCTTAATGATTTATATGCCTTACTAAGAAGCTCGATGTATTCTTCCAGATTCTTAGAACGATTGTCTTCTTTGCCAAACATTCTGAAAATCATTTGATCAGCAAACTGGGATGCAAATGTTTCACGTCCATCAATGCTTCGAACAACAGTTGCTTCACCAGTTTTTTTATTGTAGCCAATCAAAATTGAGATGGTATTAAACCAGTCATCAATTCTGATTCCAGCTTCATTGCCATCAAACAACATTTCTGTAATCTTATTGATTGCAATATCCAAACTACCTGCGTCCCTAGCAAATGTTTTGATTGCTGCGTCACTATTTAATTGGCGCATTTTAACACTGAAGTTTTTAGTCAATTCAATGCCCCTGTCACTAATTGAGAACTTCAAAAGGTTTTCATTCAACAAAGCTGGATCTGCATAACCATCAAAAATCCTGACATTGTTTACAACAGGTTGAAAGCCCATTGTTTTGTAATAATCATCATATGAAACATCACTAAGGAACTCATTACCATTGTCATCTAATTTTGTAATAAGCAATGGAGTACCTGCAATACGCCCCATCATATACCTATTGTAGTCTTCTTCTCCAGCTTTTGCAGCATTAGACTCAACAGTCATTGGTTTTTCAGGATAGCGCTCTCTATCACTGCTTGTATATCGACCAAGGAAAGAACGTTGCCATTGAGCAGTAGTCTCAATAACGTCCTCATTCTCGCCTTTATTCCTCATGCTGCCAACATATAGCCTATCATTTATTACATTTGATGGATACTCATTTGAGTAACCAAAAATGTTCGGCTCAAAATCAACACCAACCGCTAATCTACGCTCGCCATTGCTTGACTCTGGAAGCAAGTTATCAAGAGAAACAAATTCTCTACCAAACTCATTAACCCTCGTCAGGTTTTTGTTGAGGATGATTTCATCAAAGTTTACAACTAGATCATTGTAGTTATTTACAGATGCAATAAATGGAGCATAAGAAGGCAATACGCCACCGTTCTCAATACTGGTGTTTTTGTTTGTAAGTAATGAGATGATTTGATTTTGTTTTTTCTTGTCTGTGTTTGCGTTACGTGCATTTTTAATGTTGGGTAAAATGTTTTCATTTTTAAACACGTTATACAGTTCGTTAATTACAGCGTCATGACCTTGCATGATGATGTCTTGAGGAACTAATTGAGCAATTGCTTTGTTGATGTAATCACTATCTGAATCACTATAGTAATCAACTTGTCCTCTAGGAATTAATTGATTAAGAAGATTGATAAAACCTGAATTGTAATAAGCTTTTCTTTTAGCATTCTCCGCAGATATAGCATTTGTTTGCCATGGAGAAACAGTAGGGCCAGTTGTAGGCTGATATCCAACATATGGCTTATTGAAAACCTCATTAGGTCGTGTAGCAAAGTCATAGAAGTTCTTGACCATTGCTTTATCTTTTTCAATAGCCAAGCTAATATTGTCGTTAAATTCAAAAGACTGCGCCAATTGAATTAAGCTATCAAATACAATCTTTCCTTCTTGCTGGTTGTAGCCCTCAAGATAATTGATAACTTGATCGAAGTTGCCATTAACCAATTGCGTAGCTAGATTGTCTAGTTCATTATTAACATCAAGAGACATGCGCATAGCGTCCATTACTTGACGAGCAGACTTAACTGATTTAGCCAAGTCTTTAGCTACGCTCTGTTCGTTTAGTCGGCTAAAGTAAGACAAGATTGAGTCATACTTGTCAATTCCATATTTCTCTCTGTAGTAATCAGCAAAATCAGGATTGATGTCTATTGTTCCTTTTTCAAAGTCAATATTAATAACTTGGCGAATAGGTATGTTAATCTCTTTGAGTTCAGCACGGAATTCCTCAACCGCAAAAGAGTCATTCATAAATGCTTCATCAATAGACTTCTGCATATTACCTCTATTGAGTTGGTATTGCTCGCTAAGGTAGTTTGCTGCAAGTTGATCAGAGTTATTGAGCCTTTGGTTTACACCAAGTTCAACCTTGGCTTTGTTTAGCTTCTCAAGCATTTCCTGCATCCTAGGAGACATGAAGGAAGTAGCTGCGCGAGCCTGAAGGATATTGTTTAATGTCTGACCATATTGACGCGCAGTTGCAAGAGCATTACCTCCTTGCTCACCTCTGGCATACATGCCATCATAGAGGCGTTGATATTCATCTCCATAGGTAGCGCCATTAGTTGCACGTTGATGGGTGAATGACATTACCTCCGCAGCAATAACAATCTTCTCTTCATTAGTAAGAGACACACCAGCATTATCAATGCCTTGCATCTCCCTGATTTGATCAATCATATCATTGAAGTAACCAAGTTTTTCTAGTTCATCGTAAAACTCAACTAGTTTATTAACGCCAGTTTTGGGATTGTTGTCTCCAGCAAAAACACCAATGGTTGCAAAGTGAAGAATCTCCTCCTCAATAGCTGCGCGAACAGTAGAAGCAACCATCAATGCAACGCTAGTCTTTTGCTCTTTAGTGCTTAATGCCTCTTCCTTGATGAAGCTAAAGTTTCTTGCAAGCTTTGCAGTATTAACCACAATCTTCCCGTCTTTGTAGTAGAAGGGGCTTGTTCCATCTTTATTGTCTTTCGCTACAAATTCAAATATATCAGCAAATTTAATATCCTTGTCTCCTTGTTTAAGGAATGCCTCTGGAGTTTTGCCATTCTCTGCCTTAGTTCTGTTTGAGGTAAGGGACTCAAATACAAGCTTAATAAGGCCTTCTGGTGAAGTGATCATCACTCCCTCATTAGTTGGAGTGAACATAGTTGCAATGACATTGCTATCAGTAACCATGTCGTAAAACTCACGCGCATATTGAGATTGTTTAACAGAGAAGAAAGGACTTATTTTTCCATTAGGCTTCAATGCAGGACTCTTCATAAAACGATGAGTAATATAACCTGTATTGGTTTCTGGATTAAATGTTTCAATGCTATGACTATAAATCAAATAGCCATCAACAACACCAGCAGCATTAATGCTTTCCATTGCATCACCAAACTTCAAATCATGATCAGGATACTTTTGGGTAACTGGGTCCATTGGGAACTCAATAAATGCATTTGTAAATGGAAGTTTTGTGTCATCATTAAACGACATGACATCAGGCTGGTTTCGAGTTAATCCATCCTCTCTTACTTCAGAAATAAAACGTCTAATGCCAGTCCATCCAGCAAGATCTAATCTCTTTTTAATTGGCTCCATGTTTTCAACCTGACTTGCAGGAAGCGCAATAACGGGAGATTTTTCTTTTCCGAGATCAGTAATTTTGTTTTCAAATAAACTTTTCAACTCAGGTGTAGAGCTTTCATTATTTAATGCGCCCAAGACCATCTCAAAAACTTTAGTTTTACTATAAGAATCCAATCCTACATCAACACCAACCAATCTATTATCAATGGTTCTTACAACATAGTTGAATATTTCATCAGGATTGGCATTGTCTTCATAAGCATTATTAATTTGAATAAGCAAATCATTAACAAGATCGTCAATATCACTTTCGCTAGCAGTTGTTGTTTGAATGGCTTTGCCTTCTTTTGCTTTTGATTTAGTTAAATCTTTAGCTTTACTCGCAATTGAAGACATAAAGCTTTTGAAAACGCCAGTAGAAGCAACACTTAATCCTAACTCCTTGTCAGCATCTTTAACTGCGCTCTCGTAATACCGTGAAAGTTTGTCAACATAATTAGTAAGTTCTTTGTCACCCTTCACTAACTTTCTTACATGATTGATAAATGCTTTGAGGTATTCCAAGAATGGCTTATAGGTAAATGTTTCTCCATGAAGTTTACCAGCGATAAATGCTCTCATTACTTCATAAAAAGCGTTTGTCTCATCAAGTTCTGCAAACTTGCTTGAGTATTCTCTCTGCATAAACTCAACAAGTTTCTTGTCTTGCAAGAGTTTTTGGGGGCTTATTAAGTTATAGAGTTTCTTGCCTTCTGGTGTTTTCCTGAAAGCTATTTCAATAGTGTGAAATACTTCGTGCTTCATACCAGTGAGCAAGTCTTGCAACTTGCCTACTTGCTCTGCATTAATTACAATAGCTGGCTTGCCATTAATAGTTGTAGCCGCCATAGCATTGTCTTCAACTGTCTGAGCATTGTTTTCAGTTAAAAATTTATTTAATTCCGTATTGTTTTCACGAACATAAACTTTGATTCCAAGTTTATTAAGAACCTTAGTAAACTTTTTAATAGTCCCTTTATGTCTTGTTGGTAATTTATCTTCACCATCAATTTCAGATTCAGTTACTTCATCGCTTTTTTTAACAGGTGAAGGCTTGGGGGCTTTTGATTTTGGTTTTGTCTCCTTTTGTAAACCAAAAATCGCAGACTCTTGATTTTCTTCAGGTTCTAAATATAAAGGTTTTTTAGCTTTGGTTTCAACCTTTTCTTTTGGCGCAACATCTTGCGCTTCAGATTTAAAATCATTATCATCCTTGACGACAACTTGAGAAGATTTACTTAAAGAAAGTAGTTTTACGAGTTCTGCTTTATTATAGAATTTTGTTGTAGTCTCTCCTGCGTAGCCAACGGTCACTGGATTACCATCATTATCTACTTCAACGCTATGTAAATCGGCTGGTTTACCATCAATAGAGTAAGTAGCAATCTTGTATGTTTTACCTTTTGAAATTACATCCTCTGTTTTAGTTGGCTCAATTTTTTCTCCAGCAATAGATTTGCCATGAGCTTCTTCATAAGCGTAGCCAGCTAATTCTTTTTCATCTTTAACTGGAGTTTTGACTTCAACAGCTACACCAGATTTATTAGACAATTTAAATGAAGTAGGTGTAGTAGATACTTCAGTAGGAGTAACTTCTTTTGTTGTAGCCTCTTCTGCTTTTGTAGTAACAACAGGTTTGGTTTTGCTAACTGTAGTTTTGTTTTGAGTATTAACAAAATTAGCAAACTCTGTAGTAGTCATTTCTTTTACATTGCCAGCAGAATCATTTCTAGTCATTACTGAATTACCTGATGCATTTTGCTTTCTTGTCCATGTCGTGTTATCTGGCGCATCGTATGAAGTGTCAATGGCTAGTGACTCAAAGAAATCAGGAGTAACGTCAACTGGTTGACTAGGCGCAGCTTTTGCTGGGGTTACTGTAGTTGTAGGAGTAGTGGTTCCTGTTGGCGTAACTGTTGTCTGGGGAGTAAATGCATTAACGGCAGCAATATTACCAAGATTGGCAAGAGCCTCTACCTTTTGATTTAGATCACCAGTTTGCAATATCTGTTGAATCGTCTGCGCCATTTGTGGTTGAGACTTATCTTTTTGAGAAACAAATACTTTTGATTGTAGGCTAGGTGAAAGCATTGGAAGTTTTTTCTGGAGATAGTCATTCATGCTATCTTTAGATTTCATTGCCATTTCCTTTTTATCTTTGGATGTTAGCGATACAGCATTCACTCCGCTACCCATCATTGCGCCCATAATACCAGACTTAATAACATCAAGCCATAATCCACCAGACTCTAGTTCCTTCCTTGCTTCTGGGGAGTTATTCATGTAGGCATCAAGTGTAGTTGCAAGAGCAGTGTCAATCATCTCCTCAAGGCCTTCAGCAACCCCGTTAAGAGCGACAGCGCCAATATAGCCACCAATACCTTCTTTCGACACCTGACCTCTTACAGCGTCAGCTACGCCCTTAGAAAGGGCTGTTCTGACAGCCTTGTCTCCAACGACATCAGTTAAGCCAGCTGAAATGCTTTTACGTGCTGCACGACTAGCCAATGTATTCTTAATTGCTTGACCAGCACCAACAAGGGTCTCAGGTGACATTAAAATCTTTTCAACACCTGGAGCAACCATGTTCATTAATGACATTGCTGCAAACGTAGCAAGTCCATTAGCTGTAGCTTTGCCAGTAGCTTCAGCAAGAGCATCTTCTCTACTCATACCCTTATCAATAGCTTCTCCATAAGAAGAAGACAAAGCTTGTCCAGCTGAACCAAATGATCCTTGCAATGATGTTGCCAAGATATTCTCAGCTAGTTTAACTTTTGAAGAATTAGTCCACAATGATATAGCTGCTTCCTTAGCTTTGATTGCTGCCTTAGTTGCAAATCCAGCTGTTTGTCTTTTAGCTATTGATTGAGAAGCTTTAGCCGCTCCAAATTCAAGGGACTCTTTTAATGTCATTTTAGCTAAAGAAGTTGTGCCGCCTTTAATAGCGCCTTTAACAAGCATTGAAGCACCTCCAGTTGCAACAGTTTCAAGAACCTGACCAACAACGGAATACAAATCTTCATCAGTAACGCTAATGTCACCAATGCTAAATACTTCATTTATTCCACCATCATATTTAGCTCCAGCAGTAAGGACATTGCTTGAATATGCTCCTGCTTCAATCATTGACATTCCAGCCTCTCTTGCCAAATCTGATACGCCTTCGGCTCCTACTTTTTTAGCTACTACCCCAACAAATCCAAGACCAAGGGCGCTAGCACCAAGGGCGGTATTCTGGAATGAATTAACAGTTCTTAGTCCTACACGTCTTAGTGCAGAAATAGCATATGGAGTATCTTGGGAGTAAAATGGATTCTCTTTAAGGAATTCATAAGCAGTTTTATTTCCTTCACGCGCCCATTTTTGAATTTCATTCTCACCATCCATTAAGCCAGCATATGTAGCTATTGCTCCTGCTGGAGTTGCTGCAAATGCTAATTCTGGAGCGGTAGAGCCTAATTGTTGCTCCATAAGAATTCTTGCGGCATCCTCTTCAAAGTTACGCTTAAATGTTGTCAGGAACCTAGCCTTATCAACTGCTGGCATTTGCAAGGAATTAACTGCTTCTTCAAACTTATTAAGATCAGTAAGTTTTTCATAGTTAATAACAGGTTGTCCATTATACATATCAACAAGCTTGTCACCAAGTTGCTTTTCTTTTGTGTAGTAACCAAGCGCATCTGCATACTCCTTACGTGCTTCCTCATCAAGAACAGCATCGTTACTTCCATTAATCTTTTTAGTTACCTCAAAAGCACCACCAGAAGGATCGCCTTCACGCAGTGAATCACGAATCTGAACAAAGCGTTCTGGCGTAATACTCTCTGGCTTTAAGTCTTCAATATCTAAATCATTCTTTTTGGCGTATGCATCAATAACACTAGATACATGATCGCGTCCAAAAATTTCTTTATTGCTCAACTCGTAATCATTTGCTCCATATCCATTTTCATCAGCTTGACGTTTCTGACTATCCTTGTCTTTTTCTGGATCATATGGAGTAAGATTCTTACTTCCAAATGCAAAATCTTTTTTACCTGTCATTGGATTAAGACGGAATCCTCCATCCTCCCTTTGTTGCGCCATGCCAATCAATTGCAAGCTATTATCGTATGCGTGCAATCCAGCCTTTGTTAAGCGTCCAGCCTCAGATGCTTGCACTTGCTTAAGTTGTCCATCAACAATAGCAGGAACAGTAGCCTCTGGCTTCATAAGCTCATTGTAGTAATTCTCCGTAACTTTAAGTGCTGCCTCTTCACGCGAATCAGGATTGTTTGCCCACTCGTTTGAATCAAACATCTTAAATGGATTTAATGGATCAGGAATCTTGATGCCATAATCACCATAGGTTTCTGGAGTAAACTTCTCTTCTTCTTTTTCTTCGACTTTAGTCGCCTCAACTGGTTTAGCAATTGGTTGGTTAAGATAGGAATACTCGCTGTTTTTCTCAAAAGTGAAAAAACCTTTTTTGCTTTCGTTGAATGGATCGGTCATAAGTTATTCTGCTGGATTTACTGAATTTGTTGCATTTGATTTCTGTGTAATAGCGTTTCGTCTATTAGTGATTTCTTTATTTAAGTCTCCTACTTGTTTTTCAAGTTTTTCGATTAATTTCGTTCGAGCCTCAGTTGCGCCATTTTTCTCCGCTTTCTTTGACTCTTCTTGACGAATGCTTCTAAGTATAGCGGATCTTTCTGATTGAAGACTTTGTAGCTCGGGATCATCAACATCAATACGCCCCTCATCTCTAGCTCTGGTGAGTGATTCTGTATTTCGAAGATCGGCTTCAGCTTGAAGATTATCTAAACGAGCTTTTTCTTGATCAAGCTGTTGGGAATAAGTGTCAGCCTTTATTTTCTTTCTTTCAATTGATTGCTTCAATAAAAGGTTCATGCTTTCTGAACGCATTGCAAGATTCCCCATTTTATCCTCACTTGGCATTCCAGTAATAGGATCAATAGATTCAAGTAATGCAGCATTGTATTTTTGAAACTCATTTGCAGCTTCAGAAAGCTCACCAAAATCTTCAAGCATTTCAGCTTGTTTGCTATCGCGCATCATTGCATTACCAACAGTATTTGGTTCATCTTTTTGATTATAAGAATCAATCAAAAACTTATCAAAAGTCAAAGAAGCCGTATCAGCGCCTTCTGCACTTTTTGTTGCAGTCCATTGTTGATATTGTGGTTGATATTGCTGTTCTGCTTTAACTCTTGTTTCTGCATGTTTTACACTAGCTGAACTTCTTAATGTTTTATTAACTGCATCAAACTCAAGTAGTGGAGCAAAAATCTTATTTGCTTCATCAAAATATTTTTGTGAATCAAGTTTGCTCTGAGAATCTTCTCTATTAGAAGAATCCTTGATCTTCTTGTAATAGTTATTATTAACATTTGCAATAGCCGCTTTGGTTTTCTCATCAAGACCAAGCCTATCAATTGACGCAAACATGCCAGTAATACCATCAATTTTGCTTTTATTTTCTTTATAGGTATTTATTTCAGCCGTTGATTTATCTTGAGCAGATTTAAGAATACTAGATTCAAGATTTGCTTGAATAGATTTTTCGTTTAATTCTTGAAATTTCTTTTGAGCTTCATTTTCACGAACTGCTTGCTCAAGTTGAATGCCTGAAAGCTTGCTCTTGTTGCCCATGTCAAAAAATGAAGATGCTTTACCAGCATACTCCATAATTGCAGCAGAACTTCTAGGATTTTTCTTGAGGAAGTCTTGCGTTCGTTTCATTAAGTCTTCAGGACTAGATGATTGGCTAGTAACGTTTTCATCGTAGCTTTTCATTATTGCACGATTCTCGTCATTTATCGCTATTTCTTTTTGCTTCTCCTCTAAACCAAGTCTGTTCATTTCAGCTTGAAATACAACATCTTGACTTCTAGCTAATTCTTCAACAACTGGACGATTCTCCAAATAGTTTCTTAACTGTTGAGACTCTGTAACTTTATCAAATGGACTTGGCATATTATTTTATGTAGTATGGATTTGTGTTATTGAAAATAGATGAAGTGGCTTTAGCTACAGCATTAGCCATTGCGCTTCCAGTATTATAAATCTTACCCTTTGTGGAGCGATTAAATAAATCTCGATTAGCTGATGTGGTCATGTTTGCTACGCGAGTATTTTCATTTGTTTGCACTCCCGCATTAAAGTCTATAGACCTTTGTTGATCTTCTCTAATTTGCTGATCTGCTTGAAGTTGAGCATCTCTTTGAATTTGAGCATCACGCATTATATTTGAAGTGTTTACTCTTTGCATGAAATCAGACTGCGCTTTGATTCCAGACATGGATGCATTTGTGTAATCTTGAAATAATCCAACGCTTTCTACACCCTTATCCAGTGCTGGAGTAATAGAATCAAATCTCTCTAAAGCTTTTTTGTATTCTTCGCTCCTAGCTTGAGAAGCGACAAAATCAGCTTTTTGTTTTGCTATATTTGTTGGATCAAGAGCAGCTTGTGTTTTTTTGTCTATATCCATCTGGCTAACCTGCTCTCTTGCAATGTTGCCTTGTGCTTCAATGTTTTGTTTTTCTTGCGCAAAGGCTGCATCTTTTTCTTTTTGTGCAAGAGCTTGTCCAGTCACATCAAACTGTCTTAAGGCTTTGCTAGCTTTATCAGACATAACCATTTGACGAGCTTCTTCTCTGCTTTTTCCAATAAATCTAGTTTCAGTGAGATCCACTCCCTTAAACGTAGTATCTTTTTTAACATCACCTGTAAACCACTCTGGTTCTTTAGGCTTATTGCTTATAATGCCAGTTGCAACAGGTTCAACTGTTTGCGCACTGGTTACATCGACATTAGCTGGATTTATTGCTGGAGCCGAACTTACCATACCGCCAGATTCAGTTGTGATTGGCTTGTCGTTAATAGCTCCACCTTTATTACCAACTGCTTTGTCAGACTTTTGTCTCTGTTGACTAACCTCTTCAAATCCAGCGGCAGCTTTAGCTCTTAGCGCAGCATCTCTTTGTGCAGCTTCAGGACCAAACCCACCACCACCTAATGGATCAAGACCCATCTCTTTGGCGGCATTAATAAAAGCTCCAGGATTCTCACCTTTTCTAATTGCTCTTTTAATGTTGCGAGTAAGGCCTTGTTGAGCAATACGCTTGTTACGTTGCTCTCTACGCATGTCATTTACCACACGGCGTTGTTCATCTTTATTTTGAAAATAAGATGTAGAGCCAAAACTTTTTGAGGGATCTTGTTGTAGTGCCATTATTTGAATTGGGTTGGACGTTTCCTGATGTTGTCATTGAATCGAATAGAAATCTTACGACCTCCATTGTATTGTTTCTGTGCTCTCTCCATGAGTTGCATGAATTTCTGCCAGTGAGCATCTGCTCTTTCCATGTCGTTTACATTCTCGTAAGCAACAGCCAGAATGCCTGATTTAAGCGCTCCTATGCTTTTGATGGGTAGAATGTCGTTATCAGCCAATGGAGACTTGCTGACCTTCTTCAGAAGCGCGTATAGCTCAACTATAGGGCTGCTCCAGTAACGAGGCACTCTATAACGACGATAGGTGTAATTGCTGATAGTTACATCACCAATATCAATAAAAGATAAATCACCAACACTGGTATCTTCTTGGTATAGGGACACTAGTGTTTTAATTCCGTATCCTCTACCTCCTTGACGAAAGCCAATAGCTCCGTCAAATTGAGCAGGATCAAAATCAAGGTAAACTTCATCTTTTTCAGCGTCTTCTCTAATTGTAACATATTGGTTAGTGGTGCATTCAATTTCTTCAATCATGCCTCTCCAGCGTCCCATTTCATAGGCGCGATCCACTACCTCTTGAATAGCATCAGCAATATCAACTTCGGTTGTCACCAAATTAGAGAATCGCTGCTGTGCTTCAGCAAATGTTAAGATTTGAGACATGCGTTGAAGTTACACATCTCTAGGATTCTTGCAATTAAAATGTCTGGTTTAGCCAACTAAAAAAATAACAAATGGTTTATGTGTTTTGTGTAGTCGTTTATGGTTATGTTAACATGATTTTTGTCGTGTCAATTTATTTGTTGGCGAGGAATTAAACTGAGAAGTTGATGTTTGCAACTCCTGGTGTTCCTTCTGTGCCTTCAATGTTTGTAGCATTAACCTCAACTGTTTTAAGCATTCCATCCTCAAACACTAAAGCCGCTGTAACATATGATTCCGAAGCAAGAAAACCGAACCCAATAGTTCCCCACCATCCTTCAGAGTCAATCTGTTGAAGATCTGTAACTAAACCGTCTTTAACTGTCATTGAGATTTTGTGCGCATTTGTTACTGATGATGGATACGAGTTTCCGCGAACTAAAATTGCTCCATCTTGATTACTGACATGAACTTGCGCTTCAGAGCCAAGATCGACTATCCTGCGAAAACGAATACTGTCTAATGGTGTTGCAGCTTCTTCATCTTTAATTACTGGCTCACCATCTCCTTCAAGTTGCATTAATGTCCGAAATTGAACCTTGTCACTAGTTTCGTCATAATTTTTACCTATTCGATAAATTGAACCTGCGTCTATGTCTTGAGGTAATTCAAGATTTTCCATGCCAACACGCTCATCGTAATGCTCAACATTACTACCTGCATTAAACAACTTAATGGATACTCCAGGTCCATCAGAAACCAATTGACACAACTTGTAATAACTAATTCCAGAGTTGCCACCAAAATCAAATACTTCAGGACGGTAATGCTCACCCTCTAAACCGCTGTCACCTACAATTAAAGCTGGATTACCTTCTATTTCTCCATCCTCATTAATATCACATTTAATGTATAAGCATTGACCAATTTCAATTGCTTTCCATATTGGATCTGCATTATTTCTAGTAGGAACACCAGTCGGTAAATGATATTTGATAGAACTATCTCCAGCAATAACGTGCTCTACAACATATCCAGTTTTTACTGCAATATCATAACCTGTTCCATTTCTTTTTAGATAAGGATAAAAAGGAGGGTATTTTTTTGACTCAGAGCTATTGCCACCGCCATGTGACTGACTATAGGCAAATGATTGCTCCTCTACAACTGGATCAACAGAGCCTTGATTAATAAAAGATTGCCCAATATCAATAGATAATGGATTAGGTTCAGTAGGAGAGTAGTCCCTTAACGTTGGTCTTCTTATTTGTGTGTTTTCTTCAGCCATAAACTTATAGGTAGATATTTGATATTTTAAGTCTTACCACACTTACCTCGTATAAATTGTAAGGAAGTTTTCTCGTTTCGACACCAATAAC
>Ga0247723_1000460_pt1 | contig 28125 bp, 45 predicted proteins | sample MSEWelMarce5H_FC_FD_189079 | JGI IMG/M metagenome (GOLD analysis project Ga0247723, IMG submission 189079) | Subsurface sediment microbial communities from gas well in West Virginia, United States - MSEEL Well Study Marcellus 5H_FC | ecosystem: Environmental > Terrestrial > Deep subsurface >... | reverse complement strand
TTTTGCTATTTGCTTATCTTTATCAGCCTTAGCCTTTTTTGCTCTTTTTGCTGCTTCTTCTGCTGCTTTCTTTTCTTCCTGTTTTCTTTTCTTCTCAGCATCAGTAAGTGTTTTTATCGCACCTTCTGTTTCTGACAACTCACCTTGTACACCTTTTAATACACCTTCAAAGAATTGCGTTGCTTTCGCTCCGTTCTGTGTTTGTTGAGCAAATACTTGTAACCCCGCAGTTCCTGCGTTGAATCCAAGTAAAACACCTTGAAGTTCAGCCGTCAGACCATCAAGAAATGACTGATTAGCCAATTTACTTAATGAAGTATAAGACTTTTCAGCCTCTTGCCCAATTAGTTTTTCAAGTGCAGACCGCTTACCATTTAATTCAACCTCCTTTGCAAATAAGGCTATACGACCTGCAATGACTGAGTTAACCTTACCCGATGCAATCTCTTCTTTGCTTAGATTGGATAATAAACCTGGATACTTTTGATTGAGTTCCTCATAAGCACCATTTCTTTGATTTAGTGTGCTATTGGTATTAGTAAGTATGTTAGTGAGGTTATTGAGAGTATTTATCTCAGCTTGTGCCTCTCCTACAGTTTTACCAATAGAGGTATTTAACTCATTGGTCAAATCCTTTTGAGATTTCTGTAATACAAGCACTTCACTAATAGCAGAAGAAAGACTACCATACTTTTGCACTAATGCAGTAACTACGGAAACAACCGCTCCAAAGGCAAATGCTGCTCCCGCAGGGCCTACTAATGCACTACCTAACCCCTTTAATGCTCCACCTACACCACCACTTGTCTTACTTAAAGCAGAGAATTGGTCAATAAGAATTGGTAAGTTATTCTGTATCGCAACAAATCCGAATGGTAAATCCCTTACAACACCTGACAATCCCGTGAGTGTGTTCTGCGCTTTCTGAGCAGCAGGAGCAACGTTTTTTATCTCAGTAGCTGCCTTTGCTGCACCAGGTACCTGAACACCAACAGACCTTAAATCTTTTAAGGATTGCTCAAGGTCTTGAACATATTGGTTACCTTTTACAAGGTCATCACCTAAAGCACCTTTAATGGCTTTACGTGCTGAGTCAAGTTCCTTCTCAACATCGGTTATAGACTTGGTAAATGAACTTACATCCGCACCAAGCCGAAATATAAAATCTTCATTCATTTAACCAATCTTTTAAATATTTCCCGATAGTCTTCATCTGACATCCCTTTGACCTCATCCCCAGGCAATTCCCACAACGCCTCTGGTGATTTAGGTGAAGATTTCGGATCACCATGCAAACGAACCATCGTAAACATCAATAGCCTCGTCTGTCTGTAAGCATCCACCTTCTTTTCTTGATGTCCTTTGAGCATTAGTGAAAAATGCCTCGGAGACATCTTATAAAACTCATTAGGCAAAAGCATCATTTCACCGAAGGCGTAGGCTTCAATTTCTTCGAAGGTGAAGTCTTTTTTTTTGCTTCAGGCTCAGTGACTTGCTTAATGAACTCATTGGTAGTCCATATCTCCAATGCGTTTCTTATCTCAATCATTGCCTCTTCATTACGCAAATTGGATTCTATGTAGTCTACAAAATCGGAGAAAGTCAGTTCAGGCTCTGCATCCTTTACAATGCAGTTATTCCAATATCCAGAATAAAGAATATGAGCAATCCCGATTTCATTAAGTTCATCACCCTTGTGTGTTTTGCCTTCAACAAGTTTTCCATCACCTAAGTACCTAAATGATGCCATGCCGAATTTAATGCCAGTCTTAGTGCCGTTTATAGTTATAGTGCAGTAGTTCATATTATACAGTTACATCAAGAGTTCCTGAAGATTGGATAGTTCCGCTGAAGTTGATGAATTCGGTGGTAGACTGATTTAAAGTCAAATCAGTGATGTACCCTGCGAATTGATGGTAGTAAACCGCACCTGCACTTGAACCTGTAAAGACAGGACTTTGTACTCTAACAGTTACTAATGTTTTGTTAACCATTACACCTATCAAGTCTTCATAAGAAATTGAAGGAGTGGCAAATGCACCTGGGTTAACCTCACAAATTGCATCAAAATCAACTGTCATTTGAGCCTCTGAAGGTGAAGTCAGAACTCCGCAATTGGTTTGCTCAACTGTTGCATCCATTGTTGTGTTAACTGATGAAGTACGCAAACAAACCAGAGGCTTGTAAGCAGTACTACCCAAAACATCTATTTCAACATTCTGTGTTGACCCTAAAATTTGCTGTGGCATTGTATTCTATTTTTGATTTACTAAATTACTAATTGTTATTATCTTACGAGCAACAAAATTATCTCCGTCTTGTAGCGGTAAATATGTTGATGAAGTTCTTGCCGTTGGATATACCACAAAATCAGCATCACTAAACCCATCCACCGCAGTATCAGGAATTAATATGTTCAATATTTGTGATGAGATATTATCTACAATCGAATTATCATATATACGATATTGTTCGCTGAAAATATCAATCACAACATCCACAATGTTCCCGAAATACTGATTATTATTATTTGCTGATTCCGTAATGGAGGAAATTACAACATAGTTTTTCGGAGTAGTCCGAAATGGTGTCTGTCCATAAACGGGAACATCTTGCCCATTGTAAGACAAGTTACCATTTAAGGCGTTTACATAAATTACACGTATGTTATTTGATGCGTCTTTCATTTATACATTTTTAGCACCTCAATAACTCTTGTTTTAAATTTAGGCCAGTAAGCCAAAATTGATGGGCGCATGAATGGTCTTGCAGGGATGTTCACAGGTCTGATACCCTTTCCTTTAAACTTTGATGCCAAATCTTGCCATTCAGGATATTCAGGTGCCTCATACAATGTACCTGTACCAAATTCGTGGTATGCAGCGTATTTTGTTTGTGCAACAAGCTGATAACTCATGAATTGGTCTTTCTTTAGGCTTATGGATGCTCTAAGTCTTCCAGTGTCAACAGGAGCAAGATTCTTTGCACTCCTTGCCATATCCTCACCATGAGCAGCTAATTCCATATCAATCTCAATGGCAGCATCATTAACAAGTGTTTTATACTTTTTAAGTATGTTGTTAATTGCTCTGTCATTTACCTCTATGTTAAAACCTTTAGCCATTATATAACTACTTGCCTGTATTGGTGATAATTAAGTCCTTCCCATGAAGGATACTGCGAAATAGATTGCCTTGGATCAGCATTCATCTTCTTGCCTCTGTTTTCGTACATCCACGAAACTAAAGTAAGTATATCATTCCTCAAATCATTCGGGAGTGTTCCATATCCTGCCTGATATGTAACTGTGTACGTACCTGGGATATACAACCACAACTTGCCCCCAATCACCTCATAGTCATCATTTGCAGTCAAAGTCTCATTATCATTGATACCCTCTTTCATTGTAACGCTATTAACGCAAACTAAAGGAGAATAAGGTAAATCAATTATCCATACACGTGGATTATTACCAGTGCATTCAACATTGGCTTGTATCAGCTTATTCGCAAATGACCTTCCCGTTAATTTCTCAAGATGTTGTCTTGCTGCTGAGATAAGATTGTCAATTAAAGTATCATCGGTGGTATAGTCAATCCTCATCCAATTCTTTGCATCAGTCCTGCTTACAGGCTCTGCAACGGCATCGGCTTGAATTACTACGCTATTTATGTATACCATTGTTGTACTTTTTCTTTGAACCAAGTGCTAAAGTTGTTGAGTGCTTCTCTCGGATCATGTTCTCTTGACCTTGCTTTTGCTTTTCTTGATGCTCCTTGATAGGCTTTTTCTTCATCAAGTTCAGTAATTCGTCTAACCCATTCCTTAACATTGGTTCTGTTTTTAATGTATATACCTGCCTTACCGCAGTTTTCCTTCAAACCGTCCGCCTCAGTACAAATCACAGGAATACCGCTTGACATTGCCTCTGTTGCCGTTCTGCCCCAACTCTCATAATCCGAAGGCATTAATAAAATACGAGTCTGCTTATAAGCATCAAGTATATTCGGACTATTTTTCACATATACCACATTTGGCAGATTTTCGGTTACTTGCTCATCATAAGAACCAAGAACACCTAAAAATCGTTTATGTGGCATCGCACGGGCAATATCTGCAAAGACCTTCCCCCCTTTGTTTTCGTTTAAGTTTATAAGTGTAATGAAAGTATTCTTGGAAGTGTCAGTATTAGTATCGTAGAAACGATAATCGCAAGGAGGGGTTAATACAAAATTAGGATATTTGTAATTCAATAGGTCTTTTAACCACAAAGAATTATAAATAATGTGCTGCTTATTTTCAGCATCAATAATCTCAGGGTACGGATGAGAATTATGTATAAGGTGAAATACTGGTTTCCGATATAGTTTAGCGGTGTGAATTGTCCATCTTGTATAATCCAAGTGGGTAAATACTACATCTGACCATCTCATTAAGCCATCAATGACATTTGTATTCGGTGGGAATACATCAATATCATCAAAAACGTAATTATTTGTTATTTTATAATGATTCGCCTGATGTAGTAATACTTTAATCTGATGCCCTTCTGATTGTAAGTGTTTTAGTATTCCATGCAACATATATTCTGCACCACAATTGTGTTGAGGTGGATATAAATGAATGGATGCAAGTATTTTCATAGTTAATAGTTTACATAATAGCCATAGTCCAAATTCCTAAATAGACACCGAACACCTTTATATCTTTCCAAAACCAATTCGTGTGTCAAATCATCTTGGTGGTGCGTTTCATGTATTTTGCCATTTACTTCGCCTTGTTTCATTTTATAGGGTACGGCAAACATATATTTACATTTAATGCCATTTAATACCTCTGTGGCTTCATCATATGTCAAATGCTCCAAGATATCACCCATGATTACATAATCATATCCTTTAGTATCAAACTCCCTTATATCACCTATAATCACATTATCATAAACGTACTTTAAATCAAACTCCTCAACATATGGTCTAAATATTTCAAGAGCATCAATCTCAAATTTACTATTTAGATTTTTACCATACTGACCAGACCCTGCACCTACATCCAAAATATACATTCCAACAGGGAAAGTAGATTTCATGTGGTGGAAAAACTCTTCTTTAAAATAATCGTATGAATATGGCATAAAAACAAAAATAGGGGAAGGCTTTAACACCTCCCCCGTATGAGAATGAAACAGGATTTAGATTGCTCCGTAAACTGCTGCGCCAGGTTGGAACTGAAGTAGTTCACAACGAGCCTCACAACGGAAAGTGATGAGATTCTTGATAAAGTCGTCCTGATCGAACTCAGTAGACCTAACCGCAAGACCAGATTGTTGAGCAATGGCAAACTTTGTAGAGTCCATTACATAAATCTTGGATGCAGTTACAAGGCTATGAGGTATTACAGGTACACCTGCGATACGTACATTACCATTTTGGTCTATTACCATTCCACCAGGTACTGAGTAGTCAGACGGCTTGGTTTTCAACAAACCTGCCCAACCTGCATGAGTAGTCAATGCGAGGTTAGCAGTCCAATTCGCTGCACCAAGTTGTGCAAGATAATCAATGAACTTCTCTGCGGTGTTAGCACCAGAAGAAGAACCTGCGGTAGCTGATGCAGCAATTGCATTCAGGTAGTAGGTATCTTCAGCTTTCTGGAAGTCCTCAATAAGTGACTGCTGCAAGTAAGCCTGAAGGAAAGGCAAATCATCAATCATCTGACGAGATACCTTAGCGTAACCTGCGATGAATGACAAAGCAGTGTTTACAACAGTTACGTCATAATCAACTTGAGGTTTTGCAGAACCTTCAGTTTGCTTACCGAAAGAACCTTCACCAACAGGGGTATTACCACGTGGGAAAGATACTGAACCTGTGCTAACAGGGATGATGTTGAAAACGCTTCTGAGGTGCGGATTCACGAATGAACGCAGAGCAGGATTGTCAACGTAAGATGTGTAAACAGAACCTGTAAGGTTGTTTGCAATGGTCATTGTGCCAACTGCTTTCAGGTCAAGGTCTGCTGAGAAACCTTTACCATTAGTACGTGCAGCATTTTTGATTTCATTGTAACCTTTCTCGATTACATTAGCAATCTCTGCTTTAATTGCATTGATATGCTCTGCGTAAGATGTAGCTACTTTGCTTTCAGTCTTTGCATTGATTTTACCCAATGCTGCTTTAGCTTCAAGGGCATCTTTACGAGCCTCTTCAAGAGATTGGTTGTTCTTTACAAGTTGCTCATTGATTTGCTCAATGCGTGTTTCGAAGGCTTTTGCAGCCTTTTCGTTTTCTGCTGAAACGGCAGCTTTTTGCTCCGCCAGTTTGGATGCAAGAGCATCCTCAAATTTCTTTAATTCTTCCATTGTTAAATGTTTTTTATAATGTTTATAAATGAGTCCACTGGCACTTTTATCTCTTTTCCCTGCTCTGGCTCTTCTTCAGTAACCATCGTGGTACTCATTTTTTCAACCGCCTGTGCGAGTTGTCTTACTTTTATTAGACATAGTTCAATCGTTTCATCAGTGACATCACTATCACGGATAAACTTCTCAAAATTACGAATTTGATTTTTATATTCAGCTAAATCATTTATTGACTTCATATTCACAATTGGGGTTGCCTCATTCGCACCCCATGCGGTTAATGAAGAACCTTCAAAGAGCATCACTTCATGAATCTCATTTGCATCTTGGTTTTTTTGCTCCCTTAATATTCTGAAACCAATTGAATGCTCCTTAATGAGGTCTGATTCCACCATCTTTATATAATCCTGACCAAGTCTATGGGTTCCTACCTTACTGCGATAATACAAGCCATATCCATCCTCTTTAAGTTCAATGATTTTACCAAGTGGTTTACTTGGATCATGATTTAATAGGTGCTTAATCCTCCCCTTCGCATCTGGTCCCCAATCTTGGATGGAACGTTTGAACGCACCTGGCATCATGATATCACCATCAGAGTCTATATTTCCGAATGCGGAGAAATAGCCTGTGACTATACCCTGTTTTGCATCAACATCTTTTATGTCTATGCTCTGATGTTTGTAATTGTATATCATACTTTTTTTATTATTGTGGTTTTCTTCATGATTTTCATTATCATCCTCCTCCTCAGCCAAATAAGCCGCATAGGCTCTTTCTGCTGATGCTCTTGAGGTGAATACGCATTCACCATCTCCAATTCTGTACCTGTTATTTTCGCACCTATAAATCGGCATTATGATATAATTTGAGGTTCATTTAATCTTGGTTTCCTTAATAAACGACCATTGGCATCTCTCTTTGGAATGAATCCAACAGTGCAACGGCAATTAATCGTGAATCCTGGAGGTGCAAAAATACCATTACTTTCATCACTCAATTGTCCAGGCTGCATAATTACAACAGGCTCACCCTTCTTACCCGTTGAGGTGAATGGCTCTTCAAACGGCACAACCTTCCCATCCATCTGCACGTGGTCGAATTCATCCTCAGGTATTCTTCGTGTCCGTTTATCCCTTGCCGATATCCATTCTTTATCTACATAGAATCCATGTGCCTCCGCTCCTTTCATTGCTCCGATATTGCTTGACCGCATAACCTCCGTTCTGACAATCCTCCTTGCTCTCATTGCTGAATATGCGAGGTTCTCATCAGAAAGGATGAGTTTCACAATCTCATCCACGCCTAAACCTTCCTCAATTCCTTTCGTCACAATATCATTTAGTTTCTTCTTTGTTGTTGATGTTATATCAGCCACCAATACAAATCCTTGCTTTAGCAAGAACTCCAACACCGCATCAGTCCACTCACGATTAAATCCAAAGGTTTCTGCTTTTTGCGCCTCAATCCTCAATGCACGATAAACACTATTGCCAAATAGTAAAACTGATTCTTTGTAGAGTGATTCAAATATCTTGAGCATCTCCTTATCCCACAAATCCAATCCAAGCCGTGAACGTGCAGCATCAATGCCGATGACTTCAATGTCACGAGCAAATCTCTTGTAAGTATTCCAAACAGATTGTTGAATCTGCTCAAAGTACTTTTTATCAAGACCTGCTCTGAGTCTCTCCGTTTTCATCCAATATTCCTTCCGCTGCTTTGCGTTCATTTTCCAACTTTTGTTTATATGATGCCCTTAATGCATCCATCATCCTCTTTTCCACGATGCAAGTCCTTTCAGACTGCGTTTTTGGGTATTTCTCATATACCATTTCCATTATTGTCATCAGGTACAGTTAAATCCATCATTGACATCTCAAGTGGCATCATGCCTCCGCTCACATAGGATGAGGCATAAGCACCACCCTTTTCTTCATAACCCATTGCAGTCCTCTTCTCATCAAAGGTCAGCCAATCGGCTTGTTTGAGCTGAGAAACCATCTTTTCCATGTCGCTTTGGAGTTCTGGGAGTGCAGATATGTCAAAATCAATGTAAACATTTTCACCGAACCTTGGAACGAGCCAAGCATTTAATTCATCCCTTAATTCAGCACAAAGTGGTGCAATGGTGTTAGTGATGAGATCACGCATACCATTGGTGTAGTTATTGTAAGATGAAGTGTCAGTATCAAACAACACAATAGGCATACCGAATACCCGACACCATTGATGCAGTGTCATCTGAAGAGTCTTCACAAGTTCCATGTCAACCGATGACAACCCGAAATTGAGATAGTTGTACGGGTATTGCATCACTCCAACTGAGCCTTTATTATCAGTTCCATTTATCCGCTCATTGATGGCACGTTGTATTATTGATGCCTGTTCTGGAGTCATTTGAGGGATGTTGTTATTCACAGGCTGAGGAACGAGCGCACCCTTCGCACCACCATTCTGAGTCATCTTAGCTGATGCATCCGCTGCGTTGTTCGACATCCTCAAGAGTTTCCACGCTGAACGCAGTGGTGAAACGCCTCTAAGGTGTGAACGAGTCACATCGTTAAAGTCTGGATTCCATGACTTCCAATGGCAGACATTCGATTTTGGTATGTTGATACCTTGAGCCACCATGAGTTTATAACCTAATAACCCGTAAAGGTCGTTCGGATCAGGGTAAATCTCAAGGAACTGAGTGGGCAGAACGTTTAGCTCAACGAATTTACCATTCTCAATGTTTCCATCGTTCCCGTAGATGTTACCCTCACCGCTCAATATCCGATATCCAAACAAGTTCTGAAAGAACTGGTCTTGAGCCTGTTGTGGATTCGGTTTCTCCAATAACTTAGCCAAAGGTGAATTAGTCACCATGTTTTCCTCATAGGCGTTCTTTCTCTCCATCAAGGCACGTTCAAACGCACCTTTATTGTGCAGACCCTTTGAGAGTTGCTTATAACGTTCCAATGATGTCTTTGCCTTCTCTCCTGTCTTCATCTTGTAAACGTACCAAGGGATTGACCCCGCTTTCCGTGCAAGAAAGGTAACGATTGAGTAAACATCGGAGTTACCCATGTATCCATCAGTCACATATGCCTCTGAGTAAAACGGCTGAAGTACAACACCATTAACGGATTGTACTTCTCTTTGCGCTCCGATATTCGGATTGAGTCCTTTCTTTTTGAATATATCTAAAATACCCATATGATTACATTATACCCCAGGTCAACTGAGGTGCGTTTAATTTCGTATATACACTATATCGAAGTCCGTCTATTGCGTGATCCATGAATTTCACAGGCTCATCTAATCGTTTGCCGTTCTTATCCGTTTTCCACTTATAGTTCTTCAGTTCCTTGATTAAGTTGGCTGATGTATCCAACACAAAGAAAGGTAAAGATTTTATCTTTTGAATACCAACAAACACATCTTTATTTGAAGGCTTCGCATTAAACCCATTCCTCACAAGTTCCTCAATGGTCTTCGGCTCGGCTGAATCGCAGAATATCTCATCGTATGCTGAAATACCAAGATTCTTAATACGTTCTACAAGGTCATTTGTTGTTAGCTTAGTTTCATAGAGCATCTCCTCTGCGTAAATACCACCATCATAAAATACCACCTTAACCATAGCGGAGGGGTTGTTGAATCCAAAGTCCAAGCCGTAAACGGTCTCACCTTCAGGCATCTTCGTCACTGGCCTCCAATGGGTGTAAACAGTATCGTTCTGATTTCCCTTTTGCCCTAATCCATAGACAAGCCAGTAGTTTTCGTCTGCATCCTTGAGGCGTTCAATCTCAGCCACGAGTTCCTTCGGCAAGAATGGATTGTCTTTGTACGTGGTAATGAAGAAATCAGCATCATCCCTTGGGATTACTTTATCGAATACCCAATGATATTCATCTGATGGGTTATAGTCGAGAACAATTTTACCCTCAGTCCTCATTGTAAGCTGCACCCATGCCTCATAAGACATCTCGGTGCATTCGTTCATAAATAAGTAGGTACGTTTACGACCACGTATTTTATGCGGTTGGTCAACGGAAACGAACTCAACCAGGTTCCCATTGAGATTGTAAGTCTGCTCGGTCTTATTGTGGTTCGATTCATCGTAAATACCCATCTTGAGCAGAATCTCAATGAAATCACGCAGCACCGAACCCTTAATGCTCGGAAGTGACTGCCTCACAATCGAAAGGGTTTTGCCACGTTCCTGTAAAAGTTTAATAACAAACCACAGGATTATGTTGTACGTTTTACCCGAACGTGATCCGCCCTGCATCACAGTGATACGGGTAGACGAATCCTTTAATAGTTCGAATACTCTACTTGTCTGTATTTTCAGCGGTTGCCCCATTGATGATTTCTACTGTGAATGCTCCCAATTTATCGCCATCGGCTCCAGTCAATTCCTGTCGTTCGATGTACCCTCTATCCTTCAGCTGCGTTTTACTTGCAAAAATGATGGCAGCGGTATCGCCTTCACGGATTTTCTTGAGAAGTGCGTTTTCAATGAAATCCTTCTTTATCTCCTTTGGTTCGATTGCCTCAATACGTGCAAGGAATTCGGGATCATCCTTTACCCATTGATAATACATCCCCCTTGAAACACCAGCAGCCTCAACGGATTGAGTTATATTTCCATAGTTATTTTGAAACGCTTTGATGAAAGCCTCTTTTTTCAAATCATTGTGCAATATTGTCTTTTTCCCCATCAGTTTTCAGTTTTCATCTGTATCGCCTGCATATCATGCGTGAAGCCTTTAGCATCCACTTCTTGCCTCTCAAATATCCTTAGCTTAACCCAACCATCATTTGTTTGCAAAGTGTCTAAATACGCCTTAAAATCGCTTACAAAGACATTGAGCATTATGCTATTGTCTTTTGTATTATGCCGTATGTAAAAGCCTTTCTTTGCCATTTAAACAAAATTAATCAGATTTGGATATTTATGGCGAAATATTTTTTTTACACCGCATTTACACCATTTACACCACATTTACACCATGTTAGTGTAAAAGGAAAACCAATGTGGGACTGCGTTTCAGCGTGTTTTACACCATTTACACCATTTTTGTATATAATATATATATATATAAATATATATTAATAGAGATTTTAGTGTAAATGGTGTAAAAGTGCCTCAAACTCAATGTGGGACTGCGTTTGCTTTTACACCAAATAGGTGTAAACTTAGTGTAAATGGTGTAAAACTTTGGCATTTATGGCACTATTTTGCTAAATTTACCCCTTCCTTCTTGTTTAAACATACTTGCGAAATCCTTTTTCTTCATTGTAATTTCAAACTTACGTTCTGGTAAATTATTTATTTTACAAATCTCTTTTGCTTGTTTAGATGTAAATTCATCAGGCAGCAGATCATAAAGTTTTTGTGATTCTTTATTTAATCCTGTGTTAATTTCATTAATTAGTCCACCAATAATCCTAATTGTGTTTTCTGCATAGTATCTGTACAATCTGTATGCATTGTGTACTGTTTTATCATCAATTATTGGGTTTACTATATCATTCATAATTGCAAGTACTTGGCAAAGCCTTGGAAGGTATGCGGACATTTTAGCCTCTGTACCCATGATAAATCCTTCTGATTTGTTTTTTATTCGATTATTTGCCTCACCTTTTATTTGTTTATTGTAATGCCTAAAAACATTTTTACCTTCCTCAGTTATCCTAATCCTTTGCTTTACTAAAACATCGTTATTGTATTGATAACCAATGGAATACAAGTCTTCAACTATCTGAACCCATTCACTACACATCTCCTTTTTTTGGCTGAATGGGTCTTCATCAATATTCAATAAAATGTAATCAGAATCAACCATTAAAAACCTTGATGCGAATCCGCTCTCAAGCCTATCATCAGTAAATATATTTTTCAATCGGCTTGGTTGAGTACCCATAAGTAAGTTTAAATTAAGGTTAGGTACAACCCTTTCAAGTGTTTCATCTGCACGTATTTGTGTAATCCTGCCACCAGAGAAAGCCTGTGTAAAGAATGATATTGAATCATTGCTTTTCTTGTAACCTCCTGCGTTTAAAATAGTTTCGGCTTCATCTTGGTATACACCCATACCATTTTTTTGGTGCATAGATTTACTTATATAGCCTTCAGTAGTACCATCCACAATTATTGGGATATATCTTTTTGGTCTTGGCTCATCAAAAGATTGTTTGTCTTTTTGTGATTTAGACTTTTTTAATATCCATTCCTTTAATTCTTCGTTAAACTTTTTATCACCTTCTTCTTGTATTCTTTTTAGTGGTGTTTCACACATTACTTTATAAGCAGGAGTTTTACCAACAGAGACTGGAGCAATCATTAAGCAGAAAAGTATGTTTTTCCCATCCCCATTGAAATCAGAAAAATACCTATCTCCTGCTAAACTGCTTATTGTCCAAAGTCCTGCCGTGGCAACAAATTGAGGAGCAAGTGATCTTGCCTCTGAAACTTCAAGGATTGATTTAGCTATAACATTAGGAAATACATCTAATGGAAATTTTATTTCATTTTCCACTATTGGTAATTCTTCGCCTTGAGCATCAAGTATCATTTTGCATACTTCAACAGTTGCATCCCAGTCTCTATCATTCTTATAAAACAAGATAAACGATGGGGGAAGAGACCATATTTTATATTCTTCTTTATCGTGCCACGATGGGTATTCTGGCATTGATGCCGTAAATAGCATCATTCTTTTACTTTTATAATAAACTTTTGCAGAATATAAAGCCTCTGATCCTTTACGTCTAAATGCCACAAACGAATCTTTCTGCTTGTACCTAAAATCATGTACTTGCTCAAGACCTATCTCATTAAGTATCTGAGTAAAATTCTCATCAGATAGCACTTTATCGAATTTCATCAGAACATCTTGATGTTCTATTGGGTAATTTACCGCCTTCTTATTTGGGTCGTATTTTGGTTTATACTCATTGAATAGCTGACTTGTCTCAACTAAGTATTGGTATTCCTTTGATGTCAGGTACCCAACATCCTCCATTGATTGGTGGTAAAGAGAATACCCTGGAGTAGGGTATGTGTAAATCAGTTTACGTTTGCAGTAAACTGCGATGACTTCAGCACCTTCCTCAGATTTGGCTATGCCTGTTTTATGCGTTAGTCCTGTGTATTTAAACCAAACGTGATACCCTTTATTTCGTGTTTCTTCAATGTATAATTTATCATATACATCAGGCATTGTATTTATTACGATTGCCTTCCATTGGTTAAATATGTCCTTATTTTGGGTATTCTTTAGGTCAAAGTCAAGGCATCCATAGTCATCATCAATTCTGACCATTAATCCATTATGGGTATTATTTAAGGGGAATAATTCCGTTGCGTTCTCCCATCCTACTGGGTGGTAAGTTGATTTCTTCTCTGCATCCCAATTAACACCAATGGGGAATAACCCTAACTCTGCGTAATCGTTATAATATTGTTCTATCATCGGGTAGTAAAGTTAATGGTTATGTATTTGGGAATGACAAGCATGGCAAACAGATACCAATTCAAATAATGGTTCATTTGTTAAATTACGATAACTTAAATGGTGTACGGCTTGTGCAGGAGCAGATAAACACGCTTGGCAAATGTTATTATCTCTTTTTCTAACAATGGCAGCTTTCTGCCTCCACTTTTCAGATTTTATGTAAGTATCATAAATGGCTTTCCATTCAAGTTGATTTCTTCTTTTTAATTCTTCATTAAATTGTCTTACTATTTCGTAATACAGATTAGAAACACGATCATGATTTTTTTGGTATTCTTCACGTCTTTCTTTTGTCAAATGTGGTAATGTTTGGTAGTCTGTACCCTTTGGGATTGCTTTTCCTTTTACTATTTTACAATTCTTACAAGCGGTTTTTCTAACCCAAGAGCCATTTGATTGCTCAACCATGATATGTGTTAGATTTTCTGACTTACAACATACACCATAATCGTAAGTCTTACCATGTTCACCACAATCATAGCATCCAAAAAATTGTTTGAATTCAACATCTTGTAAAATGATGTTTGTACTTCCGCATTTTTTACATACTTGCATAAAAAAAGAAACCCAAAACAGCAGGGGTGAAACCGGAAACGCTTTTGCGCAACCTCCCTGCCATTTTGGGCATTAATGTTTTTTATTACCTGATGGGTTTCACGTCATCAGATTCATCACAAATTTACAACTTTATCATAAAGTTCCAAAAACTCATCTGCAGTCCTTATGAATTCATAAATACCACCACTTCGCCTCTCCCTTTCCTGCTCTTGTAACTGCTCTGGTCTTGGTCTGTCTGAACCTACCTTAATTTCTATCATGACTGATCTACCTTTGATTGTCGCTGAAATATCCGCAGTTCCTTTCCTTGTTGTTGACGAAATCCATTTACCCTTTACGATCCTGCCTTGAACATTTACACGTGTTGCTCTGTGACCTTTCCAGAATAGAAAGTTTGTGATATACTTCGTCAATCCATTGGCTTTAGCTACTGATGGCACCGGTGGAGGCGAATAAAGTCCATCCTTCCAAGCATTTGGATATTGTTCTTCAAACCATGCTTTATGTGCTGCGTTATATCGTTCTTTCATAATAAATAGTTAAAAATCCCCCGATGTAGACACACCGAGGGTAAATCACAGATTGAACATACTAAAAAGGTAAATCATTTATAGGTGCTGCACTATTGGATTTTTCAACGGGCTTCAGGTTACCAATATAGCTCTTTTTGGTCTTTGCCTCCCTTTCTTCTTTGGATTGGCGGACTGAAATACTACCAGTATTGCCGTAGTTATCAGCTTGGTCATTAATCCAAATGTCTACGGATAAGTAGAGTTTGCCGTTCTTGGCTTGTGTTAATTTGCTTTTGTCGATGTCTGAAACGCAGATGCTGCCTGTAAATAACTGACTCATAATTATTGATGTTTAATAAATTTCTTTAGGAACTCCTAACCGTTGAATCTGATCTTCCCACCATAAATGGTCTTTTGGTATCATTTTCTTCTCAACCTTTGATGTCTTGGGGTCAATGCGGATAATCATACCATAGTCACACATCGTGGCTGCCATGTACCCATTAACCTGGTTACCATATCCAAAGAATGCTATTGAATTTCGCAAAGGGACTTGTGATACTTTCAAATCTAAGACTATTTTACCAGTTCTTACCATGTCAACCCTGCCCTTGTAAGGCAATATAAGACTGTTATTTTCAAACTCTGCATAAACTGATAACTCAGTATCAAGGAACGGTAATAAACCTCCTAATTCTGCCCGTACTGCGTTTGCAAGTGGCACTACGATATCCCTATTCTCATGGTTATAATTCTCAGGTTCAAGGAGATACTCATGCACCGCAGTACCAAGGCGCATCTTTGCAGATGGAATAAATCCTGCCCCTTTGGTAATACCTGAGTATGAATATCCCTTCATCGTATTGTAAGCCTCGAAATTGTTTCTATAGTACTGGATATTACTCACTTGCATACTTCTTCAGTTTTAAGGTTATGCAATTCCGCTCCAGACTTAGCGAGTGCCTCAGCCATTTGAGCTAAAGTGAGTTTACTCCAAGACTTTACACGTAACTTATCCACGGGGAATACACGTATAAAGTTTACAATCACCGCTTTTGCCCATGCCTCAGATTCGACTACTATAATTTTAACCTCACGTTTAATTTTAGGCGTTTCAAGGGTAATTGTCTCAGCTTGGGCAATCAAAGTATTCGTAGCCGTCTCAATGGCTATCTCTTGTGCTATTTCAGCCTCTCTCTCTGCTGCTTGTTTCTCAAGAGCCTTGATGGCTACATCGGCATTGGCTAAGTCCATCTCATAATTTACCCACTTCTTCTCAGCCTCGGATTGATAACGCATTAAATCCATCTTAGGATCATACTTTTCAATGGATTGAAATATCTGCAATGCCCTCTCATCGGATATCAATGTACGCTGAAATTTAGCCATCTCAGGTACCTCAAATAGTGATAGTATTCGTTTCATATCTGCTATCATTGCAGGTATTTTCTCAACAGGTACCCGATTTGCAAGGCAGTTCCGATAGGATGCATCAATACCCTTCTGGTAGTTCAACCGATTCTCCGCAGCTATGCGGAAATACTCATTGGTGATGTGGTTACGAAGTGCAGTTTCTTCGTTGATTAGTGCTTGAGCCTGTAATGTTTCCTCTTCTTGTTTCTTCCTCATCTCAAGTTCTACCACCGCAGCAGCGTTAATCACATTCTGCATACGCTTTTCGTAGTCCATTGCAGCATTTATCAGCTTGTCCGTAATCATGCCAGTGAACGCCATACGTTTGTCTTTGGCTCCTGCCATGATGGATTTAGCAGATTTGAGGTTCTCTGTGGTGATTTCCTCAAGAGTGGACTGAACCTGAAGTTCAGCCCGTTGGAGTTCATCAAATAGGGTGTTTTTCATGTCTGCCATGCGCAGCCAACCCTTTTCTTGTGTTGTTAGTTCCATATTTTTGTGATTATTACCGCCCAAATCATAGCGGTTAGTAATGTAATCAATGACCAAATGAGTCGGAATTTCCATCGTTTCATAATACTATGTTATTGGAATTGGCAGATTCTAACTCCGCTCTTTGGTCGGGTGTCATCTCTACGTTTTCGATTGCCCAATCGTAGTTTTTACCCGATTTAACCGATTCAATGAGTTTTGACCATTGCTCTTCATCAAGAATGCGTTTGGGTGTCTGAATCGGATGCTCAGGCTCCTGCATTTCTTCAGGCACGTAGACTGGGCCTTCGTAGATATCTGGGCAGTACCAACGCACTCCGTTGCTCATAGCACGAGCGAATAGCATATTTCGTGGGAATCGGTCAAGGTTCTTTGTTCCTGCTTTCTTAGCATCTTCGATGGTGAATGTTGATACCCCGATTGACTGCCCATTTTCGGTGAATTCTACTGTGCAAATTGTGTCTGACATCTCAGTTACACGATAATTGTACTTGCCAGATGCCTTGACTCTTGATGCCATGAGTCCTGCGCCGATGGTTGGTTTGCCTTGGATTATATGGATTCCGCTCATGGCTTGAAATGGTGAGATGCCCATTTCAGCACCTGCCATTATTTTAACTACTGCTTGTGAGGCGGATTTGATGTCTGAGAACATTCCTGATTTATGGAATGTTTCGCCTAATGAGAGAGCGTCTTGTGCTTTAATGAGTTCCTGTTTCATTGCTGCTTTTTTAGTTATTATTTAATAATGTACGTACTGCCTTAGATAAATTCCCGTATTTTTCATTTATAATACGTTTTTCATCAGCGGTGAGATAAGCCGTAACTATTAACTTACGCTGATCTTCGGGGAGTTTCTTCCTTCCAGGTTTCTGTCTTTGCTTTTCTTCCATGTTTTAAATATGTTTGGTGAATTGCAAATATAGTAAAAAATAAATATAAAAAATATTTTTTTATTTGATGATAAAGGGATAGTTTTGAGTTATAAATCACAACACAATGAACACAACAAAATTTCAAAGAAACAACTTAGACCAATTAAATTCATTTAGAGTTAATGATGAAATTTCCATTTACAACTCTATTACTGGCAATTTTTCATTTAATGCAATAATTGTATCTATTGAAAATACTTGCATAAAAGATGGTCAATTTCTTAGACTCGCAGCAATCAAGTTAAATAATGGCATTATCATTAGTAATACTTTAGGAAGTGCAAGATTAAATAACTAAAATAAAAACACGGGGAGAGGCATCCTACACCTCATTAATCATGAACCTAACAATTTACGAACTACTAACTATTCAGAGACTGCTTGATGAGAAAATCAATTTATATCACAGTTTCTTAGATAAAGGGCAGTTAGATAGCTTTTTTGAAGTCCAAATCACAGATTTACAAACGTTAAAAACCAAAATCAATGAAAGAATTGAAACAGTTTTATGCTGAAAACAAAGTAGCCATATTAGTAGCAGTGATATTAATTTTATTAGCAATTGTTGGCAGAGTAACCGAAAATGACCCTCATATATGGTAAGTCCATACGTACTACCTGGCATCCGTGAATCAGCAAGGATGAACACATCCGAATACGTAATTCAAAGAGTATTAACCTATTTCAATTGCGACATCAAGACTTTACGTGTCCGCAGAAGAGATAGGGGGATAGTCGTTATCCGTTCTATATTGGCATATTACTTGTATTACCGATGCCATTGGAAACTGAAAGATATCGGTGCATTCTTTGCCCCAGGTATCAAGCACCACACAACAGTAATCCATGCGCTACGTGGTGTTGAAGATCAGATATCACTCAAGAATGACAATGAGATTATTCAGCATATGAAAAACATTGGGTTATGAAAATGATTAAAACATTCTGGATTAAATGCCGTAGTTGTCGAAAATACTATACAATCACCGCAATGGGTAGGCAGCACTCAATATGCCCACATTGCTTAAAACTGAATTAAATGACACCAAAACAAAAAGCAGAACAGATTTACATATATATGAACCTATCATTCAACGCAGCCGAATCAGCTATATGCTTACTTCATCAACATAGCAAGGAGAAAGAATTTTGGGAGGAAGTTTGGGAGGCATTACTTGATGCACATGGGTGCAGATGGCAGCAGATTGAGTTTCAACATCAAAGGCAAGATTATATTCAAGCTTGTACATTATGAAAAACTGCACTAAATGTAAAAAAGAGAAACCGCTATCAGAATACTGCGTTAAATCCTATTTTAAAGGAGGCTTAAACTCTCAATGTAAGAAGTGTCAAGCCTTATACCGCAAAGGCAAAGCAAAGCCTCAGCGACCGCATAAAGAAGGTCAGAAAGCCTGTGCAGGTTGTGGCGAGATGAAGGACTATGCAGCATTTCCTCGAAGTCGCTCACCATCTGATGGGTATGTTCACAAGTGTAAGGCTTGTTACACGACTACAAAGAAGGCGAATATGGAGATTAACTATGCGAGTTTTTATTATCCGGTAGCTTTAGATTAAAACAAATAACATGGACAAAGAAATCAAGGTTTTATTCGGTATAATAGTCTTTTTATTAGTTGTATTAACTATTCATTTACTACTATTTTTTTAACTTATAAAACAAATAACATGGCACAACAAACAGCAGTAGACTTTTTGGTTAAAAAGTTTCACGATTATGGTACATTGTATTATTCTGACATCGCGGAAGCCAAAGAAATGGAGAAGGAGCAGTCACATAATTATGCTGATTTTTGCGTAAGATGTGATAGAGACCAAATGAAACTACTTGACTTTAATGATTATATGAAAATTTACACCAATGGACTTTGAAACCTACGAACAAAGCGACCCGATAGTGGCATCAGTCATCCGAAAGATGTACAACCGCAGCCAAGTTGGGATTAAGAAGTACGGCACGACAATGGAGCGAGATGACTTGTCTTATGCGGAGTGGCTTACGCACTTGCAAGAAGAATTGATGGATTCGATTATTTATCTGGAAAAACTTAAAACACAAAACAATGAAAAAAGCAATTGAATTATTCCCTGATTTTTTTTTATGCGAGGGCAATTATGAAATTATATTAAAAGAATTCGGGAAAATTTTAATTCAAGTAGATGATGATGATTACCAAGGGGATTCAAGAGTGCTTTTATACAATGATGGTAAATATGGTATTTTAATATTTGGTTTTGGAAGTTGTAGTGGTTGCGATGCCTTACAAAGTTGTCAAAATACTGATGAGATAGATGAGTTAATGCAGAATATGTATAATGATATACATTGGTTTGATGATTTAGAAAGCTGCAAAAAATGGGTTAGAGAAAGGGATTGGGAATTGCAACACTCTTGGCATTGCGATGAGACAAAGGATTTTATTCAACAAGTTTTAAATTACTAATATGTACACCTACAAAGCAAAACTAAACAGAGTCGTAGACGGTGACACAGTGAATCTGACCATTGATCTTGGATTTAGACTGACCTACACCGCTAATTGCAGACTTGCGGGAATTAATGCGCCAGAGATGAACACGGAAGAAGGCAAGGTCTCCAAGGTAGCACTCATGCAGATGCTACCACCAGAGTTCACCATTGAGTCCACAGGACTTGATAAGTACGGAAGGCCAGTCGTAAAAATTGGCAATATTAACGACAAAATGGTAAAAGATGGATATGCGCAACGTTACGATAAGTAGTAATGTAAAACAATACATTGATGCAAAATTAAACCGCTATAACGTACTATGGCGTTATAAAGACGGCTTAAAATTCCGCTACAAAGACCAATGGATAAAAGCAGATCATTTTGATTCCTACTTTCCTAAGGTTGAGTTCCGCAGATTTCCCGAAAATCCTAATAAGGAATATATTTTGTAGAGTTACCCGACTTTACGGCTTTCAGAACTTGTTTGCGATTTCCTGCGCCAACATAGGAAACATGAACCCAATCGGGGTTTTGGTCAGTTCCGAATTCCCAAATAAGTTGGTCAAAGTTCAGATTGGCTTTTATGAAGTCAAATACCATCCTATTGGTTACGCCTGTGCCTCTATCGTCTTGGTCTAAATCCATCGCCATGCCCATGCAATGGTGAGATGTCAAACTGCCACCAACCGCAGTATTGAGAGCCTCACTGCGATACCCAGATGAAAGGTATATAGGCTTACCGAAATGGACTCTAATAGGCTCAAATATCTTTGCAGCAAGTATTTTGGCATTCTCCAAATGGGCGGGAGTCATTTCATTGCTGATTTGTTTACGTTTTGCCGTATCACTTTTTATGTACTCTGCGACTGAAAGATGTGCTGAAAGTTGCATATTATTTTTCGTTTATGTATTTCATGTGTAAAGTGTCAATCCTATTTAGTCTGATTTCGTGTGTTTCCACTTTCTCAATAAGCAATGTGTCAGATTTTACTTCCTTATTTTTGTAAAAAGTAAATAGTCCGCCAAGTGATACCACTACAATTATAAAGACTACGACTATTAAAACGTAATCAAACCATCCAAGTTTTTCAGTTGTCATCTCTTCCACCTGTAATTGTTTTCATTGATGCTGCCATTGCCCCGAACAATACTGATACAAATGCAATAAGTAATTCTCTGTTTGACTCAGGCATTTCCCTTTCCATCAGCATTATAAATATGTATAATGCAAGTCCTATAATCAAGAATGACCCTAAAAAAGACAATATCTGTTGTACTTTATTATTCATCTCAATTTAAATAATAATAAGAAAAATAGTAACGAACCACCACCCATTAAAAACATTATCTTTTTCAGACCTTTCTGGTCTTTTAACGCAGCGGATAGCTTTATTTCAGTGTCTTGTAAGTTCCTGCGTAGAACCTTGACCTGGGCAGAATCAATCACCACGGATTTAATACTATCACGAATTGTAAGTGTTTTGGTTATAGTTTGAAATTTTGTTTCCCATAGGTAAGTAGTATCATTCACAATAGTGGTATCAACGTACACCATTGTAGTTGTATCGTGAACTTCAAGGGTATCACTACTATGTATGTAAGTAGTATCATTTAAGCAGTAGCCACGTTTTATTACCTCGTCAGCTACAATACGAAAGGAAGGTGCATCCCGTAGAACGAATCGAACAGGATTGCACCCAACCAGAACCATAACAACTACAATCAACAAACTATTTTTCACCCACAAGGAATTTATCCTGAGAATTCGTGAAAAGGTTTTTAAGAAGGTACGCACCTGCTGCTTTTAAGCCGAATAACGCATCAGATTTTAAAGCATCAAGAGAAGGCAGTTCACCTGCATCAAGGGCAGCCAATGTGCCTGTGAGAGCCGCAGAAAGGAAGGCAACGATAAGACCATTAATGGCATCACGTTTGTTTAGACTGAATAAACCACTCATAATAGATATTTTTGAATTAATAAAGCAAATATTGCACCAAGTATACCCATAACCCACCATATCGTTTTGGAAACGCCTCTTTTCCAATTCTCCAAGCCAGAAACCCTACCATTGGTTTTCGTAGTCTGAATGAGAATTTTATCCAATTTCTCATCAAACTTAGAATCAATTGCCTCCAACCGATCTATTATGAACTGCATCTCACTCATTGTCTTCAATAAAATTTATACCTGTGGTAAAATGTTTTAAATATATATGCTCCTCAAGTCCTTTTGTATTTATTACTTCAATCTGTTCATAATTGAACTCTTTATTGAGTAATTCCTTAATCTCTTTATACATCTTCCTCTGACCATCCTTATTGTACTTATAACCACCCTTGTCATCCAAAATCAAGGCTCCATTCTCTTCAGTCATTGCATTTTCAAGTCTGATATCGTTTAGCAATTCTTCGTAAACTTCGTAATGCTTTTTCAGTTTACCATGAATTGCGAGTAGTTTCTTTTGAGTCTTAGTTTCTTGGTTTCCGATATTGTGAACCAATTGCTGCATAGTTTCAATGAGGTCTTTGTAAGTCATAGTAATTTAGTTTATACAAAGTTAAAAAGTAATCCAAGAAGTTCCGTTATAATATCTCATATTATTTGCAGAACTATTATAATACATCGTTCCTGCTGCTGCTCCGATAGGGTTTGAAGTCCTCCCGATAAACCGCACCGCTCCATTATTTAGAAATACAAACATATCCGCAGGAGCAATAGTGTTATCAGGTGCCGTCTGAACAAAGATATCAGTTCCTGCTGAAGTGGAGTTCCAATTTTGTGAGGCTCTGAAATCTATTCCTGCCGATAGTGTGTACGTTGAACCCGTAGTTATTGCGTACGAATCAATTATTCCGATTGATGTTCCGCTTGTTGGCGTTTGGTTACTCCTCATAAGAATTGAAGATGCCTGACTTGATGCGGACTGAATGCCTATATCTCCGATGAGATTTAAGCCTGTAACATAAGCCGATGCGGAGTTAAGCAGGAAGTTAGTACCGTTGTCTACAATTCGTGAATTACCCACCGCAATACCCGTTGAATCGAACTTGGCTAAGTAATCCTGCGTACCCGATACACCACCTGGGGTGGCAGTAGTGATAATGTAACCACCGCTTGTAAAGGCTAAATAACCTGCTGCGATGCCCGTAAATGACAATGAGGATGTATATGCATTGAGTCTTAATCTGCCGTTATTCTCCATCCTAAACCGCTCAGACATGGTAACCGATGAACCTACTGCAACAGTCTGTGCTGCGCCTGTATAAATGCTTACATCAGTACCAAGCACAATGGCTGATCTTGTAAAGTCAGTCAATCCCGTAGCCGAAAGGAATGCCGTTGCGGATGATGTTGAAGGTGTAACACAATACCCAAGCATTAGATTTCCACCTGAGTACATCGTACCAATGTTTCCAAGATGACCTGTTGAGTAGTTATCCTGCAACATTATCGACCCATTAGGAGCAGATGTATTACCTGCCACCAACTTATTACTGCCGAAATTAGCCTCACTGCTCACAAAAGAAAGCGGACTATCAAGAATATTAGTTGATGATGTCCAAATAGGCACAAAATTAGCAGTGCCGTTGCCAGTTAGCAATGATGCCGTGAAGAACTCATAAGCCGTATTCCCTGCGTTCCTACGCAGTAACTGACCCGCAGTACCACTTACCGCAGTGACCGCACTTGTTCCGTTACCGATTAGTACACCCGTAAGCGTACTTGCTCCCGTTCCTCCACGACCAACGGCAAGTTGCCCCGTCCAACCAAGCGTAAGGCTTACAGGCTGAAGTAATGCCGATGCAGGAGTGCCACCAAGTGAGATGGTTACATTGGTGTCATCCGTTTTCGTTAACTCACTTCCTGCGATGTCTCCGCCCTGTAAAGTCCTAAACTCATATGCAGTATTGGCCGTATTCCTGCGAAGGAATTGACCTGCCGTTCCTGCAACCGCAGTCATATTTGAAGTAGCATTGCCTATGACCACTCCTGTCAGTGTTGCTGCCCCCGTTCCACCCCTTGCAACTGATAATTGACCTGTCCATCCTGCGGTGAGTGTCATTGTCCTCAGAAGGGCATTGGTAGTATTACCACTTGCAGTTATGAGAATATTGGTATCGTTAGATGTGCTGATTGCAGCACCCGTTACATCAGTTCCCGTGATGCTTACCCATGACATTGTCGTGCCATTGGTGGTGAGGAATCTGCCACTATTACCCGTCATCAACGGAGGGATGCCGTACCCCGTTGTAAAGGCTAAGGTTAGCGTTCCAGATGTGGTGATAGGTGACCCGCTCACAGTAAAACCCGTAGGAGCCGACAATGCCACGGATGTCACCGTACCACTACCAGCTCCTGACGAAGGCTGATAAGTAATTAAGGATTTGTTTATCCTCATATTATCGTTATGTTCAACAGATTAGCTGCCCAAGTATACGCCCAATTATTAATATCAGAACCACCTTGATTTCCCCAATCTGTGTAATCTGGATTTACCATAGTGAGGTTACCTTGACTCAATGCCTGACCTACGATATCATTACCTTCAGCATCCTGAGTTTTGGCGAATAGCTGCCAATAAAATTGCGCTTGGTCTTCAAGGTTATCGTCTATTGATTTCATTGCAAAATACTCGGCATCAACGTTTGCTCCGTTGAACCATACTGCGAAAGGACTAATTGATTTCATATTTATACTATTTTAATTGTTCCTGCATCGTTCCATATTGCTCCAGTTGGCAATCCTGCCGATGATGTTGGCAAATTGCCGAAGATTACTTTACCATTAGTTGTCTCTATCGCTCTGAAGTCAGCAGCACTTGTAAGTGTAGGGTTAACGTACAATACACGAGTTATTCCATTTGCACCTCCTGTTTGGTTGATGGTGGGTGCAAGATTTATCAATGTAAATACGCCAGTGCCAGATGTGGGATTTATTGTTGGGTTAATATTTAACCCACCTCCTACTCCACTTGTTTGGTTTAATCCGCTTATTGTAAAAGTTAAAGCATACCCTAAACCGTTACTTCCTTGATTTAATACCATCGTTGCCCTACCACCACCCCCAATCAAATATTCTCTTGAGCCTGCCCATTGCAACTGACTACCTTCAACAACACTTAAATTCCCCGTCACCTTCATCGTCCCCGTCACCTGAAGGCGTTCGCCTGAGTCGGTGAATGTGCCTCCGTTTTGGAGCATTAATCTACCAGTAGATGTGAGCCTCATGTTTTCTGTAACACTTAATCCTGCGCCTGTTGTTGAAAATCTTAAATCAGCAGTAGTTTCTGTAAAAGAATGATTTGCTGCTGCAAAACTTTCTATGGATGCACCATTACCATCATTTGCCGTTGTTCCATCATATCCTTTAAAAAATATAGATGCAAGTCTATCCCCTGCTAACAAATAAAGAGGAGAAGAACTTGTACCTCTTGCGTGTAGGAATGTAAAACCTCCTGCAAAGTTACTATTTCTATAAGTTCGTGATGAATAATATGCTCCAATACCATCACGCATTATGTCAAGTGTATGAACAGGCGCATTCGTTCCAACCCCTAACCTCACATTCGCACTATCCCAAAACAGATTATTGCTTCCCGCCTGTGATGTCGTCCCATCCCAATAGGATACCTGCCCACTCGCACCGCTTCCCGAAATACCTGCTGAAATTGTCCAAGTCCGTGAGGTACTCAAATCGTAAGTCACCCCGTTAATCGTTAATGTCGTAGCAGCGTTTGCAGGAGTGTAACCTAATGCCGTTGCGATGCTTTTATTCTCCCAAAGCGAATTGGTGCTATTGTAGAATAACCCATCATTGTTAGATGGTGTTTGTGCAGATACGTCATGCAGCTCATCCATTTCGTAGCCGTTCTGTATACGTACCTCAATGCGCCCTTGATTGACGTGCTGCCTTGTTACTACACCTATGTAGACAAGATGATTCGGAGCGTATTGCTTTGTGCTTGTGTAATCACCTGCCGTTGTTGCACTTAAATACAACTGCACCCCTTCAGCAAATGCCGATGTATTCAACCCATCCAAATCACCAAAAGCTACTAAATACCCATTACTATTATTCGCTATATCTGCTTGAATAAGTCCGAATGTCTGCGCAGATGTCGCATCACCCGTTGCTAATGCCTTCGCCACAGTTGGCTTATTGCCACTCGCACCATTTATGTAAACAACCGTTCCCTTTGTGAGTGTCGCACCCGTTACATTACGAACCTCTCTAACCAATGTATCTGCTTGTCCCGTAATAGGGAACGCCACTAAAGAACCATCACCTGCAATGTATTGTGTTGTGTCTCCTGCACCCGTCACCGCAAGTGTTCCCGAACTCGTTATAGGCGAATTGGCAACACTAAATGCACTTGGCATAGTAAGTCCTACCGATGTGACCGTACCGCTTGGAATCGCAGGAAACGTAGCCAAAGTACCATCACCACGAAGGTATTGTGAGGTTGTACCCGTTGGGTCATCGAATTTAGCATTCAAGGCATTTTGCAAATCCGACTGATTCGAAAGCGTTCCAGTAATAGAACCCCAAACTGCTGCACCGCCACTGCTACCACTATATGAGACATTTATATAAACAGGCGAAACATCCTGCGTTACATAAACATCGGTTACATTATATGTTACTTTTATAGTCATTACGATGTTATTTGGTCTTCAACTATTACAAAACCAGTCATATAGGTATAAACTCCATCAGCCTTAGTCACTTGTAAATCATAGGCATACTCACCTACAACATAAGTAGCCGTAGTAACGGCAGTAAGTGTAACAATCCGTTGATTAGTTGTTGCCCCTGCTACAAAATCCGCATTGCTCCAAGTCCATTGCGTAACTCCTGCTGCGTTCTTAGCCATGAGTTTAAAAGTCCAACTACTCACGTTGATTGGCGTTGTTTCGCAGGGTTCTTCATAAAATGACAAGTCCATGCTCCATGTGTCACCCTTACGAATTGTTTTTAAATTATGTTCTGACATATTATAATGTTATATAAGCTGCAACGACTGAAGTACCATTCAAAGCAGTTCCAAGCGTTATTACTGGCCCTGCGCTCACAGTGTAGTTGTAATACCATTTCCCACCATAGCCAACCGCTACAAGTTTATGTGTTGCAGTTGAACGACCCGTAATTGTTCCAGATGCCACTGTATAGGTATCAATCACAGTCAACTCCGTAAATCCACCCGTGACCTGCAATGAATAGTTATACTGAGCAAAATTATTCACCGTGGAATCATAAGAAACCTCAGTAACATAACATTGAAACTGATAAACACGATAGTTATTCTGAGGATCAATAATATCAAGATAGGCAGTATATTTTGTGTCAACAGTTGTGAGTAAGTCCTCAAAGAAATCTATCCCGTGTTGATTAGTGCCGACAATCTTCACAAGTCCTGACCCCGTTATTGTTGATGCTCTTTTCCCAGGTATGAATTGCCTATGTGTATTATTTGATTTCGGAGCAAGTTCAAGCATATCACGTGTAATAGTCATAGATGCGTCTTTAGCACAGGCTAACGGGTAAATATCACTACCCACTGTGTACGCTATGACTAAACCTTCTGCTTTAACTGGATCTGCCATTATTGATATAAATAATTATCGGTGTAAGTATTAAAAGTATATGCCGTGCCTGGTGTGTTAATCTTCATATCTCCACCTCCAATCGTTACAGATGAATGCCCAATTATCACAACAGTAAAAGTGTTATTTGTCGCAATAGTTTGAGTGCCTACGGATAAGTCAAAAGTAAATGGTTGATTTGCCACGTAAACAGGATAAGTTATAGTCCGTATTGCAGTACCGCTTTTCCGCAGTTCAAAGGTAACATTT
>Ga0247723_1000459_pt1 | contig 28138 bp, 43 predicted proteins | sample MSEWelMarce5H_FC_FD_189079 | JGI IMG/M metagenome (GOLD analysis project Ga0247723, IMG submission 189079) | Subsurface sediment microbial communities from gas well in West Virginia, United States - MSEEL Well Study Marcellus 5H_FC | ecosystem: Environmental > Terrestrial > Deep subsurface >... | reverse complement strand
CACAGGCGTCTTCTGCTTCGATACTTGGCTATATTTTACTAGAACTCTTGGTCTTCCTGTGGCATTCCAGTTTCACGACGAACAGGGTGTACCTGTGAAGAAGGGTGAAGAGAAGGTGGCTAAGGAAATCCTTAAGGATGCGATTGGCTATGTCAATAAGAAACTCAAACTGAATGTGCTACTGGATGTTGATGTCCAGTTTGGCAGTGATTATGGAAAGGTACACTGATGACTAAAGGTAAATCAATAGAGATTACACAGGAATATGAAGACTGGGTTAAAGAAAATCTTCGGTACGATCCTGATACGGGGTACTTATGGTGGGTAAAACAGAATATTATTGGCACTCGTCCTCGTAATCTTGATTACCCCGCTGGTGCAAAAAGTCTTGGCTATTTAATATTAAATATTTACCTTCCAGACAAAGCAACCACACTTAGATGCCATAGGATCGCATGGTTTCTTCACTATGGAGTTTGGCCCAAAAAACACATTGATCACATAAATGGGATTAAAGATGATAATAGGATCATGAATCTTAGGGAGGCCAACCCTTCAGAAAATGGAGGCAATTCCATTAAGAGGAAAAACTACGGAGGAAAACCATCAACATCTAGGTATAAAGGTGTATCTTTGTATAGACCAACAAATAGGTGGGTTGCAAACATTATGGTAAATGGTAAAGCTATTTATCTTGGCTACTATGATAACCAAGAAGAAGCAGCACTTGCCTACAACAAAGCTGCACTCGAACATTTTGGTGAATACGCCAAAATAAATATCATCGAACCCCTTGACACGGGTATGACCAACACCTATATCAGTTCTTCTAGCGGGGAACTTACCTACTAGGTTGCTAAAATCCCGACAAACATTCTAACCACAAGGGTTAGATAACATCATAGGAATACAGAGAAAAATGGCTAAATACACTGAAGTCGTAACCGTTGGTCCCATTGAATGGGCGCGTATCTTCGAGAATAATCGGGATATGGAGGGGTACGAAGGGATGTACACCGAATGTGATGGCGCATACACGTTAGTACAAGTTTTGGATAAGACCCAGTTCGAGAAGTTGAAGAAAGCTGGTTCTCAGAAGAAGCCCATTGGAAAGCGTCTTATGGACGGTGTGATCGCTGTCAAGTTTGAACGTAAGCACTCAGTGAAGACCAAGGATGGCACAAGCATTGATAAAGCTGGTGGTGCGCCCAAGGTTGTTAATGCTGCTGGCAATGTGTGGGATTCAGAAGTCGATGGCCTGATTGGCAACGGTTCCATTGCTGAAGTTACTAACCTTCTGACTTCCTTCAAGGGTCAGGATGGCACTAATATCTGCCGTACATCACTAATGAAGGTCAAGATCATTGACCATGTAGTCTATCAACGTGAAGAGGAAGCGGCATGAAGTTTACCCTGATCTGTGAAGACGAGAACCGTATGGTTGGCATCACACACGATGAACTGGACTACCTACCAGATGTGATGGATATGCTCTTGAACTTCCTGCAAGCAGTTGGCTACACCTACGTTGAGAAACTTGGGGTAGTTAAGGCCAATGGCGATGAGGCTTGGACTGAATGACAACAATCAACGCTAAACTTGTGGCCCTCACCCAACCAACTATCGGGGTGGGGGCTGGTAGTGCAGAAGGTCTTGTGGCTTACTGTGCTAAGGTATCAAACCCTGCAAACCAAGATAGCCCTGACTATGAACGCCTGTTGGCCTACTGTGTTCGTAACAAGCACTGGTCAGTGTTCGAGATGGCTAACGCTATCGTTGAAGTAGAAGCACCACGAGACATTACACGACAACTGCTGCGTCATCGTAGCTTCTCTTTCCAAGAGTTCAGTCAACGCTACTCTGATCAGATTGAGTTTACTGGTCGTGAGTTTCGTAGGCAGGATGATAAGAACCGTCAAAACTCTACTAATGATCTTGATGAAGATACACAAGATACCTGCGTTACAGAAGCATATGACTATCGACGTTCAGCAGAAATTATGTATCATTGGATGCGAGGTCAAGGTGTAGCAAAAGAGTGCGCCCGTGTGATCCTTCCTGAAGGGCTTACAATGTCTCGCCTATACGTCAATGGCACACTACGCTCTTGGATTCACTATCTTGATGTTCGTGATGATGAGGGTGTTACGCAATGGGAACACGTTGTCCTTGCCCGTAAGATCAAGGAAGTCTTGCTACCAGCTTTCCCCACTGTCTTTGGTTTATTGAATGGTGAGACATGAAGTTACTCATAGATATGGACATTATCGTCTACCATGCAGCACTGTCTTCTGGTGGCGATACTCTATCTGGTGTGGTCGATAAGCTAAACGACATCATGGAAAGCATCCTTGACGCTACAGAGGTTCCCTGTGAGTATCAAGGGTATCTAACTGGAACAGATAACTTCAGGCATGAATTGTCAGACATCTACAAGGCTCACCGCCCAAAGGAGAAGCCCCTCTACTATAAGTTTGCCCGACAGTACCTCATTGACAACTGGGGTGCTATCGTAGTGGATGGGCAAGAGGCAGATGATGCTATCGCTATTGAAGCCACAAGACTAGGTTTTGATAATGTTATCATTGTCTCTATTGACAAGGACTTCAAGCAACTGCCTTGTCTGATCTATAACTATCAGAAGCAGACTTGGCATCAGTCAGATGAGTGGCAAGCATCTGTCAACTTCTATACTCAAATCCTTGTTGGTGATGCCTCAGATAACATCAAGGGTGTGGCTGGGATAGGTCCAGTTAGAGCAGCTAAACTCTTTGTTGACTGCAAGACTGAGCAAGACCTCTACCAGACCTGTCTTAAGGCATATGAGGGCAAGACAGAAGAAGTCCTAAAGAGTGGGAGATTACTATGGCTACGTCGAGAAGAGGGCCAAATGTGGGAACCCCCAAGTCAAGAGGATACAGATCAGGTCTTGAAGTAAAGGTAGCCAAACAACTTGAAGAAGCTGGTGTCAAGGCTGAGTATGAAACCACAAAGATCAAGTATCGGGTAGAAGAAGACCACACATACACTCCCGATTTTGTTTTGCCCAATGGTATCATAGTTGAGACTAAAGGTAGGTTCGTCTTAGATGATCGTAAGAAGCACCTATTAGTTAAATCTCAACACCCACACCTTGACATCCGCTTTGTCTTCACTAACTCTAAGACTAAGATCAGAAAGGGTTCACCCACTAGCTATGCCGATTGGTGCAGCAAGAATGGTTTCACCTATGCTGATAAACTTATCCCAAAGGAATGGCTAAATGAGTGATGTAATTGAGTTCGACAACAACCTGACTATCTGGGGTGTTGTGGTTGGTCCATTCAGTAGCCAAGACCTCCCAGAGTGGGAATATGGTGAAGATGGTTGGATGATAGTCTGTCAGGTAGAGAACTCTTATGGTGGCTTAGAGGTGCAAGAGGTTCCCTTCCGTACCTTTGATGAAGCCTACGAAGTTGTCTCTTACTTTAAACATGGTCGTGCGCCATATGTGCTAGAGGTTGTAGATGCCTAAAACAGCGATTGTCTTTACTTGTGGTCATGCGAAGCCAGAGGTATCTAATGAACGATACAGTTGGCTTGGTAGCCTGATTGAAGACGTTAAGCCTGACTATGTGATTGACCTTGGGGATGGGGCTGATATGTCTAGCCTTAACTCCTTTGATACACGCTACCCTGCTGCTATTGTGGCTCAGAACTATGGACGAGACATTGAAGCCTACAATGAGGCTAATGATCGTATCTGGGGACGCTATCGTATCAGTAAGAAGAAACGACCTTTTCGTATCGGGTTCGAGGGCAACCACGAAAACCGTATCAAGAAAGCCATCGCAACTGACCCTCGTTTAGAAGGAAGTAAGTATGGAATCAGTTTTTCCCACCTCCAGACCGACTACTGGTTTGATGAGTATCACCACTATCATAATGGAGGCCCAGCCATTGCTGACTATGATGGTATCAGCTATGCTCACTACTTTAGTAGCGGTAACTTTGGCTCTGCTATGTCTGGCATTCACCATGCCTATGGGCTTATCCAAGCTAGGAATAGTTCTTCTACTTGTGGTCATAGCCACAAACGCTCTATCTACTTTAAAGACGGTTCGCACCCTGTTGGGATCGTTGGACTTGTTGCGGGTTGCTTCAAATCTGCTGACGAAAAGTGGGCAGGACAATCCAACAATGATTGGTGGAAAGGTGTGATCATTAAGCGTAACATCTCGCAAGGGATGTATGAACCACAGTTTGTCTCTCTAGAGACTTTGGAGAAGACGTATGGGAAAGCGTGATCCTGAGAAGTTCGAGAAGAAACCTCGTGACTTCTATGCCACGATAGACCCTGCTGCTGTAGAAGCCCTATTACCACACCTACAACCAAGAAAGTTCTTCATTGAACCTTGTGCTGGTGCTGGTGATCTAGCTATTGCTCTTGCTGTTCGTGGCTTCCATTGTGCTGCAATGTATGATATTGAGCCACAAGGAGAAGGGGTAGTGCAACGAAGCTGTCTTAACATAGGTGAAAAAGAGGCTTGGTTTGCTGAATACTTTATCACTAACCCACCCTTCACTTGGAAGCTGCTACAGCCCATCATGGACCATCTGATCCACTTCTTACCCACTTGGCTACTCCTACCAGCGGACTATATGCACAATGTCCGTATGGGGCCTTATATGAAGCAGTGTGAGAAGGTGGTTAGCATTGGTCGTTTGTACTGGGAAGAAAACAAGGTCAAAGGTGTAGACAACTACTGCTGGTATCACTTTAACAAAGACCACGAAGGAAGCACAGAGTTTGTTGGACGATGAGTAAAGAACAAATCAAAGCCCTGATCGAAACCTACGGATACCAACGTATCCTTGCAGACCACAACTTGACTTTGTGGAAAACCCTAGAAATCCTAGATGATCTGGGATACATCTTCCTTGAAAGGTATGAGGACAAAGAATGAAGTTTCCTTTTCTGAGTATCCTCACCTTGATCTTGATCACCCTAAAGTTGACAGGGCAGATTGATTGGTCATGGTGGTGGGTCTGGTCGCCTATCTATGTCCCTTCCCTGATTGGTGCTGTGGCAGCAACCTATCTATGGAGTAAGAGCAATGGCTAAGTGGGCTATTAACGAAGGCTATCCACGATCACCAAGCGATATGGTGAAAGAGTTTGCTAGTGTTACGGGTCAAGATGGCACTCCTATGCTCTATGATAACCTGATCACAGAAGAGTACAGTGAATGGTTCAAGGAAGAGCCGTACACAGTGAATGACCTAAAGGAACTTGCTGATCTGGTCTACGTCATCTATGGCTATGCTTTTGCTTGTGGCTATGATCTGGATGGGGCTATTGCGCGTGTCCATGAGAACAACCTTGGGCGTTGTATCCAGCCAGATGGAACGATCCAGCGTCGATTTGATGGCAAGATCATCAAGAACCCTGAGTATCCACCAGTTAAACTGAGTGACCTACTTGGGTTAAAGACATGACAGTGCAAGAACTGATTGACACTTTGATGAAGATCAGAGATAAAGAGAAACCTGTAGTCCTGTCTTCGTGGTCCATCAAGGAACCTTTTGCCACAAAGAAAGAACTGCATACCAATATGCTTGTTGACCAAGCGAATAAACTTAACATTCTATCGGAGTAACAATGAGTAATTACCTACCTACAGACTATCAGTCCTTCATTGCCACAAGCCGCTATGCCCGTTGGATTGATGCTGAGAACCGTCGAGAGAACTGGGGAGAAACTGTTGGACGATATATCAGCAATGTTATCCCAGATGGGTTTGACCACAAAACAACCTTTGCTATTGAACAGGCTATCCTTAACCTTGAAGTAATGCCGTCAATGCGAGCCTTAATGACTGCTGGCCCTGCTATGAATCGTGACAATACGTCTGGTTACAACTGCGCCTACATGGCTGTCGATGATCCTAAAGCCTTTGATGAAGCTATGTTCATCTTGTTGTGTGGTACAGGTGTAGGCTTCTCTGTTGAACGTCAGTATGTCAGCAAACTCCCTGATGTACCTGAACTGATGTTTAAGAGTGAAGACACTATCATTGTGGCAGATAGTAAAGAGGGTTGGGCTAAGGCACTTCGTAAGGTTATCGCCTATCTCTACTCTGGTGAAATCCCTAACTGGGATATGTCTAAGGTCCGTCCTGCTGGTGCTAAACTAAAGACCTTTGGTGGTCGTGCTTCTGGTCCTGCACCTCTGATCGAACTGTTCAACTTCGCTGTCAGTATGTTTGTCAATGCTAAGGGTCGTAAGCTATCTTCGATGGAATGCCATGACCTGATGTGCAAGATTGGTGAAGTGGTTGTTGTTGGTGGTGTACGCCGCTCTGCTATGATCTCTCTGTCGAACCTGTCTGATGATCGTATGCGTCACGCTAAGTCAGGCCAGTGGTGGGAAAAGAATGGTCAACGTGCCTTGGCTAACAACTCTGTGGCATACACTGAGAAGCCAGACATGGAAACCTTCATGCGTGAGTGGCTGTCCTTGGTTGAGAGTAAGAGCGGGGAACGTGGTATCTTCTCCCGCCCTGCCTCTAAGAAGCAAGCAGCAAAGAATGGACGACGAGATGCGAACTATGATTTTGGAACTAACCCGTGCAGTGAAATCATTCTTCGCCCACAGCAATTCTGTAACCTCACAGAGGTCGTGGTCAGAGCAACGGATACACTTAAGGACTTGGAAGAAAAAGTACGACTAGCCACCATCCTTGGTACTATTCAGTCTACCTACACTCACTTCCCTTATCTGCGTAAGGTATGGAAAGACAACACCGAAGAAGAGCGGTTGTTGGGGGTTAGCCTGACAGGTATCATGGACAACGAGGCTATGGCTGGTGGTATGGACGATGATGCTGGCATTGCTTGGAGTTTCTCTGGCAGCGAAGACATGAACCTAGATCAAGCCTTGGAGCGTTTGAAAAATGTTGCAGTTACTACTAATGCTGAGTGGGCTGAACGTCTTTGCATCCCTGCTTCTACTGCTATCACTTGCGTTAAGCCTTCCGGCACAGTATCGCAATTGGTTGATTCCGCAAGTGGTATCCACGCTCGTCACTCTGCCTATTATATTCGCACTGTACGAGGAGATAACAAAGACCCTCTGACCCAGTTCATGAAGGATCAAGGTATCCCCAGTGAACCTGATGTGATGAAGCCTGACACCACTACTGTGTTCTCCTTCCCGCAGAAGTCACCTGAGGGTGCTATCACCCGCAACCATATGTCTGCCCTTGAACAGCTTAATTTGTGGATGACCTATCAAAGACACTGGTGCGAACACAAACCCTCTGTGACTATCACAGTCAAAGACGATGAGTGGATGGAAGTGGGTGCTTGGGTCTATAAGAACTTTGATGAGGTATCGGGTGTATCATTTTTGCCACACTCTGATCACACTTATCAACAAGCACCTTACCAAGACTGTTCTAAGCGTGAGTATGAAGATGCACTTGCGTTGATGCCACAAAAGATTGATTGGTCTAAGCTAAGTGACTATGAGACTGAGGATACTTCCAAGGGTACAAGTACGTTTGCCTGTGCTGGTGGTAGCTGTGAAATCGTTGACTTAACGTAAGGGAAAGCAGATGTTTTACGTTCTGACCAAAGAAGATTGCTCTTGGTGTGATAAGACCAAGTTCCTCTTAAACAAGAAGGGTGTCCCTTACGGGGCATTCAACTACAAGACCCACCCAATGTTCTCCCTGCTAATGAAGAAGGCTGGTATCAGTACACTCCCTCAGATTTGGGTAGAGACGCCTATTGGTAAAGAGTGGATTGGTGGCTATGAAGACCTCGTGGATTGGTTTGAACACCAACGAACCGACATTGATTGGATTGAGTGAATGATCGAATCCCCTAAGTCTAAGCGGGTATCTCGTTACAAAGGTGCTACAGCGGAAGCTGCCACAAAGACTGTGCCACTGAAGGCCATGAATGACAATCAGAGGGCCTATATTAAAGCCCTTGGTGACAGTGACCAGTTGATTGTTTGTGGCTTCTCTGGGACGGGTAAGACATACATTGCGGCTACCTATGCAGCCAATATGTTTGCACAGAATATGATCGACAAGATCATTCTTACTCGTCCTAACGTGTCTGTAGGAGAGGGCCTTGGGTTCTTCAAGGGAACCTTAGATGAGAAGTTTCAGCCTTGGGTCTTACCTATCCTTGATGTTCTTACAGAACAACTTGGTAAGGGTGTAGTGGAAACTGCTGTCAAGGCTGGTAATATCGAAGCTGCACCACTATCTACTATGCGTGGTCGATCCTTCAAGAACGCCTTTATCATCTTGGATGAAGCACAGAACACTACTGTGGCTGAGATGAAGATGTTCTTGACACGGGTAGGTCAGAACTGTAAGGTCGTTATCAATGGGGACATCAAGCAGTCAGACATCACTGTACAGTCTGGTTTGTCTAAGATCATCCATTTAGCTAAGAAGAACAATATGGCTGTCCCTGTGATTGAGTTTGGGGTAGATGATATTGTTCGATCTGACATCTGTAAACAATGGATACTGGCCTTTGAGGCTATCGAACGTGAGTAGGGTATGCACTGGTTGTAATGAAACAAAAGAGGTAACTGAGTTTCATAAGAGAGCCTCCCGTCCCAGTGGTCGAGTATCTAGGTGTAAAGAATGCACTAACACAGCACAGAGTGCATTGCAAAAGACCGAAGATACAAGATTATATAATCGTAAGGATAAACTATGGAGAAATTTTGGACTAACTCTAGAAGCCTACGATAAACTGCTAGAAGATCAAAACGGGGTATGTGCAATTTGCAAAGGGCCAGAAAGATTCTTATCTAAGAATGGTTTCCCAAAGCACATGGCAGTTGACCATTGCCACAAGACAGGACAAGTGAGGGGTCTTTTATGCCACCATTGTAATACTGGCATAGGAAACTTAAATGATAGCGTAGAACTCCTTAAAGTTGCCATAAGGTATCTGGAGAAACATGAGGCGGAAGGAAACAAGAATGTCTAAATATCAGGTTGGTGCTAGGCTTGAAGTTGTTGACCAACAACATGGTCATGGTTTTGAGGTTGGGGAAATGGTAGAGGTTATTTCCTATAGCAGTGATGACGAAGACTACTTTGTCAGAGGTGCATCAGGTGCGAGTTACTTTGTAACAGAGGAAGAGGTTGTTGACCCACTGTACAAGAAAGGGGCTAAGTATAAAGTTGGCGATGTTCTGGTGGTGGTCGATAACCACAGTGGACATGGTTTTGAGGTAGGGGAGGTGGTAGAGATTGTCAACTTGTGCGATGATAACTACTATGCCAAAGACGAAGCAGGGGTGTGGTGGGCAGTCATTGATGACGACCTTTCTCCCATCACTGATGGTATGTCAGGATGGTCTGAGGGTTCTGTAGTTGATGAACCCGATATGGTCAATAGCCCTGCCCACTACGGTAATGGCAGTATTGAGTGTATCGAATACATCGAAGACTTCTTAACCACAGAAGAGTACATTGGTTATCTTCGTGGCAACATCGCTAAGTACAATCACCGTTGGAGGTACAAGGGTGGACTACAGGATTTAAAAAAGTCTGAGTGGTATCATAACCGTCTTATCTGTTTTATGGAGGATCAAACTGATGTTCAAAACTCTAAGTAACCGTATCCAAGCACTAGTCATCTACAACGATGATCTTGCTCTGAAGACCCTGAAAGAACTTCAGGTAGCTATCGAAGCAGCTATCAAAGAAAAAGAATAAAAAATAAGCCCCAAACAGGATTGGTTTCCTGCTTGGGGCTTTCTTCATTCATTATTCTTTTTATAGATGTCTAGGATGTCACGTTTAATCTCCTTGACATCATCCTTTAACTCTTTCCACATTGACCTGTCTTCTTCACGACGAGTATCACGGGTAGAAATTTCTTCTTGCAATAAGGCGATTTGTTTTTGGTTAGTCAATACTGTACGGACAAGCCATGTACAGGCAGCGGTTACAGTGCTTACTACAGCCACAATGATTGTGTTAATGATCTCATCTAATGTCATTTGCTGCACCCTGCATCATAGCCAGTGACTAGCTTGTCCCCAGTGATAACGGATTGTGGCCCACCATCAATAATAAGGGCATCTGCATGGGCATTGACTAATGGATCAAGGCCAGCACAGATAGCACTATCGTTTGTGCTGACGGTCGCGCAACCTTGCAAGAGCAGCATTAGGGGAAATAGTCGGGTGATCATTGATAGCGGCATCTATCTTGGTCCTTGTGGCTACATAGGTTGCTTGTTGGTGTACAATGACTGCTTGTTTCTCAGTCTGCTTGCCATACTGATAGATACCAAAGCATCCGATAGCAATAGTGAAGGCGATAATAAGAGGAAGGATCAGTTTGTTAGTCAGGAGTGTTGGGATCACTTGGTCACACCTTTCAGTCCTTTAAGGCATAGTTCGATCTTACTTTCGGTTCTGCGGTTCTGTAGACCTGTTATAGTCTTGCCACCAGACTTAACCCACTTGTCTAGCTGATTACAGGCTTCTGGATACTTGCCAGCATTAGCAAGAGCCATCATGGTTGATGTACCAGCGGCCTGTACACCCACATTATAGGCTAGTTCTAGAAGAGATGCCTGAACACCTATGGGGATGTTCTTATTGGTCATGTAGGGCTGTAGCTTGCTGTAGTAATCCCCTACAGCGTTCTCTAGCATGACCTTGCAGTCTTCCTTGGTGTAGGTATCCCCTAACTTAACACCACGAGTTTCTCCATAGCAAACTGTAGGGATTCCAATGATGTCCTTATAGGCAGTAGTCTCTAGTCCCTCCCACTTAGCAATGAAGGGGGTTGCTGTGGCAATAACCAAGGCAGCAATACCAGTAGCTAACTTCTTTTTAATGGACATCGTTGAAGTATCCTTATTTACCTTTGAGTTCCAATGCCATCCGTCAGATCAGCACTATCAATAACCCAAGAGAAAATATCATCAGGGGCTTCAGACAGCTCCATGATTTTAAAGGGTTTTCCAAAGGGTACATCCTTAATGGCAATCTGTTCAACTGTCAGACCGCAATTAGATGCAGGCATCAGGACAACGGCTAGATCACCTTCGCCTTGGTATACAATACATTCAGACATTAGGTGTCTCCTTGGTTAAGCAAAAATCATCACGGAGTTCCACGACCCACCCCCACCAGCGGTGCCACGGTTTCCCCAGTCTACAGTTACGGAGGTTGTTGACCTAGCAGTTACCTGACAAATTCCATAGCCAGTAGCATTGTTAGCCGCAGCCAAAGCAAAGTCTGCTGTAGGCAGTGCAGTGGTGAAGTTGATTGTGAAGATGTTTGGACCACCAGATACACTGCTTACATTGCCAGATGAAAGGATGGTTCCACTACCATTATGTGAAACCCAAGCACGGCAAGCATAAATAGGTGCAGAGCCAGAGGCATTGATGGCTGTCTTTACAGGTGCAGCATTAGCCACACCAATCTTTGCTGTGATCTCTTGAGATACACGCAACGGTGTCATACCTTTGACGTTATCTGTCCCAGCTTCTGCTTCAGCTTGTGTGGCAGGGAGAAAGTTAGGATTAAAAACACTGTTAGTTTGATCAACAGTCCCTAGTGTAATCCATGCAGCATTTGCCTCATTACGGACCTTTAGCACATGGTTGGCAGTATCATACCACAACATATTTGCATAAGTTGTAGCTGGAGCAGTGCCACCACTATTTTGAGTAACAGCAGCAGCAAGGGCATTATTCAAGTCAGATCGAAAGGCTGGTGTTAGCGCGTTATCAATGATATAGTCATGCTGAGACATATCGGGCTTCCTTAGTTATATTGCACTTTGGCAATCAAAGAGGTGATACTTGGAGTTACGTTTGCTGAGTAAGAGTTTAACACAACCCTGAACCTGAAGGCTCTTCCGTAGAAGTCTCCAGCCACAAAAGGTTGATATGCACCCCAAGTTGGTGTACCAGCAGGATTGTCAGGTGTAGTGGATATGTAAGTAACTACATCAATGTCTTCATAAGCAGCAAAGCCAGTTAGACTATCAAACAAGCCAGATTGAGAGTCAAACAGACCTATAAGGTCATCAAACAAACCACCAGCAGTAGAGAAACGATTAACCTGTAGATCAACCCTAGCCCTGACACGTCTTACAGTTGTTGTGTCGATATAGGTACTGAAGTCATACGTCCCCGTAGAGGACGATCCAGTGTATGTGGTTAGTCTTAGCGCACTGCTTGTCACAGAAGTGTTTGTCTTAGTACCAGTAAAGGTGGGGCTATCTGTGAGGTTTGTGTTGTTAGTGAAAGTCTCTAGGCTAGTGGACGGTATCACAAGGCTTGCAAAATCAGAGGAAGTTTTTGCTGACTTGTTATAGGCCCTGATCATATAAGTCCCTGATTTAACAGGGGCATTGATCGAAGTTGCAGGACGAGAGACTTTATCAATAGCAGTCACAGCGTCAGACCAAGTAGCGCCAGTTTCTACATTAGAGTGTCTAATGCGATAGTAAGACAAGTCTAGGTTTGAAACGGGTGTCCACTGAAGTCCAACTGTACCACCAGAAAGATTGTAACTGAAGTTAGTCACAGTGTTTGGTGGGTCAGCAACAGTAGATACTTGGAAGTTCTCACGAGTATTCCACTCACTCTTAATACCAAGATAAGAATACGATCTTACTCGTACATCATACATACCATCTGGAACCCCAGTGACCTGATAGATGCCAAGGTCACCTACACCCATAGCACTCCAAACTGTATCGGAATGCAATTTGTACTGTACTTCTACTCTCTCTACAGAGGTGGCATCAGAAGCACTTGTCGCTGCATACAATGTGTTTATGAGAGATTCAAAACCAATGTTTGTTTCGGCTGTTACTTCAAGACCAACAGGTGACACAGTGAAAGCTGAAGGCAAAGAACTGTTGTTGGTTTCAAAGGTTGATCCATCAACATCATCAAAGACTTCCGAAGAGATTTCACGGAGGGTCAAGTTGACTTGAAGGTCAAGACCCTCAGTAAGACCAAAGGACCAGTTAGTGACTTCAAATGTCTTAGGTAGCCACCCAAACCGTGCTAGGGACAAGTTTACGATGTCACCAACTTCAACTTGGAATGCCTTCAGACCAAAGGAAGAAGTCACTGTAAGTTGTTCACGGTTACGGAACAAGAATATCTTAGCAATACGTTGTGCCGTAATAGAAGATGTCGTGAATGGGAAAGAATAGTCAGCCGTATTGACGAGATTATTATCTGCACTAATAGCTGCTGTACTGACTACTTGGGGATAGTCAGCTTCCTGCCAATCACTTTCAGCACCTTTGAACTTACCTTTAACAGTATTGAAAGTGTCTCTACGAGAGTGCCTTGTAGAAACAGAGACACTAGAACGTAGGTCATTCTCAGTAAGGGTAATAGTTGGTGTGGTCCAAGCAGATGCCTTCATCCGCCACTTACCCTGAGAGTACCAGAATAAGCCACCCATAGATGTGATGATGTCTGAGATAACTTGGCTAGGGGTAAAGGAAGTTACAAAAGCACCATTACAGGTATATCGAGTAGTAGTGCCAAGGTTCGTGGTCACAGACTGATCACAGATATTAGCAGCGGCAGTGACATGATCGTCAGAGATACGAGAAGAAGGTACACCAAGGCCATATCCTTGCGTAAGGTAATCCCTTAAGCAGAGTGCTGGGTTATCAGACCACACTGTTGTGGTAGTGCGAGGGTCATAGACCTTCTTGCCTCTAATGACAGCAGAGATAGCAGGGACACCATTGGGGAACACATTAGCATCGTATTCAAAGCGCACATACAAGTATGCAAGGCCAGACAGTTTATGAGCAGAGGTCCACTCACCAGTTTCTGTATCTAAGTCACTGTCTGCGTCTTGTATAGCTGTACCGTAATACCTTTTAATGCGTATATAAGGATTGCCACTCTTAAGATATTGAGAAGGTGCAGTTACAAAACCACTTCCATTGATAGTAACTTCATCATTGTTTACATAGATTTTTACATAGCTATCAATCTCATGTCCAGCAAAGACAAGGATACGATGCAGATACTTGTTTGTGGCTCCACCCGTAGTGGTATCATAGACACGAACACCACCGACCTTAGTTTCACCATAGATGATCTGATGGTCTAATGCAGCGCCACTTTCACCACTTAGAGAGTATCCTCTTGTAGCAGACATATTTGGTTTAGGTGACAGAGCATTAAGAGCGGCACCCATAGCAGTGGAAATAAGGAAAGCCGTGGCAGCAGCACCAAAAAGACTGGCCCCAAAGATGGAAAAAGAGGTTGCAGCTATAGTGCCAGTGCCTACACCAACCGCAGTAGAAAGTATTGCGCCACCAATAATAGCCATGTATTCACCTCAAGTATTTAGAATATACGTTTTCAACATGGCTGTAGCCTAACCACTCTAGTAGCCCATCGAAGGGCTTATGTCGCTTAGTGTTTACCACAAGAACAGACACACCATCTTCTTTAAGACACTTCTCAGCAAACTTCATCAACTTAGGACCAGTGAGACCTTTACGATGTTCTTGCTTTAAGAACAGGACATCATTAGCAGCAAAGATATGGTCTTTGTAGTGGATGTGGTTTCTGAGTAGGACCACAAAGTAACCAATCAAGTCACTATCAGACCTTGCTGTGAATATCTTCAAAGCACCATTGTCTTCTAGGCTGTGATAAGCATCCCAATCAGGGTTCATCTTGATAACAGATTTGTTTACTGCAATCTCTTCCCAATGATCTTGTAGAAGAGGTTTAATGTCCTTCTCAACTGTGTCAAGAAACTCTTGTTGGTAAGTGATAGACATTATCGGGATGTCCTTTATTGTGGTGATCCTTTGCGTCCCCAGAAGATTTCTTTATCTTGTAGGTAAGCCACATACTCTAGACCCTTGTCTGTAGGGTATCTAGATTGTTGGTCAATGTTAGTCAATCTTCGTACAACTGGTCGCTCTAACTTGATCAAGGCATTTTCAGCAGTGACTGCAATAGTACAAGTGTCAGATGCTTCTACGATATTCATCTGGTCCATCTCACCACTGAATATCTCTAAGAAGGCAGGAGCAACTCCAGTGGCTAAATTACCAAAGTAAACCTTACACTCACGACCTTGGTATGGTGTTTGAAGTGCCAGAGACAGATACTCAGACTTGATACCAGATAAGGTAAAGTTAGCACCCACTGCTTGTATCTCTGTAGTTTCTTCTACTGTAGAGATATTAAGAAGTTGACCAGCACCAAGATATGTATTATCAGTTTCTGTCCTAACTAGATTACCATAACCCGACCACAAATACAAAGGTGTAGCAGTTACAGTTGAACCCGTCTCAGGATCAACATAAGTACCACTGAACATAAGATCAACAGCAAAGAACGGAGTAATCTCAGTGCTATTCAGTGATGCTAGAAATTCTGAGGGAATTGTTCTAGACACTAGCGAACTCCCACACAATCAAAGGTAATGCCATAAGATGAGATGTTATTAATCTCCCATGAGGAAGTGTTATTAGATAGACGGAACAGACCTTTTGTGTTAGTCAAGGTTACTGTGGCATTATCAACAGGGGCTGTGATAACTGAGGGCCACAGAGTAAGTGTTGCTTGACCAGAGCCGTTGGTATCCACTTGGGTTAGCACCTTGTATAAGGAAGGAGTAGGACTCGTACCAAGTTGAATGTAGTCGCCAGCAAGAAGGTAGCCAGTCACAGAGGTAGGCAGACCATCAATGATCAGGTCTTGCCCAGTTTGTGATCCACCCATAACCACGGGAGTTCCAGCGGTGGTTTTAGCAGAGCCTTGTGGTGCAGTGCAGTTAGGATCACCTAGAAGGAATGTTCCGTATTGTCCGCGCAAACTAAGGAGAAAAGCAATCCAATTCTCCGCATCAACACGTTTCATAGGTGGGAGAGAGACAGATGCCCTCCACCTCTCCCCCTGATGTTTTACTACCTGTTGTGCAAAGGTAAAAGGTGATTGACTGATTGCTGTAGCATTGTCAGCACTGAAGATGATATTGGCAATACCAATATTTGTCGGAGTAGAAAGTGGATATGATATTGCCAATTTATTTACCTATCATCTAAAGGCGTTGCCAAGTCTATTAGACTTCTTTAAGTTTAACTTAGATTCTAGTATTTGTAGATTCCAAGGTACGTGAAGGCCACATACATCTTCTCCATTTAGAGGCACAATGTGGTCTACATGGTATTTTAACCCAAAGAGTTTTTCAAACTTTTGCGACAGAAGGTAAAGTTTTTTCATATCTGTTTTATGTTCAACTGTCATCCACTTTGGTGTGGCTTGAATTATAGAAGCCCTTCTAAAAGCTGTCTCAGAATTAACCCTGCCTTTATTCTTTTTTCTAGACTTTGCCGCTTGCAGTTTTCTATTTTTAATATTCTTAGTCTGAGAAGCGCGGTCTATTGCAGCTTTCTTTTCGGGGTTATTTTTAACCCAATCAGCATTACGCTTTGTAATATGTTCTTTGTTGTCTTTATACCTATTTGCATGGTATTCTTTTTCACAAGATTTACACCACGAGGACAAACCATTCTTGTAACCTTTCTTTTTATAGAAAGAAGATTCTGGTTTGTCCCCGTTACATTTAGAACATATTTTCATACAACTCACCGAAAGGCTGCTCCCATTTGTCCGCCACGTCTTTTAGCATCAATCATTGCAGCTTTTGTGGCACTGCTGATCTGTGGGATCATCTTAGCGATCTCTTGACGAACCATCACGGAATCAGAACCCGTTACGTTAATGTGATTATTAACGGTATAGTTATCATTAGATGCACCACCAAGAGCAGCCTTAGTTTGACCATTAGTCAGAACAGTTCCCGAAGACTTGGGAACAATCAGTTCTGGTCCACGTTCACCAACCAGATATGGCATACCCGCAGAGATAGGTCCACCATTAGCTTTGGGTTTTATCAAAGCAGAACCAATCATGCCCACAATACCAGAACCAGTGCCTGTAGACCGATTGAAGGAACCAACTAGTTGCTGAACCACAAGAACATTGTAGAGTTCTTTGATGATAGCAGCAGCCATGCTCTTGAAGGCATCTTTAGCAGACTTAGTACCATCAACCATAGACATGAAAGCATCTTCCATACTACTTTGAATGGTGTCATAAAGACCTTGTTGCTCTTTAAGATGATCCTCAAGTTCGATTTGCTTTTGGATTTGTTCCTCAAGACCCTTGATGATAGTGGGACTATACTTAGAGTAATCATCACCAAGTGCTTGACGTACTTTCTGTTCTGCTTCAGTCTTACCATTCAGTTCTTCTTGAAGGGCAATCTGCTTTTGCAGTTCAACGAGTGGGTCTTTCTTAGAACCGCCACCACCAGCAGCCTTCTTATCTTCTTCGGGTTTGATAACAGCACCATTTGGCCCAAACTCTATGTTACCAAAAAGTTTACCAGTATCAACAGGTGCAGTAGTCATACCGTAATAGTCAGCAGGAAGTCCCCGACCTTTCATACCAGTATCAATACGCATTTTCAAGAGGAAGTCTTTAAGACCAGAACTTGCATTGGTGGCATCTATGATTGCACCAGCCCAACTACCAAGTTCAACAGAGACAGCCCCAGCTTCACCAGCCATTGCATGGAAGACGTTCTTTAGATAGGTTGACTTATCAGCAGCAGCTTGTATAACCTCTGCCTTTTTGACCTCTGCTTTAGCAGCTTCTTCAGCATTAACAACAGCCTCTTGCCCTGCCCGATTGATTAGTTTTAGTGTATCACCCTGTGCAACAGAGATTTCATTAGATTTAACTTGTGCATCAATCTGCCTATTATAATCATCAAGGGCTTGACGCAGTTCTAGTTTCTTGACTTCAGCAGAATCACTTCCAAACTTAGCAATAGTCTTTTCCATTGCGTAGTTCTGCATAAGGGAAGCATATTGTTCTTCATAAGATGCTTTTTGCTCTCCAGACAACTTAACTTGAATATCTGCAACCCTTTTTGCAGCATCTGCAACAAGTTTTTCAGCCGCAGAAAGGTCGCCCTGTTTCAAAGTTCCAATAAGCCAATCTGAAAGGGCTATACCAGCAGCAGCGCCACCTTGACCAATGTTGTTTACGCTACTTTGTGCAGTAAACTCAGCAAGTGCTTTTTGAGCAGCAGCTAAGTCGGACTTAGCTTGTTCAAGACTTTGACCACCAAACATCTGATCAATGGTCATGCCAGCAGCAGCAGCTTGCTTTGTTTGAACCCATTTTTTAAGAGACTCATCAATGTTTTTGATTGCTGTGTCCAAGTCACTAAGTTGATCTTTAGCCTTATTTGCACTTTCACCAGTACGCATAAAGTAGGCACCAATAGCAGTGACCAGTGGGATAGCAATACCAAGACCAGTGCTAATAGCAATCAGGGAACTGACGGACATCCCCAAAGTCCCAGCAAGACTCGGTAAAACACCGACTAATTGTGTTGCTTGTTGACCAAAAGCAACCATCCAGTTAGTACCAGATTGTACCTGAACAAGAAAGTCACCTACCTGATAACCCAATTGTTGGGTAGCCACACCAAATTTACCTAGACCAGATGCAGATTGAGCAGTGTATTGCGCGAACCTGTTCCCAGCTTGAACAACCCCATTCTGAAAGTTTTGATATTCCATATTAAGGGATTCAAGTGCAGCTTCATGTTGTTTTGTAGAAGTCACACCAAGCATATGCGCCCGATTAAGTTCTTCTAAAGACTTCTCATAAAGTTTTGAAGAGGCATATATCTGATTGTACTTCAGGCTAAGACGTTCAATCTCGTTCTCTATAGCACCAAAACCAGCACCCTTTGAAGTAGCCCGACTACCAGTGACGCCAGCAACACTATTAAAGTTTGTGGTAAAAGCCTTGGAGGCCTTGTCAATGTTATTCAGAACCACACCAAAAGCACTAGCACTGTCTTTAGCAGACTTATAGGAATTACTCACACCAAGATTGGTGTTGATCAACTCTTGGTTAGCACGGATCGTGTCACGAACAAACTTTGCATCTTTTGCAGATTGTGCAGCAGCCCTAGCAAATGCTTGTTCAAAGATAGAAGCACTCTTTGTGGCTGAATTAAACGAGTTCCCAAGTTCTGCCAACTCTTGTTTAGCAGTCTTAATTTGAGAACTATCAACACTAAAGCCAATATCAACTAGATCGACCATTGATAACCCCCATATAGACAGAATCTAATTTCTTAATAACGCCAACTTCCCAGATGGATAATTGACTTCCAGTTAGTTGTTGCCAGAAGGCAATCTCAGTGTAGGTAAGTGGCAGGGGTCCATTGAAGCCTTGACCACGGGCAGAGTGCAAACTAATAAAGGCAGACCAGACATATTCCATTAGTTCGGGGAACGGTGGTCCCTGCAAAGCTAGTGGTGTTTGTCCAATCTGCCTTTCAACTACTTCTAGATGCTCCCTTTCGGAAGTACCATCCTTATCAGTAAGACTTAGTTTGAAGTCCCATTCCGCATACTCATATAGGTCAGAGGCTATTTCTTCAAAAAAGAGGTATAATCCTCTTGAGCCTCAAGTACCTGATCTTTGAGCCACGGAAGTTTCTGGTAGATGTCGATAGCCTCTGCCACAGAAAACTTCAAGGGCTTCTTGTTAAAGATCAAGTCCCAATCTTTTGTGGTCTTAGCAATCATTTCAACAGATGCAAGGTCAATCTCTTCAGCAGTGAAAGTGACTTTCTTGCTCTTCTGTGCTTTCTGAATACGCTTATTGGTCTGTTCATGGATAGCAGCCTTGTACTCTTTTGAGTGAGGTGCATATACAGTGATTGACATCTCAACACCATCATCCTTCATCAAGACATCATCAGTAACTGGATGCTTGAGGATAACAGTGATAGTGTCAGATGTAGGTAGAAGTGCTTGTAGGTCCATGTCGGGGATGTCCTTATAGGGTTAGAGTTACTATGACTGATCATCAATACCCTTTAGGATCAGACATCCTTATATGGGTATATCGGCGGGGGCAAACCTAATAAGTAGATAGGTTGTTGTTGCCACTATGTCAAGGGGCAAATGAAAATAAATATTGTAGTTGTGTCGGATAGTGAAATTCGGGACAGGACTTCTGCCCGACACATTCATCCTGTCCCTACCCTAGTGTTCACTATCGCAAACCGAAGGGATTAGGTGTGACGGGTCAACTTGATGCTCGTAGCTTCTGTGGTGTCATACAAAGCCACGAAAGGCAAGGTGATGACACGAGCGCCAGTGCCACCGACAGGAACATCAGCAGCGTTGATCTTGACACGGGGGAACAAGAATGTCATGCCAGCAGTCGTATCAGGGCTATCAACCTGAACTTCAAAGGCTGTCTCAGTCTCATTCAAGAAACGGTTGATCAGCGAGATGTCTTCAAAGTAAGCAGTGATAGTGCCTTCAACAGTAGCCATGCCGTACTCAAGTTGAGGTGTCGTGGCAGAACCAATCACATAGGTGGGATTGAATGCGTTATCAATCGAGAAGTCAATGCCCGTGATGATAGCAATAGAAGCCAGAGTGCCACCAGCATCAGAAATCTTGATCGTACCCGAATAGGCATCAAAAGGCTTGTTCACAGCAGCAGCAGTCAGGGTCGTGGCAGCAGTGGTCAAGGAAGCAGCCATATCCTTACCAGCAAACGAGAAGGTAGTCGTGACCATGCTGTTTGGCTTGATAGAGATGCCCATCTTAGATACAGCCATACCTGTGAACAGACGGAAGGCATCTGTGCTACCAGTGTCGTTAGCAGAATCTTCAATGGAGAAAGACTTCAACGTAGTGCCAACTTTAAGTACGTTCGTAGAGAACGCATTCATAAAGGCGCTCTCAATGAAAGCATCATAGTTAGCTGCACCAGTGGTGGTCCCACGAAGGTCGACTACAACATCGCCACCAGCAGAACGGTTGCCATGACGGTCAACGCGAAGCATACGGTCAGCTTGGATGTCAGTACCTGTGACACGCTGCTTGGTCAAGTTCAAGCTGTGCGAGGTGTAAGGAAGTTCGATGAAAGTCGGAGTGGCAGGAGTAGTGCCAAATGTGACTTCGGGAATATAAGATAGGGAAGAACGAGAACCCTGAAGAATTGCCATAGTTAGTTTCCTTTATTAAGCGTTATAGCAGTACCAAGCGACGATGACTGGTGTGCAATAGAATGGTGAATCAAGGTAACTTGCTCTTACCTCAGAGTAGTCGAGACTTACGATGAAGCCATTGTAAGTTATGTTTGTGGCTGCATCGAAACGAGCCAACAGTGTATCAGCAACGTCATATCCTGCACCTGATCCTAGACCCTCTGGCGTACAGATCAGTATGCTATAAAGACCATCATAACGCTTCTGAGGATTAGGTCCTCGTACAGCAGGTCTGCGGGAGGTGGGGATCATATTGGCCTTCACAAAGGAAGTGCCAGTTGTTGGTTCAAAAGGTACGTTTTGTCGAGCGATGGTTGGGATGCCTGAAGCACCAGTTAGATGCGAGTCTAGACAAGCACGGATGTCATTTATGATTGTCATTGTCCACCTTTGACTTTACTAATTGCTGTTTGCAGATGGATACTAGCCCTGTTAGCCACACTAGAGAACACTCCGTATGCAGGGGTTCTTCCACCACCAAACTCAACAATCCTAGCGTGGGGTGCATTATTACGAATATAAACCTTGTCTGCATCTTTTGGCAGAGCAGCTATGTCACCCATTAGGTTTGCTCTAGCTTCTGAACGATAGGCTTCTGGGTTACTTGTCTTGTCAGTCCAACCACCAAAGCTTTCAGTAAACTGCCCAGCAGAAGATGTGGTAGAGATTGAATGGCTAGTGATATATTGACCTGACCAAATAGGAGAAGTTTCTTGTGCAACTAAATCTTCTGCGACTTCAATCAAGAACTGCTCTTTTACACCATCCAACTTCATTTGTGTGTTAGCGAGTATTTCAGCAAAGCGGGTGCTTATCGCCCTAGACTGAGCCATATCATTCCCTCACTTGCAACTGATAGCACATCGTAGCACTACCAGACTTGATCTCCATAACCTTAACAATGTTGACTGTATCACCAAGACCAATTATCTGGTCTGTGGCATCAGGTTCTGGTGTTGTCGATCCGTTGATCAACTTGCTATCCAAGACAACCCTACGATCACCACGAAGAATAGAGTCCCCGTTGACCATGTCTGGTGTATAGTCGTAGAAATAGCCTCGCACAGCGTAGTCTGTGTTTGTGGTAGTCACAGTACCTGTGGCATCACTATATGCACTGGCGGCTCTCTTACGAAGCGTGAGGGCCATGCCATGCTCTTTGATAAGCTGACGTAGTGTGAAAGGATCAAACGCCATAGGGTTCATCGGGAAGGTATTGACCACCCGCCTCTGGGTTATCGAACTGGTTGATGCTGAAGGCTGGCTTCACACGATCAGTCGTAGCATTAACTACATTCATAGCTGAAACAGAGATGCCACCAGCAGAGACACCAAGTGCTTTGCCAGAGGTCTTTTTACCTTGGGCTTCAATCTGTACAGCAAGTTGATTGTATTGCTTTGCTTTGTCACTATAGTTAGCACTGAGAGAGCCATCTAGGGTCGTTGTGACCATACGGCTGAACTTAGCTGCAATAGTCCTACAAATCCACACAGCAGCATAGTAGACATTGTTGCCAGTTTGAGACAGGGCGAAGAGGATTTCTTCGTTCTGAACCAATGGGTCTGTGCTGTCTGTATCACCCACAAGCAGACGGGCAGTATTAAGACGACCAGAGGCAGTTGTAGTGTTTAGATCAGAGGGGCTGTAACTCCAAGACATCTGGTCGTCCTTTAAATTAGTTTTCTAGTTCGCCATAGGAATTACGCCACCTACGGATAAGACCAATTTGTTTATCTTTGATCCTGCTGACAGAACATTTCTTTTGCAAGAACTCTTTGCTGTCTTTCGTCTTGGCTTTCACTTTCCCATTGATATTCTCAACAAGAGCGTGTAGTTGATCAAGCGAGAGTTCTGCCAGACCATCACCAATAGCAATCCTTGTTACAGCTACTTCTTCTAACTCTTCGTTGTGGTGAAGCATATCATTGAAGAATAACTGTTGGATGGTTTCATAAGGGATTCCGAAGAAGTCCCAGTTGAATCTTTCACCCTTCTTCCAAAACTTACCCGCCAGTTGTAAATCATTTAACTTGACATACACTGGACGGGCAGGATTGAAGAAGGGGATAAATGGTCGGGTCATCTATCCCACTCCTTTTCTAGTTAGGCGATAACGGTGTCGATGAACGCACCCAGATCAGCCGACACAACCTTGTGATCGTAAGCCATGTTGGCTTCCAACAGTTCAGCAACGCCGTCAATAGCCAGATAGTCACCTTTGAACGACTTGATCGAAATGCCGCTACCCGAAGCACCTTCCAGTTCATCCCAAGTGAAGGTGTAACCAGCCGAGGGAACCATCAGACCAGCCGAGCGCGGACGGTAGTAGAAGGCAGCAGCCTTGCCACCAATGAACGAGTTCGATTCAGCCAGACCTTCAGCAGCGGTATTCTTCACAGTCTCCATGACCAAGAACTCTTCCACACCGAAGATTTCAGCCAACTTGGCATCCGTCACCAGAGCAGTGTTCGAGACCGTAGCACCACCATTCAGGCGAGCCAAGATCGTGGGGTGGTTGACCAGAACGTCACGAACTGCCTTACCGACAACCATGACATTGGGCTTGAAGCCACCCGACTTGAGTTGCACGGTACGCATGATGTTGGTAACGTCAACAATCGGAGTTGCGTTGGTGTAGTCCGACCACTGCTTGACTTCGTTGGTCGAAGGAGTGCCCGAAACGCCATCCCAATCCGTACCCCAGATACCACCAGCGAAGTAGGAGGTAGCCCACTTGATTTCACGGTCGATCAAGAGTTGGTGGGTCAGCATCTGAGCGCCAGCAGCGCGGATGTCCAAAGCTGCATCTTCGTTAGCCAAAGTCTGGAAATCGAAGGGGGTCGACAGCGAGAAAACGTCAGCCGAGTAGGTGTCTTGCGACAGCGACATACCAACGCGAGGAGCCGAAGTGAAGGGAGCGCGAGGCTGAACTTGACCAGTGCGGTTAAAGTCAGCGCGGTTATAGATGTAATACTTGTCGGTCTTCTTGGAAACCGAAACCTTCGGGAAGACACGATCAGCAATAAAGCCATTGGGGTCTTGCAGGAAGGCAATAGTCAGGTTAGTAAGCGGGGCGTCGATATGGACGGCGCTGGGGGACAACATAGCCATTTGTGATATTCCTTATTTCAAACTAGATTAGGCTGCGGCTTTGTCAGCGCGCGACAATTCGATAGTGATGACTTGACCATCAACAGCGGCTTCGAGAGCATAGCCCACGATGACGTTGGTCGAAGCAGCAGCCTTAGCTTTGCCCGAAGTACCAACTGCAACAGCAGCGCCACGAGTGATAGTGCCACCAGCCAAGACAGTCACACGACCATCATAAGCAACAGCAATGGCTTCGTTAGCGCCAGCAGCAGCCAATGCCACACCATCGGTACGAGCGTTAGCGGAGGTGTTGTCAACTTGACCATCAGAGGCCAACGAGACGAAGGTGAATTGAGCAATAGCAGAACCCGAAACGTAGGTCCGAGTAGCCATCTTTTCCGTAAATGCCATGATAAAGGCTCCTTATTGATTTTTGTAGGTTTCAAGCACTAGGGCACGGCCCTGAGCGGTTTTGATAACGGCGGCGTATGCCTTGTGGAAGTCTTTTTCTTGTTTGTCTTCCTGATAGCCCTTCACCAGATCATTCAACTTTTCGGTGGCAGTCTTCAGGTCATTAGCTGCGTCTGTCTTACCGACTTCTTGGTAGACACCAGCGAAAGCAGCATCAGCAGCTTTAAGAAGTGCAAGCAGACTTTCGTCTTCGCCTACAGACTTCAACAGTTTACCACGCTCATCAGCAGTTCCCTTAAAGTTGGGGATTACCTCTTCGGCGCGTTTACGGAGTGCTTCAGCCTCTACAGACTTTTGCATCTCTTCTAGTTTTTTGAGGATGGGAGCAGGAATTGCCGACTTGGCGATTGACTGACCTTCAACTTCAATCATCTCTTCAGCAGGAGCAGCTTTAGTAACGGCAGCAACTTCCAATTCAGAGACTTTGGCTTTGTAAGTTTCGATTTCTTCCAGAAGCATTTTATTGACTTCTTCAAAAGCCTGTGCTTCAGCTTTCCATGACTTACGCATGGGTTTCTCATCATAACCCTTGTCGGATTCCATAGCCGCCATGTCGCCTTCACAACCCTTGCAAGTAGGATCAGTGCAGTTCTCACACATATCGGCCTTTTCCATAGGCTGTACTTCTTGTTGTGCTTCCATTTGAGCGTCCATCATTTCCTCTTCTGGGGATTTGATTTCAATCTCAATAGAGATGCCTTTTTCAACATCATCTTCCATGTCTTCCCCTTCAGGGCTACGCTTGAAGATGGCAACCTTAGCGAGTGGGTCATCGCCCATATCGACCAAGGAAACTTCCTCAAGTTCCAAGTTTACGAGTTCGGTGGGCATTACACCATCTCCTTCAAGGCACGGCCCCCAATACTGAAAGCTGCCAACTTACCGCTTTTAACATCTTGCCACACTTGGTCATCATAGACCTTAATGGCGACTAGCCAGCCCTCGCGGTTAGACTGGATACCCAATGCCTTGGCGATTTCGTTAGTCAAAGGCATGGAATGGACAACTTCCCCGATACTAGCACCAGAGTGCATTGTCTTAGCTGTACGCAGGGAAAGCATAAAGTTTGTGGCTGCTTTAGCCAACTGATCTGGGCGGATAAACTCACCACTGTGATCAAGACTGATTTGATCGTCTACTGTAGAGACATAAGCCCAACCGAAGGCAAGACGCTCTTCATCGTCACGCTTAAGGATTTCGCCTACAATCTCGACCTTATTGGTCATCTCAGAGACAGACGTTCCTGCTTCCCACATACGACAAGACCAATAACGGGGAGTTGTCTTATCTGTGGTGGCATCGCAGGAATGACGAGCGCGAAAGTTAGCACGAGCATCAGGATCATCACGGCGGATTTCCATATTTGGATCACCGAAAGTGACTTTCTTGATCTTGTCACCATCTTTGACATAGACACCAAACTTCTTAGTAGACCCAGAGGGCATACGAAAGGGCTTATCTAGTTCAACACTGCGACCTTGATATTCGGCTTTCTCAACAGCCTGTTTGGCCTGTGACCACGCACCAGCAAAGGCCCTACTCTCAGACATACCTTCTTGACCCATCATAGAGTTGAAGACATTGCGGAAGATTGATTGTTGGTGAGCAGATAACTTATCTCGCACTGCTTTAGGCAGTTCATCATTGTTACTGTATGGCATTATTATCAACCAAAATCATGGAGAAGTTTGTAGCTACTGGTGTGTTATTGGTTTCCACTAAGGTAGCTTGAATGTCTACATCAGTCTTCTCTGTGAGTTTCACAGGAACCACAAAGTCATAGCGATAGGTATTTTGATAGGCTTCCCCAATATGGGCAACACGGAAACTTTCCCCAAAAGGACGGATAAAGAAACGTATCTGAGCGTCTTTAGCTTTATGCACACTAAAGTCACCCGCCAACATATATGCTGTGTAACTCGCAGGGACTGTGTAAATACCGTTCAGGGTCTGTCCAACACCAATCTGGATAAGACCAACCGTGTTACCATTGGCTGTAAGGGTGATTGTGCCAGCGTTATTTGCAGCACCATTCTTGTATATAGCGGAATTAACACGCTTGAACTGAACTGCACCAGTTGAGGAAGTGGTCCCTGTGCAGTCAATCTCTTCTGTGACAGGGTTGAAGTTTACATCCAAACCAGATACAACCACAGAACCTTGATCTGCTGTAGAGGTCGAGACTACTGTAACAACACGAGCAGAATCCCATACAGACCAAGGGTAAAGGCCACCAGCAGCCCAAACTGTTTCGTCTGTGGCAAGGTCAATATCTGGATTATATCCAGTTACATGGACAAGAGAGTGCCCAGCAATTTGACCTTGAGCGATAGAGAAGTAACTGTCTCTAAGCAGATATTGTCCCCAATCAGCCATCAATTTAACTCTGGTGTAATGACAATAGCGATATTGTCTGTGTTAGGGAAAGTCTCGACTGATAGGTCAGAGTAAGTAACTTCAAACTCAGCACTATAAGTCCCAGCAGTATCCGTGTCAGCAGCTTGCCAGTTATAGCGAACCACACCACCAGCAGCATTGGTGACAGTCATAGCAGCATCAATCACAATAGAACCACTTAGGTCTTTCATGTGAAATCGTACAGATGCTCCTACGAGACTGACCGCTGCCTCAGAATAGTCTTTCAAGGTTGCTTGAAGGGCTGGTGAGGTATCATTCTGTTTAATAGTGAAAGCCATCATACAACCTTATTTTCAAGATTTACTGTGGCCCTATTAGCAGAACCAGCCACAACCTGATTGTTGCTTGAGTTAGCAACATTAGCTGTGTTATTTGTGCCATTCAAAATGGTTGTGTTATAAACCTCTTCAACCGCTACACTATTAGAAGATACAGCAGAGATAGACACAACCCTTTTAGAAGAGCCATTGTAATACACAGAACCAACAGTAGGGTTTCCTGTGGTAATGTTGTTAGGGATAAAGTTTTGAGAAGAAACAATCGTCGTGCTGTTTACTTCTGCACTTCCTGTTGTAATTGACGTAGCACTTAGACTGTGCGACTGAACAATTAAGGAAGAACCAACAACAGGAGAACCAGCCGTGATGCCCACAGAAGAAAGCACACTTGTGACAGCAACACTGGTTGAACCAACACTAGGTTGACCAGCAGTTATGCTAACCGTAGTTAGAGCGTGTCTTTGTGTGAGGACAGATGACTGAACAGTGGAAGGATCAGTTGTTATAGAAACAGGAGAGATGACCTGTATCTGAACAAGGCTAGAACTACCAACTGTAGGTAGACCAGTTGTAATCCCACTTGCACTAAGAGAACTAACTGTACCAACTGTGGAAGAACCAATGACAGGTAAACCTGTAGTGATACCAACAGAGGTTAGTATATGACCTTGTACAAGGGCTGACGCTTCAACAGTAGGATTGCCACAGACGATTGACGTTAAGCTAA
>Ga0247723_1000458_pt1 | contig 28161 bp, 31 predicted proteins | sample MSEWelMarce5H_FC_FD_189079 | JGI IMG/M metagenome (GOLD analysis project Ga0247723, IMG submission 189079) | Subsurface sediment microbial communities from gas well in West Virginia, United States - MSEEL Well Study Marcellus 5H_FC | ecosystem: Environmental > Terrestrial > Deep subsurface >... | reverse complement strand
CGTTTGGGTCCAGTCGTTATAGTCAAGAGACCAAGCCCTACCGTGTCCTGGCTTATCCCACAATGACCAGTCCATCGGATTTCTCGCGCCAGTGATTAGGTATTGGGGGCATGAGCAGATTTCCCAATCGGTGCCAAACTTTTTAAACTCTTCATACCAACCAGCATCAAAAATGTGGTAATCGTGCATAAGCACAATGTTTTCGTACTTGGCGTTCTGTACAAGAATATTCTTCTTGCGAGTAATCCATCGTGGCTTGACTGACTCGTCAAAGTCAATCTTTACAATGTCACCACCTTCAATTCCAGTTGAATCACCACCGCCAACAAAAAGGATTTCGTACTCTGGAATCCCAAGACCGCGAATATTTTCAACTATCTGTAGAAGCCTATTTTTGTCTTCGTAAACAGTGATTATCCCAAAGGTCCAGGAAATGTCATGCATTCTCCGCACCTTCTAGTATTGAGCGATAAACATGGTTCCATTCAGGTCCGCGCTTTTCCATGGTGAAAAGATTCTTTACATTCTCAAGATTCTCTTCAACTTCGTCTTTACGCATAACTGGGTCCATTAGTTCTGATAAGTGGTAATCCCACTCGCTCTTGTTCCTTGCGACCCGCCCAACCCCATGACTTGCCATAAATTCATACTCTGGGGACCAAGATGAAATAAAAGGTACGCCAGCAGCGACATATTCAAGTCCCTTAATGAAAGACTTTGCATGATTGAATTGCACATCGTTCAGCGGAACAATCCCAATGTCAATCGGCGCAAATAGTTTTGGATAATCAAGAATCGGCACGAGAGGCATGGTTGTCGTTTTATCTCCGCTAATCCCTAGTTGGTCTGCGGCATGGGCGGCATTTGTTTGTAGGTGCCCAGAATGGTGGAACTTGAGACCATTGCTATTGATAAACGAGCCGACCGAATCCGCTACAGACTCAAGGTCGCTTGAGCGCCACGGGGTAGCCCCAACCCATCCAATCGTCGGCTTATCGACAAAGTTAACTGGCTTTCGCTTCCACCTATCAAGGTCTATGCCATTTCGCACCATAAACACATTGTCATTGAATTTTGAATAGTAGTCACCAAGGAATGGAGTTGAAACTACAATTGCATCAGCAAGAGAGATTATTTTATTGTAGATATCTCGATTGTTCTCTGGACTTTTCTCTGGGTCGGTAACATCGTAAGCACGGTTAGTTTTTTCAAGACCATCGTGCCAGTCATCAATATCGACAACAATAATCTGGCCCATTGCCTTTGCTTTTATCATCTCATCAAGAACCCGCTGATGCATGATGAGTTTAAAAACAATTATGTCCCAGCCATGAATTGCTTTTTCATCCTCAACCATCAATCCAAAACCGAATGATTCGTTGAACCCAGGGAAACCCATTCCAGTTCCCCACTGATATTTCTTGAGTTCTCTTGATGGAAGAAGGCAGCGATACCATCCGCAACCATTTGGCTGAAGCGGCTTTGTTCCCCATGACCAGTCAAAAGTGAGGAATGCAATATTTGGGTTTTTTTCCATTGTGATATTTACCAGTCGTTTGTTCCCGAGTAATTACTATACTAGCAAATTTTATTAGGGGGTAATTGGTTTTAGTAGTTCTTTCCGTCGCCAATCATGCCATCATCGCCCTCAAGATTTCTGTTGGAATAGATTGGATTTTCTGAATCCGTCTTGCTGTTGTGCTTTGAGGCGTAGTTCCAATAATCGTCATAAATTGAGTCAATCCAGTGTGGTTTGCACCAGTCACTCATATCGTCTGGCTCAACAACCTCAATACGAACATTTGAATCTGGACTTCCCTGTGAATAGAACTCCAGATAGGCGTACCTGACCCCGTCAGTAACCTCCCTAACTCCGTGCGATGCAACAAAATTTGTTGGGAATATAACCACATCTCCAGCCTTGGCGGAGACATCTATGTCTAGGTACGGGAAATAAAGTTCCCCACCAGTATAGTTAGTACCGTCTAGTTGTTCTGGTGAATCGACACAGTCGTTTATGTATAACAGCGCAGCAAGACTTTGCCTTGAACCAAGTTGCCCGTATGGGATATATCTCTTTCCTCCAGTGGCCCTGTAGTTTGTGTCATTGTCATTATGCAAACCAAGGAATGTTCCTTTGTCATACCTCAAAATATGACCACGATTGCGCCACCAAAGAGTTCCAAGTACTAGGGGATACTCGTCTATATATCTTATTAAACATTTATAGATTATTCTTTCCCAGTCATGGAAGAGTTGCACCATGTCTTCTTCGGTGTCTGCTTCTACTGGTTGCAAAACCCTAACAGGAACCATCTCTGCCTGTTCAATTGTGAACTTATTCCCGTCTTCATTCTCTGCATACCTGACGCCGTTTTTGTCAGTTTTATACTTCCAGCGTTGTTCGTGAGATTTTTTGCCACGCGCATCTATCCACTTTGAGACCTTCGGCAAGTCAACAGAAAAAACATTGCGGAACCTTATTACTGCCCCACCATGGTCAACAAACTCAAACTTGCTTATCTCATCCATTTCCTCATCGGATAATGGCTTCATTGTCGCGTCGTAGTGAGATTTGTTCATATGTGAACATTATACTTGGAACATGTTCAGATTTGACGAAATACACCCCTATGTCCATGTGTACAAAGGGATGATGAAGAACACAGAATATAGTCACAAAATTTTGAAAAGTTCTGCTGAATCAAATAAGAAGAATTCCTACTTTGGCGAATGGACAGACTGGTTTGTATTTGGAAAATATACAAATATGGAGCGCCACGATGCAATCATAAATGAAGTGTTAGATGATGAAAAAATTCAAGAAATGCGCGTATATGAGGAGATAGTTGATGTCACACATTCTGCCATGGGGCATTATGCTGGATTTTATAAAATCGACTTGCCAGAATCCGCATTTTATACGAACCCAAGCCTCGCATATTATTATGAGAATGTAAGTGTTTCAAATTGGGGAAATGGCAGAACAATGGACTACCATACCGATTTTGTACTCCCTGAATGGTATTGGCCTGGGGAGAAATTCCTTATTACATGTACAAACTATATAAATGACGACTATGACGGCGGAGAAATAGAATTTCTAATTGATGACAAAATTATCCTTTACAAACCAGAGGCTGGTGATGTGCTTGTATTCCCGTCTGGCTCCCCATTATTTCCTGGGAAAGTTCCGTACTATCACGGCGTAAGGGATATAACGATGGGAACTAAATACCTAGTTCGCACATACATTAAGTATATTTCTGAAGCAACCAGCGAATGGATTGAAGGACAAAAACAATACGGTGAAAAAGAATGGCCATTAATTGCTCAACAAAAGGCAAGGAGCACCACGAGCGTATCTATAGACAAAGAAACTGGCATTATCAGATACCCAGATTACAGTTATTTATTCGACAAATAATTACTGGTTTAAATAATTGTCAATTTCTTTTGAAATTGCCTCAATAGAAATATCAATCCCAATTCTCTGGTACTTATTCGGCCAACGAGTATCGTTTGGCTGCATCGCTACCTCATCGCCGTTTGCCTCGAGTCCTGGGTTATGGTCTCTACGCCCATCTTCTTTATATTTTTCCTGAACCCACGGGAATGTGTTTCCGTACTGGTCTCTTTCTCCAAGAAGAAATCCGTTTGCAAATCGCTTTACTTTTGTTCCAGTTTTATCAATTAGAAACTTTTCAAAGTTTCCTCTAACTGGGGAGTGCGTTTTAAATCCTAGACTTTTTGGATTTTTTGATTCTGCGTAAGACCATGGAATATCCTCGTCGTGGTAGGGGATACCATTTGCATCAACATCTGCCTTATATGCACCAGTAAGGTAACTCCACAGTTCATGTTGTTCTTGTTCTTTTACTGCGCCAGGGACATAGTCGGCATTGTATTTATGCTTATCAAATCTTCCATTTGTCAATTCAGAAAATTCAAAAGTAACTCCAAAATTTTCTTCGGCATACTTTTTGGACAGCATTCCTGGCGTTATATCAAGGCCTTCTCGCTCGATATAAGCGGCTAACCCATCCTGAAATTCTGCATAACCGTGACACACAAAGTCATCAACCACTATCGCTAGAATATTAAAATCTTCTACGCCTTTATACTTCTGGTTTAGTTGCTCCAAAACTCCATGCTGTGGTATGTTTCCACATCCAGCAGCAACATTGAAAATCAGTGTCACTTTTCCGCGCATTTTTTCAAGGATGTTTTGCTGTTTTCCGTCTGCCGATGTTACGCTCAAATCATATATTGATATGGGCATAATTTCCTCAAGCATACTAATTTCAATAACAGCAGACTTATTTTCATCTGTTATCATTTCTGGAATATAGTGTGTTGTGGTCATGTGTATAGCGTACCTTAAATATATGGAATATGTGCTAATCATATCATAGGCATAATTTGCAGAGGGAAGAATGAGACAGGTTACAAAAATTGGGGCAGAAGACTCTTTGATATACATTGTCAAAGAACTTTTTACAAAATCCGAAGCATATGAAATGCTAGAAAAACTGCTAAGCGATAAGAGCCTTTTGCGTCATGCCAGCCAGGAATCTGGGGGTTTTGACACAATAAACATATTTGGCAATAATGTTGCAATTTGTCAAGAAATAATTACAAGGCTAGAGGATGTCCTGACAGATACATTCGGGGGTATATTCTTGCCCATCACACTCCCAGACTCAAGAACATCTATAAAAATTCAAAGGGAAGGCGAGAGCCACAGGCTTCATAGCGACTCTGGCATTTCAACATGGTCTGGAGACACCGAGGGTGAGCAACTGCTTTTTTCTGCTGTTGTATCTCTGTCTGACAACTACGATGGAGGCGAAACGCAATTCCCTTACGATGATGTAAAGGTCAGGCTTGACGCGGGCTCGGCAATTATTTACTCATCGGTTGGGCACGCACATATGGTAACAGAAGTTACAGAGGGTAAAAGGTATACATTTTTAACCTTTTGGGAAAAAATTAATTAATCTGACCGATTGGAATACTGTCAAAGTCAAAACCATTTATTGACAGAATATCGCTCTCAAGATTTACTAGCAGTTTTGACTTATCCGCATTATTGCCGTGTCCAAACCAACTCAGGTACGAGTATCTTGTCCCAGATGATACTGGCAGGACTTCGTGTGCACCAGTAAAATTTGATGGGTACATTGTTATTGTCCCAATCTTTGCTTTTGTCTTAATTCCCCACATTTTAAAAAATAGTTCTCCTCCTTCATATGTGTCATTAAGAGCCATAGTTGCCGTAACAGTGTTATACAGAGGCGATAAAGATATCGGAGTAATTCCATCTTTTTCATACGGTATTCCGCAATCAGAATGATGCCCTATGTACTGTCCTGGTTCGTACTTGACGATATGACCGTCAGTCCTAAAAGTCAATTCACTCATAGAAGAAGGGAACAATTTTACATAATGGACTAATGCTAAATAGATAGATTCATCAATTTTCTCTTTAAGTTTCTTGTCTGATTCCAGTGCTCCAGGGTAGTCGAACCTGTCGAACCGAGTTGGCCTTGTGTCGTATGAATCTTTTGAAAATTCATATCCTCCAGCATTACGCTCTGTACTCTCGTCGATTTCAGTATATTGCTGTGGGCGATGTCCAGATTCAACCCTTGAAATCCACTCTAATGTTGAATCATTTTCTATATTGAGAATACCGCTAAACGAAACAACGCCATTTCCGAAATGATTAATAATCACGAATGCATGCTCTCAACCAAAGCAACAGCGTGCCGAGGGGCGTCTTGACCCATAGAGTCCAGTAGTTTTTTAAAATCTTTTCTGAGGTTTGTCATATACACATTTGTTGCATATCTTGCTGAGTCTGGATTTTTTTCTGGGTCTTCTACTGATTCATTGTAATCAGTATTTGGGCTTCCATGGGAATACCATCCAAGATATGTGTACCTGCTGCCAGAGATAATCGGCCGCACTTCATGGGCTGCCATGTAGTTTGACGGGAACATCAAAATGTCTCCAACCTTTGGAGTGTATTCTATATCTAAATAATTAAAGTAGTGCTGGCCGCCCTCAAAGTTATCGTTTAGATAAACAATGCACGACACGGTATTGCGAGTTGCAAGTTGGTCAACTGGGTGCGGGAAACCATAAGAGTAATCTGCGCTCGTATCTGAATGGCTGCCAAGAAAAGTTCCACCGTGCTCAGACGAATAAGAAACAATGTGGCCCTTTACCTTCCACCAGACATTTTTATAAGCGATAGGAAATAGCAAGAAATACTTTAGTAGGTATTTATCCTTTGACTCTTCCATGAAATTAAGAAACTCGATTACGCCCTTATCCTCATTTCGATGTATTTTGGAGCCTCTCCTAGGCATATTCCTAACTCCATCTGCATCAAAATAGTAACCGCTCTTATTTAGAAATGCTGCCTTTCCAGTCTCTGGGTCTATTGCCTCGGTGTACATTTCCTTTTGTTCATCGCTTACTTGTTTTTCAGATACATCGCACGCCCAAACAGAATCAAAAGTTATTGCATTCTCAAATAGGACTACTCCGCTTCCGAGGTGTTTTGCCTTTGAGTCATTAAATACAAAATTCATACTTTTTCAAACCTCACTATGTCCGCCAGTTCACTGTATGAGTCTACATTCCACATTCTCGTACTCGACAGGTCAACACCTTTAATTGTTTCATTGAGTACAAGTTCCTCAATTCTTTCACTATATTTTTCGTCAGTAAAGCATTCTCTTTTGACGCTGATAAATGCTACACCGCCGCTTTTTAGAACAGATATAACAGAATCTAGTTCGCTTACACCAGCGTGCAGTTTTGTAAAAAGACCAGCAGAAATGGCGACATCATAATTTCCACTTAGAGATGAATCAATTTTTTTTATGTTTCCCTCTATGAGGTTGTCGTATATAAGTGTTTTTTGAGATTTTACTTCTGACTTCTTAAGCATTTTTGTCGAAATATCGAATCCGTCAATTTGCATTTGCGAGCCAAGTCTCCGCAAATTTATTCCTACCTCGCCAGTGCCACAGCCAAAATCAATGCACTTCAAACCAGGACCAGGACCAATAAACCCATGAGCATTTTCAGCCATCCGCTTGCCAAGAATATAAAGAGTTTCAAAAATGAAATAGTCATATCCATCGGCTTTTTCGTCATAGTATTTTTTTATATAGTCGTCACCATCACTGAGGTTGCTGCTTATTAGGTCGTATGTTTTTTGTACATCAATTGGAATATTCATTTTTCCTCAAAATTTATGTATGAATTCTACAAAATCCTCATCGGTGTCACCAAGATTTTCAAACTCTATGATACCCATTTGCTCGTACTTCCGCCTCAGCCATTTATTATTTCTGTCCAAAAGCCCTAGTTTTGCCACATTTGGGACAATCTTTGCAGCAAGCATTTTTCTTATCCATGCTTGGGCTGGGTCGTTAAGAAGGTATGGGGCGATGTCTTTTGTCTTGACTCCCATTTTTTCATACACTTCCTGCTGCAGCATTCTTTCACCGAGTTTTACTGTTGCCTCAAATGTGAATTTCTGACGCTCCATTATTTCGGCATCGGTCATCTGTGAATACACTTCCTTGAGTGTTAATACACCAAAAGACACATGGCGCGCTTCGTCTGCCATTACGCTTCTTAGCAAATGCTTTAGCAATGGCTCGTCTGTAAGTTCTCGCATGTATGCCATTGATGCAAGACCAAGACCTTCAACCATTATTTGCATACCTAGGTATGTCATATCCCAGCGATTATCTGCAATGGTGTCATCAACAAGGCTCTGAATGTGCCAATTGAACGGGAGAACCCCTCCAAGTTTTTCTATTGCGTACCTAGAAAAAACCTCTGTATGCCTTGCCTCATCCATCACCTGCGTAGAGGCGTACAGTTTTCCGTCATACCATGGACATGTCATTACTATCTTTGACGAGCACATCAGCGCGGCTTGTTCCCCATGGATGAACTGGGAGATTAACCATCTCCTGCTTTCAACGCCAAATTCAAGCCATTCTTTTTCTTGCCATTTTTCTATGGGGCTTCCAGCATATGCAGACATATCTCTGCTTGTCCCAAAGTTTCTATAGTCATTAACTACTGATTTTTCTACATCTACATCAATGGACCAATCAAGGTCGGACTCACCATTCCATTGACTTGTTTTTGCTTTTTCGTAAATCTTCCTCAGACCTTCGCGCTGACGGGAGTAATCCCATGTAAAGATGGAATCATAGTTTGCTTTTACAATGTGATATATTTCGTTTGGGTCAGAAGATGGAGCATTAATTACCGCATCTGGGTCATGTATATATATGTTCCCGTCCAGATGCTTGAATGTTTCTTTTGTTACAGTCATAAAAACATAGTACTACACAATCAGCACGCGTCAAACAAATTACTTTAGGTGGTCTTTTTCTCTGCTTTTAAAACTAACCTTTCCCTGCGGGATTAAGTCGCTATTTTGATATTTTGAATCTAGGTGTGATTCATAGTCTTCAATAATGGTATTAAGCCACCACTGGCCCTCATTTTTATAGTATTCGTCTGGGACCATTGGGCATATCCCCTTATCCCTATCTTCAGAGCCCTGAGCAAACCAACTTAGATACGAGTACCTTGAGCCCCTTGTAACTTCATGTATTTCATGCGCTCCAAGATACCCTGCTGGCATAAGAAGGACATCTCCCTTTCTTGGGGTTATATCTATGTCAAAATACGGGATTGTCATGTGCCCACCAGAAAACGAGTGTTCCACAGAGTCATCTTCAGTTGAGTCATTAAAGTACAAGAGAGCAGACAGGACATTCCTTGTCGCATGCTCTGTGGACGGAATAGCCCCATACCTATAATTGACATCATTATCGCAGTGGAATCCAAGGCTTGCGCCTTCGTCGTAGCACAGAACATGACCAGTTGAGCGCCACCAGAGGCATTGTAGTATCGCTGGGAAAATCTCTATGTATTCGAGGAGGCATGCATAGATTGCCAAATCGCATTCTTTAAAAAATGGATTAGTCAGTTTCTGGATTCTTACTGGTGCTTTTGACATTGAATCAAGGTCATATATAAATCCGCCCTTATTTACTGCATGAAGTGGGGCGCCACTATCGTCGTAGACAATCTCAAAATTCTCTTTGCGCCATTCATCCTTGAGGCTAGATAATTCTTTTAGCAAAGAATCTTGTGGGACATCCAGAACATTCCTAAAGAGGACAGTTCCACCACCAAGATGCTCTGGCTTGATATTAAACATATTCATAACCTATCATGATTTGTGCATAGCGTTTTTTATTGCCTCTATTACAGTCATAACAGAACCAGTTGATGCTGGCTCTGTTGCCAGTGGCATATCTCTCCAACTGAATCTAGCGATGCTTTGACCGTTTTGATTTATGACAAACTTTTCGTAGTTGTTTGGGATTCTATACATTGCTTGCCCAGCCTTATTTTGGCCCTCCATGGCAGCGCTTGATGTGTCTGCTGGGTTGTCATCTACTAGCCGCCTCTCTGGGCCCTTAAGGAATGTAAATACCTCATGCTCATTTTCACCATTAACTTCAATTTTTTCAGATATTGGAAAGGTGACAAATGGGTAATACTTTTTAATAAACCTATCAATCCCTGCATTATCAAGTGGCTCCATTCCGTTAAATTGGTTACACGGAAATCCTACGACACTGAAGTTTTCAAACATTTGGTGCAACTGTTGCAGTTCCCACAATTGCTTCGATGTCCTGGCGTGTGACCAAAGTTTGCTGCACTTTGGCTCATACCCAGCCTTTGAAGCAATATTCACAAATAGGCATACTTTTCCATCTAACCTAGACAATAAATCATTTGAGCCATCAATAGAATTTATTTTTATTGAGTAAATTGAGTTCATAAAAACACTCCAGCAATCTTGTATCCAGGATATTGATTAATTTGCAAAACTCCATTTGCTGTTTTTCTCTGATTATCAATATCAAGGTCAATAGATATTGAGGCATCAATTGGGATATTTGTCATAAAACTACATTTAAATTTATTGTCTCCCAAAAAATAATCAGATGCTTTGACATAGCCTTTTTCATTGAAAATTTCTACGCACTGCTCATCTTCTAAAACCCCAATAGTGTATCCCTCTTGTCCCCATGGAGTTTCAACATTTGCCAGGCATGCGAAACTATATTCCTTGAGTTTTTTGGTTTCGTCAACATAGTCAATTCTTGAGTATGCACTCCAGTCTTGGCTTGGAGTTTCATCTGGATTTTTTGGCCAAAAATTTGCACTTATAACTACCCGTTCCTCAAATTGATTTTGATGCCTATTTGTCATGTGCATCAAATAAGAATTGAACATTACTAAATCTCCAGTTTCTGGAGTTATGGAAATACTCTGTTCCAGGGTGTTGCATGCATCAACCATGAATATCAATTCTGCACTTCCAGTTGGGGCAGATGGGTAATACGCAATTGAAAAATAATCTTTCTGATTTAAATATGTATTGGATTTGTGTGAATGGGCAGCAACTGATTGTCCGTCTTTTAGCGTCAGAGTCCATATTTCTGACAAAATCATTTCTCTGCCAGTTAACTGACTGACTTTTTCAGTGAGAACATTGATTAATTTCTCTGACTCTGGCTTTCCAAATGGGTATCTTTGGTCTTCATAATATGTATGGTTTTTGTTTCTAAAGAAATGCTCCTCTATCACGCCATCGGAAGAACGGATTTCATCTATCAACTTAAGATTATCAATACCAAGTATCTTTGTTTTTTTTACATCAATAGATAAAAGGTTAATATTTTCAACTTCACTCATATACAAATTCACCTCTTTGTAGGGCCGTTGGAGGATTATCCTTATGCCACAAATTTGTAACCATAACCTGCCTGATTCCGCTATTTGCTGGGGTTGTTCCATGAACAACATGACCAGTATCAAAAATAATCAATCTATTTCCCTTGTATGCAATTCTCTCTCGCTCTTCGACTGGGACAAGGAGTGGTTCTATGCTTTCTGCCTCGATTGCTCCCTTTGTGCCATCTTGCAAGATTGCCTTATTGTATATTTCGACAAATCCCCCATCGTGATTGTCTGAACCGTAGAATACCGAACCCATTAATGGACCACTAAAAATCTTTGAATCTGCATATAGGAATGTGTCCTCATCAACATGAACATCGAGGTATTGTCCTGGAAGATAGGTTCTTGTCCAGTATTCAATACCGAGAACTTCCTCTTTTGGACACGGAAGATTATTGGTCCAAATTGCCTGAACAACTTCTTTCCTCAATGTATTTGCTGGAGACTTCCACCAGCCGTCCCAGAACATATACGGCGCGTAGCAACTTGCCTGTTCGTAGTGGTAAGAGTTTAACTCTGTCGCTATTTTTTCTCCGCTTCCCATTGATTCTGGGAAAAATGAATCATCTTCAAGCACCCTGGCATATAGTTCTTTCCCAAGCCAGTTATCAGCGATAAACATTGTTTTTGCCCTTTACGACAACTGTGACACCGTAGAAAATTGGTATATGGTAAACGCGGCAATCCTTTAGTCTTTTCAACTCTTCGTGATATAGGGATACTGGTGAAGCATCTGCACTATTTTGATATAGGAATACGCTGTCAGAAGAATTCTGAATTATCAATACGCCATTATCGTTCAATTTATCAATAAATAAATCAACATCAATAAAGGCATTTTCCATGTCCTGCGACCAGCCAATAATCATGTCAAACTTATCTTCACCGTCAATAAACTCGCTTTGATTGATTACACTGTAGTCAATTGGCGTCTCATCTTTTTGGAACAACTCATACAATGCTAACTTTTTATTATTCAGAAAAAATATGTCTGAGCCGTATATGTCTTGAAATGGCTTAAGCCTGAATCTATCCAGCCCTCCAGATAGGGCAAGAACCCTCTTCTTGGGGCTTATGTCCATAATCATTTGAATCATTAATATCGGCATCCACTGAGATTGCCCATATGAATCTGCAAGGTTTGGCCTTGGGTAGTGAATAACAAATTCGTAATCTGAAGCACCACCAGTTGCTATATTTCTTCTATCAATACCTATCTGTTCAAATAAATATTTTGAAATACTTACGGATTCTGGTCCGTCAACTTTTGTTGAATTATGTGCAAAAGACTTCCAGTCTGTATGCCAATTAGTAAAATCAAATGCCCTAAACGGGGCAAGCGCGTTATCAGACATTTGTCCCACCTTCATACTGCGAAAACTGCACATTAAACCATCCTCGGCGTATATTCCGTGTCAGGAGTATATTTTGTTTTTTCATGTAAGACTGCACAGCGGCGCTTTCAGACATGTCGTGTTTATATATATACATGTCGCGAATAGCGTTAATTGCATCGTCTATCGACACGGATTCAAACTCGCTTCTTTCATAACCCAAAACATACAAAAGAGACGCAAGATTCTTGGAGCAGAATTCTAAATCCGAAATCCTGTCATACTGATTTGTCATTGGTTTCCCTTATCTATCGTAAAAAATCCAGCCGACATAAACCTATTGCCAGATAGCACTTTACCTACACTATGCGCAGCATCTTCGTGCGGCGAATTTGAAACCAATAACATTGAATTGGCCACGGGCTTGTATGTGATGCCCATTGCTGGAATCGTGTACTCCCCTCCAGAATAGTCATCATTTATATAATAAACAGTCGAATAATCAGTTTGTGGATACCCATCCATTCCATACTGAAATCCGTCGCAGTGAAGCCTCAGCGACTTTCCCTCCCCATACATTGACAGGTATGGGCCAAACTCCCAAACAGTCTTATCTCCGAAAATTTCAAAGATTATTTCTTGAGATTTGTCTAAAACTTTTGAGAGCAAGTTCTTTATATTTTCGTCAATTGGTCTATGCATTAATGTCTGCCAGTCAGTCTCATTACCCATGCTTTCTGGGTATGGTTCTGGCTTTTGCTTTGTTCTAATCAGTTGATATTCTTCATCTTCTAGTATAAAACAACGCTCATATTCAATGTGATTAAGCCTTGAGTGTTTTACCTTTTTAAATCTTATTGGGCTATCGCCAGAACCAAGATAATCGAAGTCATGCTCCATTTTCTCTGCATAATCTTTTATCTGCTTCCACTCAAAATCTTCAAGATAATTAGTAAATAGCAATACCTGTGGATTATTTGTCGCCATCTTTTTTCTCTTCAAACATTGCAACTCCTTGGCACATGCTGACTGGCTTTCCAGCGACATAGTAAATCCCAGTGGAAGAATCCCATTCAATTACTTCGTTATCCCAGTCTGGAAGGTCAGTTACTGATTCGCCTTTTCGCAGCCCCATATCGAATTCGTTTCCACCATCAATGCTGCTCATTTTGGCTCCCTAAAATTTTATTCAGGCTTGTTGCTTCATGCTGCAAGACCGCATACGCAAAGAATAACACATCCGATTCTTGGTAAGGATTTTTTTCTGATGGGTCAAAAGTATTGATATCAATGCCCAGGATTGATGAAAGTGTGGCTATTGATTTAGAAAGAAAAAATACTGCTTCGTCAATTGCTTTTTGCTCGTCAAATTTTCCAAGTTTCATTTCAGTCTCCAGTTGGCTCGTTTAATTTTGGAAGCCCGACGAATGCTGGGCCAATGCGATTTCCATCAGCGTCAAGTCCAGTTCTAATTCCTTTGGTCCATGTCCATGGGTTCTCTTGATTGTTTTTCATCTTGGCATCGCCGTATTTCTGCCTTGCTTCCATCAAATCTGGCTTATCCCACAAATTTTCTACTACAAATTCAGTACTTTCATGAATAGAACTATCGAACATTGAGAAAAACATAAAAGGCATTCCAGCCTCAAAAACTACAGGCTCGCCAATCTTTGTAATCATCCAATTCATCTGGAACTCATCTGGCCACCAACTACTCGGAATAATTGCATTCAATGGAGCGGCACCGTCAACCATGTAATTTGGAGAGCCACCAATCCATGTCTCGTATCCATCTTCTGTTCCAAATGCCCACCCAGTAGAGAATGAAACCATTCCAATAATTCCGCCGTATGCAATTTGACGACCCTCATATTCGGCACCAGAAATAATGGTCGGTGTTGTATTTCCTCCATCCCACTGAACAACAACATCTTGCTGTAGAACTAACTCCCAGCCATAGACATTTGCATATGTCATTGGCAGACACTGATATGCGTGCTTGTTGTGTGTGTCATCCATCCACTCGCGCTTTATGCGTGACTGCTTTATTTCTGGTGGATTTTGGGTCATTTTTGTTAGTGTAAATTTTGGCATATGTGGATTATACAGGGCTATTCATAATTTTACAAACTAGAATATTCCTCGTAAGAAAGTAAAAAAATAGTAATTAAATACCTTTCTTGCTCGCTGCCATACATCGACACGAAGTGCGGCAAATCTCCCCTATGAAGAACTAGCAGTCCTGGCTCTGGCTTTACGGCTATCCCTAGAGAAGGGTAGACAAGATACCCACCCTCGTAATCATTGTTTAAATATAATATAAGACCATATTGAATCGATTCTAGGCCTTCAGCATCACTATGCAGGTCAACACCGAATCCTCCAGACGAGCGCTGAATTGCTCCATTCGTCTTAAGGACACAAGGCTCACCAGCGAAAAAATTCACTATAGATTTATATATATCTTCAAGTATTTGGTTTTCTGGGATAAATTCCATCAACTCATTCCTGTCACCAATCCAAGAATTTTTTTCAGAACGGCAAATGGAGACCAGTTTTTTGCATTGCTCAGAATCCATAAAATTCGGAAATTCTAATACGGTTACAGTATTTTTATCCAACAGCACACTAAATAGTATAGGCTGTTATTTTATCGTTACCAATGAAAGGCAAGCGATGTACTGGAACGGCCCTGGAAGCGAAATACCACAGACCATAAATTATGGAAAATCAAACTCAATGGAGGGGCAAGACCAATGGGTATTAAATTCGCTATCTGGCAAGAGGGAAGGCACATATGTTGAGATAGGCGGTGGCCATCCAGTAATTGGTAACAACACATACCTTCTTGAAAGTGAGTTCAACTGGCGCGGAGTATCAATCGAGATAGATGATGAAATGTCAGCGCTATATAACGATACTAGAGAAAATCCATGTATCAATCATGACGCAATTACATTTGATTACAGAGAATACTTTGCCGCCAATAATTTTCCAAAGCAGATTGACTATCTGCAAATAGACATCGATGACCAGCCAAAGCAGGCAAACTTGCTTGGTCTTATCGCTCTTCCACTCTCAGAGTATAGATTTTCTTTGATGACCATTGAACATGGGGTAATAACAGACTACAGGATGACCGAGTTAAGAAGTGCCCAAAGGTTGATACTTAGTTCTTTTGGTTATAGATTAATTGTTCAGGGTGTCAATGAGGACTGGTGGGTTGACACAAGCGTGATACCGTACGATAAATACGGGTATTCTTTCCGAATCGGATAAACGATTATCGCCCTGCGATTTCTAGCACTTTTGACTTTGCGCTCTTTTCGCAAATAACAAACTTCCAAAACTTATCGCAAAAGATTGAAATAAGTTCTTCTGATTTTTCCCCGTGGAGATACATTGTCCGTGGTTCAAAGTTTAAGAATTCAGGATTATCCGCATTGGGTATCTCTTTATGCTCCGATGTCGGCCAAGCGCGAAGTGCTGCGTCCACATAGCAAACACCAGAATTTTTGAAATTTGATTCAATCCAGTCAATATCATTTTTTTGCAGACCATTGAAATCTACATATATTCCGTCAAAATTCAAAGCAACTGCCATTTCGGAAAAATCTCTCCAAGCGCTAGTCCTAAGAATGCAAAAAACAAAATCGGATAATTTGAACAGTTCTTCATAGTCATTAACTATGTTGATTTTTAAGCGTTCTGCATTTTTAATTGTTTCTTCGGAACGCTCACTTATGACAGCAAAGATTTTATTGTCGCTACTTGACAATGACTCAATCAGAGTTGAGCCCATAGAGCCAACTGAGATTATTCCTATACTTGCCATTTATGAACCCTACTGACCGTACATATAGTGTTCTGGCTTATGGGTCCTATCGTTATAGTCGAACATTGTTACAGCAGCGTATTTAACGCCTCTTGTTACTGGCTTTGACGCATGAGCATAAATGAATGTAGATGGGAACAGAATGATGTCTCCATATTCTGGCTTAATCGTAATATCCAAATACGGGAACCAAAGTTCACCACCATCGTAATCATCATTTAGGTACATGACAGACGATACGGTGCAGTTGTAGGAAAATCCGTGGTCTGTATGAACAGCAAAATGCTGCCCAACTCCGTACCTCACATAATTAATGGCTTCCATAAATTCCATGTTTATGTTGTAGCGGCTTTGATAGTCCTGAAGGCAAATTCTAAGACCAGTGTTTGTATCGTTATAGATACTCTTCAACTCTGAAAATTGAGGAGGACAATGATTCAGGTGCTCTGTCCCAATTTTGCAATCGACGCAATCCCGATATTCTGGCATTTTTACAGAATCTCCGACAAGAGCATCCATCCACATGAAGGGTGGGGTTTCACTTGAACCAATTGTATTTTCTAGTCTTTCAACTAGATTGAGTTCTTTCGGGAGTGCATTTTTATAAAGAATAATTCCGAATTTGGGGTCATTGATATATGTGCTAATCATGTTTTAATCATACCAACTATTCTGTTAAGCGAAAACTTATTTAAGCAAATACTTATCGGTTTTTGGAATATGCAACATTCCAATCATGCCAAGTTCCTTGGAGAGTGTATTTATTGCATGGATTACTCCAAGTTCTTCTGGTATCCCCAACTCCTCTCTTATTTGAGGTAGTTTGCCATCTACGATTTCTGTCCAGACTGCTACTATCGCTTCTGCCCCAGTCATGCCCATATGGTGATACCTATCGGCAATTAAATTCAACAAAGTTTTATCAGACCACTGCTCTGAGGTGCTTTCCTTATTATCATCATTTTGATTATTTGGAATCAATTTACAAACTCCTCGACTGTATAAAATGCTGGCGTGGTAAATCTATCACCTGATGTAACCATTTTTACCCCGTGAAGGTAGTTGATGTCTCCTGGATGCAGAACAGCGAGTCCAGGTTCAGGCTTAATAACCAAGTCATGGTCTGGGTAATATAACTCTCCGCCATCAAAGTCGTCATTATAATAAAACAAAGAGTTTATATCATAATCTGGGAAAGGGTTTGGGGAGCCATCTTCTAACTGCTTATCGGCATGCGGCCTTTGCTCAATCCCCTCAAACCACCTAATGATGCACGGCGGCCTATTGGATACTCGGCACGAAAAAGCAGAATTGATGTACTGTGCCATTTTTTCAATGTATGAGTTTATAAGCGAATATATATCTGGACCAATTCGCTCTAGTATGTCATGGCTGCACTGCCTGTCATTCCAATAAGAGGCGTTATATATACATGTTCCGTTTTCGTCGTACCTATCGGTATCATCCTGGTTCGACCACTCTTTTATGTTTCTTGCAAACATTGATATTTTTTTTACATCATCAGAATCAATAAAATTTTTGATTATGTGTATGTTGTCAGTGCTATTCCCGAAATGCCCTGGCTTGACTTTCCATGGTCCAATATTCTCACTCATGATAATTCCCTGCAACATAGAATAGGCCGTTTTCGTACCCGAGCCTAGGATTGTTCTTTCCAGATAAACATGTTAGCGCTTCTTTATCATCTATAAACTCGAAGTGCCCGAATATAACTTCTCTGCCAATTTCCCAGTCCACAACTTTTCCTCCGCGGTGTATGCTATGGCCATGCCATATTAAAACATCTCCGCGCTTGCCCTCAAAAATATATGGGTCAATACCAGAATTCATGACTAGTTCTTCGTTGTAATTGTAACAAGATTCAAAATCGCTCTGACAATTTACTTGGTTTATAATATTGCTATCTCTTTTAAATTTGTGAGACCCTGGAACAATCTCGAATGGCCCGCATTTTATATCAACATCGCTCAAAGCGACATGAACACCGAGAGACATATTTTCTTCAAAATCTATTGCTCTCAGGTCATCGCTATGCCATTTGATTCCAGATGTGCCAATCCGTGCTTCTGTCATATTCAATGCATAGTGTTTGTTAAAAAATTTTAGGTACTTATATATTTCGCTAGAGCAAAGAATATCCCGTATTTCTTCGCTCCTTGTATACTCATCCCTTTTTATATATGTTGGATAAAACTGTATTTTTTCCTCTAATTTAGAATCAATGGGACGATGTTTATCCAGAAATGCATTGATTTTATCGTCCGATATTAAATTTCTTAATACAACAAAACCGTCTTTCCAGTATCGTTCAAGAAATTCTGCTTCATCCATAGCAGGATAAATTGTATCTATTTAAAACGAGGTGGGAAGAATGGCGGGAACCGTGGAGGGAAGTATGGGGGGAAGAAAGGTGGAAAGAACGGTGGGAAAAATGGAGGGAAGAACGGTGGGAAATAAGGCGGGAAGAAGGGTGGGAAAAACGGCGGAAAGTATGGAGGGAAAAATGGCGGGAAGAAGGGTGGGAAGTACGGTGGAAAGAACGGTGGGAAAAATGGAGGGAAATAAGGAGGGGCAACGGGGGTAACTGAGTTTGATGCTGATGAATAAGCACTATTTCCGTATGAACTTTCTGCTCTTACGGTAAATGTATAGGCAGTTCCGTTCGTGAGTCCAGTCACAAGTATTGATGTGACATTGACTCCAGTTGCTTCTATGCCGCCAGGGCTTGATACAGCCCTATATGTAACTCCAGCAGCGCCAGCAGTCCCAGCAGCGCCCTGAGTAAAGGTTACTGTTGCTTCGGCATTCCCAGCAGTTGCCGTTCCAATCGTTGGGGCTGAAGGCGGTGTACCCATAACAAGAGAAGTACTCGAAGATGATGCAACAGATTCAACACCACTTGAAGATATGGCAGTAACAGTAAAAGTTACCGTGCTACCAGAAGTCAATCCAGTTACAACTATGGGGCTCGAACTACCAATTGCTGATTGTCCAGAACTTGCTGTTGCCCTATAGGTGATTGTTCCTTTACCTATGTAGGTAGGAGCCGTAAAGGCAACAGATGCAGAAGTACCTGAAGCAAGCGTGGGCGTACCAATCGTTGGTACTCCTGGAATTTTGCCGCCTGAATCCTTTGTTGCCATAAATTATGCCGAAATGTCTCCGACCAATACCCATGTATTGGTTTGTCGTTTGATGAGCGTAGCATAAGACCACTGAGCGCGCATCTTAAGCCCTGGAGTGGCGTTGATGGTCACCCCTGCGCCAGCGACAATGGTTGTTTGTCCAGTGGATACCTGAAGAATATTTATCTGCGAACCAATGGGGAAATTGACCGATGATTCTGGCGGCACTGTCAGGTTATTTGCAGAGCCAACTCCCATTTCCACAACCTTGTTTTTGTCAGCCAACACAAGTGTGTAGGAAGCAGTCTGTTCATTTATTGAAACATCACCAGACAAGCCGCCGCTTAGGGTGATGTTAAATACATCTTTTCCACCACTCGCCCCAGATGAATTATCAACATTTACGGTTAAGTTTCCTCCACCTCCTGAATCAAATGCTGTTATGGTTCCTTCATAATAAACGCTTGGGTCTGTCGCCCATACCGCACGAACCCTTGAACCAACTATATATGCGGTTCCAGTTATGTCAACACTAAATGGTGTTGAGCCAAATGTGTATGCTGTGTCATAGAACTGGCTTGAAGGGGTTGTTAGTGTTGGAAAACCCAATCCAGTCGCACCAGTCGCACCAGTCGCACCAGTTTCACCAGGAGCACCAGGAGCGCCTGCTTCACCAGCAGCACCATTCATGCCGTTCTCACCAGCAGGACCAGGAGCGCCTGCTTCACCAGCAGGACCAGCAGGTCCAACAACTAGTGATGGGACCCAAGCGGTTCCATCCCATTGAAGAACCTCGCCAACTGATGGAGCCGATGCAGAAACATTAGAAATATCATCTAATACAGATGTAGTTCCATTAAGGAAGTATGTAGCATCCTGACCATCAAGTTTGTCTGCATTGAGGTTAGTAACAACAGTGCTGGAAGAAACCGACAATGGAGCCGTTCCTGTTGCAATAGTGCTTTCAAAGTATTCAGCAACCACTGGAGCCGCTGAATATGATGCGTCAGCAGTATCAATTGGGTGGACTGGCTCTGGCACATAAGAATCAAAGAACTTCCACTTGCCATCTGTGGCATCGCGGAAAACCCCAGAGTGATGGTATGTCCCGTCGTTGTAGTTTCCAGCGATTCCAAAGTCAGTGTTTGCAACACTCCCAGAACTTGCCAAATAGATGAATGGGTCATCAATCTGCAAACTTGTCTGGTTTTCTGTAACTACAGAACCACTTACATAAATGTTCTGACCAACAATCAAACTTCCAGTTGTTTCAACCTGAGCAAAAACTACGCTTGAAGATGTTGCAACTGGTTGACCAATTGCAACCGTTGGACTTGAGCCCTCACCAGGTGTATGCGTAACAGAAACACCAGTTCCAGCCGTTATGTCGTTTACATAGTTTCCTGTCGTGTCGGTTCCGAGGGCAACCGAGTTTGGTTGAACTGTTGCGCTGATTGATACATCGCTGGTTCCATCAAACGATACAGAACCAGAAACATCGCCAGAAAGTGAGATAGTGCGTGCGTTCTGTAGGGTTGTGGCTGTAGCAGCATTTCCAGTTGTTGAGCCAGAACTTCCAGTGACATTTCCAGTGACATTTCCAGTGACATTTCCAGTGACATTTCCAGTGACATTTCCAGTGACATTTCCAGTGACTGGAGCGGAAACATGAGCAAAAGTTACTGATGCAGATGTTCCAACGGGCTGTCCGATTGAAAGAGTGTGTGTTGTTCCCTCACCAGTAGTGGCTGCTGTTGAGGATACGCCAGTTCCTGCAGTAATAGTGGCTACATAGTCACCAGTTGTCTTCGTTCCAAGAGCAATCGTGTTGTCTGGAATAGTTACCGTTCCAGTAAATGTTGGAGATTCAAGTGGTGCTTTTGCATTTAACTGAGTCTGAAGAGATGAAGAAACACCCACCAAATAATTAAGTTCGGTCGTGTTTACATTTGCTCCGTAAAGAATATTAATTTCTGAAGCAGTTGCAGTTACACCGTCGAGGGTATTTAGTTCAACAGTTGAAAGCGTGGCTCCATCAAGAATGTTGATTTCCGCTGCTGTTGCCGTTACTCCATCAAGGATGTTGATTTCGGCGGTGGTGGATGTGACTCCATCAAGAATGTTTATTTCCGATGTGGTCGCCGTTACGCCATCAAGAATATTTAATTCTGCGGTACTTGATGTGACCCCGTTGAGAATGTTGATTTCTGATGCATCAGCAATAACCCCATACAGAATATTAAGTTCAGATGTTGAAGCAAGAATTCCGTCAAGAGTGTTAATTTCTGCTGCTGTTGCAGTTACTCCAGTAAGGTCCGTAGGAGCAATTGATATCCCTGCACTACCGTCAAATGCCTGGCCAGCAATATTCTGTGGCGAAGCAAGTTTTGTTGCGGTCTGAGCGTTTCCGTTAAGTTCGCCGACAAATACTGATGCGGTGATTGTTTGCCCAACAACATTTGTTCCATAAACTCTTGCAAACTCAACTGATGCAGACTGAGAAACATCTTGTCCAATTGAAATTGATGGGATAGCGCTCGCGCCGCTATTTGAAGCGAGGAAGATTCCAGTACCAGCACCAAGCATTGACACATAGTCTCCGCTTGTATGGACACCAAGCATCGTAGTTCCGACTTGTGACTCGGTTACAGATGTGACTCTTCCATAACTATCAAGCGAAAGACTCCTCAAGAAACTGCGTGATTCTGGTCCGCTGATAACGCTTCCAGCAACAGCGGTAAGACCGATTGCATTTCCACTAAATTGAATTCCGCCGCCCTCAACTAGATTTTGTGTTCCGTCAGCCTGGGCGACAGTAATGTTATCCGTTCCAATTATGTGCGCCCTCGCTGGACCAGTTCCATATGACTCAATTACATAAGTATGACCACCGTAGACATCGCCCTCAAATGCAAAAACCATTTCTCCAGGTGTAATTGAATTTACAAATGAACCGTCAAAATCTGATGCTCTAGTTAACTTCCACTTTTCACTTACTGAGCCAACATTTGTGACAGTATAAATACCGTTGCGTTTTTCATCTGATTGATTAGCAACAAGAACTCTGTCTCCAACTTCGCTTCCGTAAAAATTATCTATAACTAAGGCTTCGTTTACTGTATTTTCGAGCGTTGCTCCAATACCATAACCGCCATCAAGGTCTAGGGAGCCATTTGTGTAGACAACTGAACCAGAAAATTCATCTCCTTGTGCTACCCGTACGCTTGGGTGGATATGGTCATCAAATAGTCTGCTCTCAAGGTAAGAGGATGTAACAATTCCGCTATAGGTGCTTCCGTCTTCTGTAATTTCCCACTTATCAAGCGACTCATTCCAGCGCAGAACAACATTTGCAGAAGTGCCGCGCTCAACTTCTAGACCAGCATTTGTTGTTGGAGAACCAGTAACATTGCTGTTCAAGACGACAATGTTGTCTTCAATGGAAAGAGTCTCAGTATTTAGTGTTGTAGTGGTTCCGTTTACGGTAAGATTGCCTCCAACGGTTACATCACCAGTTGTCTCAACTTTGGCAAATGTTACAGATGCGCTTGTTCCAACGGCCTGGCCGATTGCAACTGTTGGGCTTGAACCCTCAGAAGGAGTGTGGGTAATCGTGACACCTGTACCAGCAGTCAAATCGTTGACATAGTTGCCAGTTGTATCCGTACCAAGAGCAACAGAGTTTGGCTGGATAGTTGCGGAGATTGTTGCGTCTGTAGAACCGTCAAATGACACCGAGCCACTAACATCTCCGCTCAGCGAAATGGTTCTTCCAGTTTGCAGAGTTGTTGCTGTTGATGCGTTGCCAGTTACGCTTCCAGTTACTGGTGCAGAAACATGTGCAAATGTAACTGAAGCGCTAGTTGCTACATCTTGTCCAATCGCGATAGTTGGAGACGAGCCTTCACCTGGTGTATGAGTTACAGTGACACCAGTTCCTTGTGTCAAATCGTTGACATAGTTACCCGTAGTATCGGTTCCGAGAGCGACACTATTCGGCTGAACAGTGGCAGAGATTGAAACATCAGAGGTTCCGTTAAAAGAAACTGAGCCAGAAACATCTCCAGTTAGTGAGATGGTGCGTGCAGTTTCAAGTGCAGTGGCCGTCGATGCATTGCCAGTTAGGGGAGCAGTAACTGATGCGAATTGAACAGAAGAGGATGTTCCAACTTCTTGTCCGATTGCAATGGTTGCATTTGAGCCTTCACCAGGTGTGTGCGTAATAGAAACGCCAGTTCCCTGTGTAAGGTCTGACATGTAATTGCCAGTTGTGTCTGCACCCAATGCAACTGAATTTGGTTGAACTGTCGCAGAAATTACAACATCTTGCGAACCATTAAAAGATACTGAGCCGCTAACATCTCCTGACAAAGAAATTGTGCGTGCTGTTTCCAGGGTGGTGGCTGTATCGGCATTACCAGTCAAATCTCCAGTAACATCCGCTGAGACATGAACAAAGGTTACGGATGAAGAAGTACCAACAGCCTGACCAATTGCAATAGTCGGAGTTGCACCTTCTCCCGAGTTGTTTGTTACGGTGACGCCAGTTCCAGCAACAAGGCTCTGAACATAGTCACCCACGGTGTCTGTTGAAAGGTTTACTGGGTCATTAATCCAAACAGAAGCAGAACCATTATATCGAAGGAAGTCACCATTTTGGACACTTGTTATCGTGACATCACCGAGAGCATCAAGCGTTGCTCCTGGAAGGTTGCCAACAAAATAAGAAATTGAGTTCCAAGCAGTTGCACCAGTACCAATTTTTAACTTGCCAGTATCTGTCTCAATACCGATTTCACCCTGGGCAAGAGTCGGGTTAGCAGAAGTCCAGTTAGCAGCAGTATCCCGTCTAAGTTGAATCTGTGATGACATTACGCTGAACCTCCGTCAATTGTAGGCACGCCACCGTAAGTTGATGTAGCGAGACCTCCGTCAATATTAACACTTGCATAAATTAGGGTCCATTTTTCTCCGTCATAGCGCCATGAGCGACCAGCGGCAGAGTAGGACTGATATAGGGTGGGTGAATCTGGAAAATTAATAGCCATTATGCAGCCTCGTAACTTCCTGAAATCGTGATGTTGTCAGCAGTACCCCAACTGAATGGGCCACCATTCCCAACTGTTGCCCATGTTGTGGTTGCTGCACTAGTACCAGGAATAATTACTGCAAAACTTGATGTTGAGCCAGTGTAGTTACCATTACCAATTCCTCCGTACCAAGCGACCGTGTCATCAAGGATTGCCGCCGAAAATGTAAAATTGGAGTCATAAGCAGTTACTGGCAAACTGAAGTTCCAGTGACCCGTACCTGGGCTTGTTGTTGAACCAAAAACAAACTTTAATGAAAAGAATACGGTTTTACCTACTTGCTTATAGCGACCAGTAAGTGTTCCGTTGTTCAGCGCAAAGCCTCCAGCATCAGCAGTAATAGTTGGCGTGTATGCGGTCCATGCAGTTGACTCAATTGAAATTGTTGCAGTAGAGCCTTCGCCTGGTGTATGTGAAACAGCAATTCCTGTTCCAGCAGAGACATCAGACATATAGTTCCCGACAGTGTCAGTACCGAGATTTATTGGGTCGTTTACCCAAAGTGTTCCGTTATACTTAAGGAAGTCTCCCGATGTCTTATCAACAATGGAAACATCGTGTAGTTCGTCTAACTCGTATCCGTTTTGAGTTGCTACATAGACAATTCCGTTATTAGTTGCACGAACAACAACGCCAATAAAGACGAGGTGCTCTGGAGCAGATGGCTTTGTTTTCGTAAACGCACCATCTTCTCCAAGCCATAAAACATCGCCAGAGGCGTACCCAGTAGAAAGGTCAATCCCGTCTACATACCCACGAGTAACTACTGGACCATTTTCTGACGCAGCAATTGGGGAGGCAACCAATCCAACTGTTTTGGAAGATGTTGTATCAGAGTCGTTGTCTGCTCTTTTTACAGTTGCATGGTCTCCTGTTGCTCCAAAAAGATAAACAACAGTTCCAGTCGTAAGTGTTGTTGCCTCGGCATTACGAACATAAGTTGCTGTTGAAGCATACTGATTAACCCAGTTAGTACCGTTGTAGACAAGAGATTCGTACTCTAATGGAGAAGTAATAACAACATCTGAAATTTCATCAAGGTTCACACCAGAGTTAACAACGCTTGCGCTGATGGCGATATCGGAAGTTCCGTTAAAGGAAGCCGAACCAGACAAGTCGCCAGAAAGAGATATCGTTCGTGCAGTCTGAAGCGATGAAGCAGTTGAGGCATTACCAATAAGTGGTGCTGTGACCGCTGCAAACTGAACCGAAGACGAAGTTCCTACTGCTTGACCAATGGCAACTGTTGGAGTAGCACTCTCGCCAGAGTTGTTGGATAAAGAAATACCAGTTCCAGCAACTAGTGACTGAACATAGTCACCAATTGTGTCTGTGGAGAGATTTACCTGGTCATTTGTCCACACTGAAGCAGAACCGTTATACCGAAGGAAGTCACCATTAATTTTAGTAGAGAAAGCGACATCTGACAATCCACTCAGTGTTTCTGGATTACTTGTTGAGCCTCCGCCACCTACTTCAATCCAGAATAAGTCATAGTAAACAAAAGTTTTACCAGTATCAGATTCAAACCAAAGGTCACCTTCTTCTGCGCTCGCAGGAGGAGTGTCGGAAACGGTAAGCGATGCATTCCCAGTTCCACCGCCGCTCGCAACAGATGCAGAAACAAACTTTGTTCCGTTGAATACGAGTGCATCTCCAGTTGTGGCACCATTTGGGTCAATCTGTGTCCCAGCAACGAATAATCCAGCAGACTTAAAAGTGTCGTCTGTTTTTAGTACAGATGCTTCATCACGATAAAGATTCGTATCACCAGCGCCAGAGCCAGGACCCCATGTGATGCGTCCGCCCGCTTCTACCTTTAGTCGCGCAAAAGATTCTTGGTCAAGAAATACAGTAATGCCGTCTGAGCCTGCCGATGACAGATTCTTAATCGTTACGGGTACTGTAAATTTTTGAGCCATGACCTCAGTCAATCTCTTGTATGAACCCCACGGGGTTGTTTTTATTAGCCAGTTACAACAATAGTAAATTCGTTGCTATCTACTGCACCGTTGATTGTAACAATAACAGTATTTCCGTTAGGTCGGGTCACATCTGTAATTACTGTTGCGTTGCTATTTGCAACTTCGTAAACCTGGACAATAACATCAGTAGTTCCAAAGTTGTGAGTAACTGTAGTTGTTGAAACTCCACCAGAGTGTGCCGTGTTTCCCTGCTTAGCAATTCTGGCAAGAGTTGGCGTACTGGTTGTTCCAGCAGTAGTTGCAGCAAGATTTGCTCGTGCATCTGCTGCAGTTGAAGCACCAGTACCACCGTCTGCGACGGCAATATCTGTGCCGTTCCATGTACCAGTAGTAATTGTTCCCAGTGTTGTGATGCTGTCATCACCAACATAGGTACTTGCCGAAACTGCCGCAAGCGCTGCGCTATAGGCCTGAACATTGGTTCCAATTGTAAGACCAAGAGTGTCTCGCATTGCGGATGCATCTGCATCGTCCAAAAGTGCACGCGCTGCTGAGGTGAAGTCTGCAACTGATGCGCTTCCAGAACCAGTGAAGTATGGCAGTTTATTTGCAGCAGAAGTCAGACCAGCAAGTGCTGCGAGTTCTGCATCGTAAGCCTGAACATCAACACCGATTTCGAGGTCAAGAGCAACTCTTGCATCAGCAGCAGTTGTTGAACCAGTACCACCATGCTCTATCGGTAGGGCGCCAGTTACTGCATCGCCGTCTGCGAGGTCCAATGCTCCCCATGTAGCAGTTCCAGAGCCAGCAGAAAGAAGGACTTGACCAGCAGTTGCTGAAGACTTTACAGCGAGGTCATCGTTGCCATCAACATAGATGGTTACATCGTCATCGTTTACATTGAGGGTTGAGCCATCTTTTGATAGACCATCACCAGCAGTGATTTGACCAGTACCAGAGAACTGTGTGAAGAGGATTGCAGTTGAGCCAACAGTTATTGAACCATTAGTTGCAACAACAAAACCAGAGTCTCCGTTTGCGGTACCTTCTTCAACGAAAGTAAATGCACCAGGAGTTACTTCTGCAGAGGAGTCAAAGTCGGTTGCGCGAGTTGGTGCACCAGTTGCATTAACAGTGTAAATACCGTTGTCAGCATGGGCTACACCGCCAACACCTTGGTCTTTAATCAGGATTCGGTTACCAGTTGCAAGGGTTACACCGTCAATGATGCTTCCGTTAGCAACTTCTGTAGAGAGGTTTACGGTCGCTGTGGTTGCGGCGCGAACTGACTGCTTAACATCAAGTCCAGAGCGAGCAGCATCCACATAGCCTTTTGTTGCAACATGGGCATCGTCTGTAGGCGTTCCGAACTTTGCCTGGCTGCTGGCATCTCGGATTACCAGTTTGCTCGCAGTTGCCTCAGAGGTGGCATCTGCCAACTTCGAGAAGTCCGAAGCGGACATCAAACCAGCGCTTGCAGAACTTGCAAGGTTGGCGGTGATTGAAACTACACCATTTGCCTCATTGATTGTGAGTGCTGAGGACTGGGAGCCAGCAGAAGTTACACCCGTAACCATCTTTCGCCATGCGGAGGCGGTAATATCGTAAACCTTGACGACACCCTCGGTGCTATCAAAAATCAATCGGCCATCGAATAGGTTAGTATTCGGCTCGCTGGCCAATACTTCAAAAGTACCCTTAATCAGTTGATTTTGATTAAGGTCTAAGTTTGTTACGAATTTCATCTAAAAACCTCCATAGCGGGTGCGCGCACCCCTAAGAATACGCTTTTTTATGCTTAAAGTGTGCGAAGGTATTTAGGAAAGAAAGGCTTTTCCAGAGAATGCGCTAGTAAACGATACGGTAAGGCTGTTCTCGTCTATATAGGTGACTTCCCCCATTACATGAGACAGGGCGGAGTCTACAATTGACACATTTGGGTAAAATTTGAGATTGTGCGCAACT
>Ga0247723_1000456_pt1 | contig 28218 bp, 28 predicted proteins | sample MSEWelMarce5H_FC_FD_189079 | JGI IMG/M metagenome (GOLD analysis project Ga0247723, IMG submission 189079) | Subsurface sediment microbial communities from gas well in West Virginia, United States - MSEEL Well Study Marcellus 5H_FC | ecosystem: Environmental > Terrestrial > Deep subsurface >... | reverse complement strand
GTCGTGAGCTTGACGAGTTGCTCAGCCCACAAGTTAACTGGCGCGAGGTGCTGCGCGAGTATGTCAAATCAATCTGTAGTGGAAAGGATGCATCATCATGGCGCAGAGTCAATCGTCGTTTCCTGTCAAGCGACACGTATATGCCTACGTTGGTAAGCGAAAGGGTAGGACACTTAGTCGTAGCCGTGGATACATCAGGCTCTATTGGGGGTCGTGAGTTATCTAACTTCTTGAGCGAGGTTAAGTCTATCGCAGAGGAAGTATCACCTGACAAGGTTGACTTGTTGTACTGGGATGGGGAGGTAGCAGGACATGAGGAATACGACAGTAATACGGTGGCTAGCATCGTTGACTCGACTAAGCCGCGTGGTGGTGGAGGCACTTCGCCTAGTTGTGTTAGCGCGTATCTTAAAGCTAAGAGCATCAAGCCTGAGTGCGTCATCATGCTCACAGACGGATATGTTGGTAACGATTGGGGTGAGGGTTGGGAAGTACCTGTACTCTGGACGATTGCTGGTAACAACTCTGCCGTTGCACCTAATGGACAAACTATTCACATCAATGACTAGGGGGAAACGTATGGCTAAGATAACTGTACAGATAGGCTATCAACACTTTGTGATGGATGGTGACAAAGCATTAGCGTTACTCGATACGTTGCAAGGTGCAGAGGTATACGAGATGAAGTGGCGTACCGAGTCTGAAGGTGGTACGTCACACCACATCTACCCACAAGATGCAGTAGGTCGCAAGGTAGAGATAGGCTACCTAACTGACGAGCAGTATCGGATGTACAAGTTAGCAGGTAAACCGCAAGAGTAATCAACAACGTCAAAGGAGTATCACTATGAGTATCTCATCAAGTGCAGTACTAGTAGAGCTTAACGTATCCACATGGGGTGCGAGCAAACTAGATCGGGATGTAGCCGATGGTGTTAACCGTAACAACAACGCATCTAACGATGCGAGTAAGGTGTATAAGAATCTCGCAGCAGGTACTACGCTAGTCAATGACATCAGTAAGTATGCTGCACGTATTCGCCTGTACCACAATGAGATGACGTTGCCTTGGTCTAACAAGGGCGCACGTATCTTACCTGTGGCATCGGTGCTTGAGTACAAACAGAACATGAACCAATTCCGTACGCAGTACGAAGCTATGTGTAACAACCTGTACACACAGTATGCAAACTTAGTATCCACAGCGCAAGCTAATCTCGGTGCGTTGTACAAAGCAAGTGACTATCCAGATGTAGAAGACATCAAATCTAAGTATGGCTTACGGCTAGTGTTCTCGCCACTACCTGAGGCGGGTGACTTTAGATTGGATACAGCTAACGAAGATATGGCAGCGTTGCGTGAAGAGATGGCTGCATCATACGAGTCAGACTTTCAAGATCGCTTAGCCAAAGCAGTACGTGAACCGTGGGATAGATTGCATGCTGAGCTAACAGCGTTGTCTACTAAGCTGCACGATGTAGACGGTGAAGATACAAAGAAGCGTTACCACGACAGCCTACTCACTAACCCACAGCAACTGTGTTCGTTGCTAACTAAACTCAACATCACTAACGATCCACAACTTGAAGCAGCACGGCGTGAGCTAGAGCGTGCGTTGGTAGGTGTAGAGATCGAAGACATCAAAGAGTACGGGCATGTACGTAGCGATGTGAAGTCTAAGGTAGATGCAATCATCGGCAAGTTCAACTGGTAAGGAGGATGTATGGGATACCGAAGCGATGTGACCGCTGTGTTTTATGCAACAGATAAGAAAGACTTTCCTGTAATTAAACTGTGGCTGCAAGAGAACTTCCCTATGGATACATTCCACGACAACATACGATGGTTTGATAGGGGTATGGTGTTTGAAATAGAGAACGTCAAGTGGTATGACGATTACGAAGATGTCAAAGCGTTTGAAGTAGCAAGAGAAAAGTTTGTTGATATGTTCTGCATAGATAACAACGGTGCGAAGGGTGCGGTAGAAATCATGCGGGTAGGTGAGAACTACGATGATATTGAACACGATGGGTGGGGTAAATACGAGGGGATACTTGAGTGCGTACGTTCTATACGAGTAGATATATAACAAGGAGCTAACATGGGATACGGATACAGTAATAGGAACAGCGGCATACGCCGCATCATGCGATACGAAGAAGCATTACATAGGCTAACTAATACCAAGCCTATTGCAGGTAACGGACGTAATGCAGGGATTGTTCCGCTAGGTCATCGCAACAGAGTAGATTTCCAGATACGTATGCGACAAGACGATAGCATTGCGTGTAGGTTGTGGCGTACAGACGTGGTGGTGTTTGATAAGGACGGCACTATCACTATCGACCCTAACGGGTACAGCACAATCAGCACAGCTAACTTTATATCTGAGGTGCTAGGCGTAAGTGCTAAACAGCATGACAACCGCTTAGTAGTTTATGTGAGTGATGGGTGCTACCAAGCAGAGGGGTTGAAGCTACGCTCTTACGCTATGGGCTACGAGGTGCTTGAGTGTAAGCAGGATGTAGTGCATGGCGTAGATCGTAAGGGGATGAACGCGCTGCGCAAAGATACGCAGGAGTTCCGTAAGTTCTTATCTGGTCTTATGAAGATCAAAGATTACGAGATAGTCGAAGAAGAGTTGAACGAGTTAAACCTAAGGGAGAGAGGTGCGCTCGACATATCTCTCAGCCGTCATTACGGTGCGGAGAACATGAAAGGGCGACTCAACAACTTGAATGAGTTGGTCAAGAGTGGGGACGCAGAGAACTGGCATACAGCTTCTATGTGGTTGTGTGCGTCTGCGCGATATTCAATGTGGGATAAAAAGTACGACCCACGCAGCGTAATGAAACTGCTCGACGACATTTTGATTGCGCTTAACCCTACTGTGTTAGTAGCAAAGACGTTAGATGCGGGCGTTATTAAGCGTGACGCTTACGATAGGTTCAAACCGTTTAAGGAGGAGTGATGGAACCAATAGCGTACATCAACATAGAAGAACGTAAACTTGAATGGGCAACGCCTATTAAATGGGAAACGCCGACAGTTGTGGTGATGGGTAGGGTTCCGTTGTATACAAAGAAAGAATGGGTTGGTCTGACTGATGCGGAGATTAAAGACATTCTCGACTGCGGTAGGGGTGGGCTAGTTGATATTAAGAAAGCAGAGCAAAAGCTGAAGGAGAAGAATAGTGAGTAACATACAACTAAAGGAAGGTGCAAAGCTATCGCAGTTCTTAGAGAACGTAATCATGGAGACAGCACGTAAGCATCCTGATTGGGTCTTTACATCTAACTCAGTAGAAGAAGCACGCAAGATAAGAGTGACCTACAAAGGTAAGCAAGAGCTTGGCTTTATCTCAGTAGAGCGGAAGTATGTCAGGGGGGAATCAACACAGATATTTTCTGTGGATAATTGGCGTATTGTTGAAATGCGACAACGTGGGTCAGCTATACAGACTAGTAAACCCAAGGAAGCGTTGAAAGCTATTGAGAAGTATTTCTTTCCGTTGACTGACGCAGAGCATATAGATAAGGCGTTTAAGCATGCGTACCATCTTATACATTCTGAACTGAGTACTGCACGGCACATGCTAGACAAAGACATCAGAAACATGCAGCAACCCATGATGACATTTGCGAACAACCGTTGGGATGAGTTTCTTTCTGGGCTAAGCGTTGAAGATAGGGGGAGGGCATTGGACTTACTAAAGCATCAGCAGCTATACAACTCAGCAAGAGCGTTGTTTCAAGACATAGATCATAAAAAATGCTTGACGGTGTATTTGTCGGATGGTAAATATACGGTGCAGCAAGGAGAAGTACTACAAGACTATGAATCTGACACCTTACCTGAACACATAAAGACTAAGGTCGGATTGCTTAAGCTAGTAGAAGAAAAAGAAGTAATACCCGAAGTAGGTGTACGTGTAGGTAACTTATATGTAGTTCGTCCATAAACAATCAGGAGCTAATCCATCATGGAACAAGTACTCAGAAAATTATTAGATCAATCCGTTAAACACTTACAAGCCTTAGAAGGTCGTGGGCTTATCGAGTTCAAAGTATTCACCATAGACGGTGAAGAGTTTGGCAAGATGAAAGCAACGAAGCCTAAGAAGAAAGCTAAGAAACGCCCTTCACCATATCCGCATGGCGAGTTAACAAACTACGTAACGCCATTCATGACGGATGTGAAGCCCGACCAAGTTGTAACCATACCTGTGAGTAAGTACGACCCTGAAAGAATTCGTAGCATTGCATGCTCTTGGGCGTCATCAACGTGGGGTAAGAATACATACTCATCCACAGTACCTAAGGGTTCAAACAACGTAGAGATATATCGCTTCCCTGCATAGGAGGAGTTATGCTCAAAGACGGAAGGTTCTACAAAGAGGAACCGCCAAAGATCGGCAAGTTCTACATACCTAAACAGAAAGAAGACACCTGCACACCAGAGGAGCGGTTCGTGCAGGACATCATACTCGGGCGCGAAGATAGGGGGCACAACTTCCTGTCTAAGATGCTCGGGTACATGCTAAGGATATAGGTATGTCAAGGTTCAACACGCCACATGCATTACTAGATTATTTAATAGCAAAGGGCTGGGCTAAGGATGACCAAAGCCTAGCCAAGTTGCTTAATACAACTCCCCCCGTAATCAGTCGGGTACGTAACGACACGCGGGGGGTTACACCTAACTTGATACTAGCTATCTATGACCACACCAACTTAACCATAGAGGAGATACGTGGTCTTATAAAAGGAAAGAAACCATGACGCACGATGACTTAACAGATTTCTTTGCGGCGTTGGCAATGGTTGGACTGCTATCACGCGAAGATTTAACAAACAAACCACAGCTAATGGCGAAGTATGCCTACGAACGAGCAGACGCAATGATGGAAGAACGCAAACGCCGTGACTACGAAGAACGAACATCTTGTTAACTAGGAGATACACATGTCAGAAATACTACCGCACCGCGAATACATAGCTAAGTTCTTAGCACAGCAAGAGCCACTCATAGGCAAGATACAAGCCGTTACTACTAACGACGGTAAACATATTGATCTGGCTAACATGACAGATGAAGAAGCCAAGATAGCGGCGGAGTACTTCATGCTGCTAGGCGTACCTACGTTTGAAGGTAAGTTGGGTAAGTGATGGAGGCATACTCTTTCCTTACGTTTATAGGGGGCATGCTCGTAGGTATGGGTATGGGCATGCTTATCATTGCTTTAGTCATGGTCGTATGGAGCAGACGTGGCGACTCCTGAGGGTAAAGTCAAAGTGGCTGTAGTCAAGCTACTGCACAAATACAACGCATACTATTTCTTCCCCGCGACGCACGGCTACGGTAGGTCGGGCGTCCCAGACATTGTGTGCTGCGTTAAGGGTAAGTTCGTAGCTATAGAGTGCAAGGCAGGGGGCAACAAAACAACGGCATTACAAGACCGAGAGATAAATAGAATTCGTACTGCCGAAGGTCACGCTATGGTGGTTAACGAAGAGAACATAGAACTACTCGAGTGGGTATTGAAGGAGCTAACGCATGACGATAAAAAAGACGTTGTATAGACAAGTACCATGCGATGCCGTCATGTTACTAATGCAGCGCATGGAGTCACACCCTGATGATTTTGCAATGAACAGTTCAAGCAAATGGCATGGTGTCTTAGACACATTGAAGAGACGTGTAGTAGATAAGAACGCCGATGCTTTTATCATCTTAGAAGACTTTGAAGCCGAGATGTTATGGAACAAATTTAAAGCAGCGGGTAAAAAATCATTTCACGCGTTCGTAATGAAAAAGATACTAGAAGGAGAGGTTCAAAGTGAATGAAGAATTTAGCACAGGTGTGCAGATACTACTAAAGCGTATGGAGTCTAACCCCAATGAGTTTACAGAAGAGCATGGTAAATGGTCGAGTATACGCAACGCTGTGTTCGCGCACAAAGAACATAACGACCATAGCGCATGGTTGCGCGGGTTGACTAAGGCAGAGATAGACGCGCTGTATGAAAAGCTAAGCGCTCTCTATAGGCCTGTGCTCGACTCGTGGGTGATGAAGCAAGTGTTAGATACGCCAGAAGAAGAGCGTACGTTGGATGCGTACCAAATGGCGCAGGGTAAAAGAGCGCAGGGGTTTGGTTGGAATGACCCACGTATGCTAGCGCAGGCAAGTACGACATACGTACAAGGCCAACTAGATGCTGAACCTTCACCTGCATTTCTACAGAAAATCAAAAAGGGTCTTGGCCTGTGAAAATAATTGCGTTGGACTTTGAGACGTATTACGACAAAGAGTTTAGCCTTAGCAAGCTAACCACAGAAGAGTACATACGACATGATAACTTTGAAGTAATAGGCGTAGGCATAAAGGAGGAAGGTAAAGATGCACAATGGTTTTCAGGTACACACGACAAGATCAAGGCGTACCTCGATTCTCTTAACCTGCAAGAGCACCTTGTGCTTGCTCACAATGCTATGTTTGATGCCGCTATTCTTAATTGGCGCTTTGATATTAGGCCTAGGGGTTGGCTTGACACTCTTAGCATGGCACGGGCTTTACACACTATCGAAGTCGGAGGGAGTCTCGCCGCTTTGGCACAGTACTACAGCCTCGGGGCGAAAGGAACCGAGGTTAATCTGGCCCTTGGCAAGCGACGCACCGACTTCACAGCAGCAGACCTCGCAGCCTACGGAGAGTACTGTAAAAACGACTGTGAGCTAACGCTAGACTTATTCAGGATACTATCGCAAGGCTTTGCGCAATCGGAACTTAGGCTGATTGACTTAACCATACGTATGTTCTCAGAACCTGTGTTGGAGTTGGATACCAACGTACTGCTAGACCACATACACTCGGTGCAGGTTAACAAGCAGAAGTTACTAGACGCTGTGACTATGGTGGACAAAGAGCAGTTAATGTCTAACGATAAGTTTGCAGCGACGCTACGTGTACTAGAGATTGACCCGCCGATGAAGATAAGCGCAACTACAGGCAAGGAGGCGTATGCATTCGCTAAGAGTGACGAGGGGTTCAAGGAGTTATTAGAACACGAGGATGTACGAGTCCAAGTACTAGCCGCTGCTAGGCTAGGCGTTAAGTCTACGCTAGAGGAAACCCGCACCCAACGCTTCATTGAGATAAGCGGAAGAGGAGCCATGCCAGTTCCCCTTCGCTATTACGCCGCCCACACAGGCCGATGGGGTGGTGATGACAAAGTTAATCTACAAAACATCCCTCGAAACTCTCCGATCAAACACGCGATTGTTGCCCCGCATAACCACATGATGATTGACTCAGATTCATCACAGATCGAAGCGCGGACGTTGGCGTGGCTAGCAGGGCAGGATGACTTAGTAGAGGCGTTCGACAATGGTGAGGACGTGTACAAGATCATGGCTAGTGCTATATACAACAAGGATATAGCTGAGATAACTAAGGATGAACGGTTCGTGGGTAAGACTACGATTCTAGGTGCAGGGTATGGCATGGGTGCAGCCAAGTTTCAAGCCCAACTGAAGACGTTCAAAGTCAACATGGAGCTTGAGGAATGCCAACGCATCATTGATGTCTATCGTGAAACATACCCGAAGATTGCTACGTTCTGGAAGCTAGCAGGTAAGGCACTAGAGCATATTAAGTTTGATCAACAAAGCACACTAGGTCGCAATAAGATACTAGTGGTCGAGGGTGAGAAAGGTATCAAGTTGCCTAATGGGCTATACATAAAATACCCGAACCTAAGAAAACTCCTAAATGATGACGGTTCAGCAGAATTGGTGTACGATACAAAGAGGGGGAAAGCAATCATACCGAATAGGATATATGGCGGTAAGGTAACGGAGAACGTCTGCCAAGCCTTAGCGCGTATTGTAATCGGTGAGCAAATGTTGATGATCGCCAAGAAGTACAAGGTGGTTATGACGGTGCATGATGCTATTGCTTGCGTAGTCCCATTCGAGGAAGTTGCGACAGCTATGGAGTATGTACAGATGTGTATGCGCATACGCCCTAGTTGGGCACAAGAGTTACCGCTGAACTGTGAAGCAGGGTACGGCAAAAATTACGGAGCATGCTAGTGATAGTAGAAACTATTGATTACAAGAAAGTCATAGCTTGGATTAATAACGTATGGGCTAAGTCATTGGCTGCATTTGTTATGTTTTTCCTTGGTATCTACATAGGCCAAGTGCAGACAGAGAGCAGAGTAATTGGCGACTGTAAATACGCAGGTGCATTCCGTGTAGAACAACAAGCGTTTCAATGCCAGAGAAGAATATGATTCCAGCATGGTCGTACAGCAGCATCAAAACCTTCGATCAATGCCCGAAGAAATACTATCACTTGAAAGTAGCGAAGGATGTTAAGGATGAAGGCTCGACGGCTACGGTTTACGGTACAGAACTTCATGCGGCTGCGGAAAACTTTATCAAGGAAGGCACTCCGATTCCGGCGAGGTTTGCTTTTCTCCAACCTGTTCTGGACTCTCTCGTCAGAATTGAAGGAGAGAAACACTGCGAAATCAAAATGGGCATTGCGAAAAGAGATGGCAAATTCGCGCCGTGCGATTTCTTTGCTAAGGATGTATGGTGGCGGGGCATCGCTGACTTACTTATCATCAACGAAGCAAAACAACAAGCATACTTAGTTGACTATAAGACGAGTAAGAACGCCAAGTATGCAGACACTAAGCAGCTTGACTTGTTAGCAGGGGCGGTGTTCACGCACTTCCCTAAGGTGATGGAGATTAAGTCTGCGTTGTTGTTTGTGGTTAGCAACGAGATGGTAAATAAAGACCACGAACACATCATGCGTTCCTCATACATGAACGTCATGGAGCCAGAGCTAGTTAGGCTTGAAGCTGCAATCAAGAACAATTTATGGAACGCTAATGCTGGGCCGCTATGTAAGTTCTGTCCAGTAACAACATGCGCACACAACCATGTACCAAGGAGACACTATGAGTGAAGAGCTAACCAAAGAAGCAGTAGATGCAGCGGTCATACTAGAAGGTAGAGTACGTGAGCGTGTAGAAAAAGAAGTAGCGTTAACTCTGAACGGTATGTTGCGCAAAGCAGTTAAAGAAGAAGTAAAAAGAGCGATCAACGAAGAAAAACATAACATGATGATGGAGATAAGTATTTCCATTGGCAAAGCATTACGTGCTTCAGAGATAGAAGGGCGCAAGCCACTATGGGAGTCAAAGCCTGAAGATTTTGGGTTGACCGACGAAGACTTGAACAAACACATGTTGGGTGGGCATATAGTTACTAAGGGAGATATAAATGCCATACACGAACAAACCTAGGCCGTACAAGAAAGAATACCAACAGCAGAAAGAGCGTGGTGAATTACCTGCGCGGATGGAACGGCAACGTGCGCGTAACGAGATGGATAAGAAGGGCATTGACCGTAAGGGTAAAGACATTGACCATACGATACCACTTAGCAAAGGTGGCACTAATGCACCTAAGAACTTGAAGCTAAAGAAGCCAAGTGAGAATCGTTCGTTTAGTCGTAACTCAGATCACACGGTTAAGAAGAATAAACCTAAAAAGTAAATGCAAATCCTAAACAACAAGGTAATAGTGATAAGAACTAGACGACCGCATCTAGTCACCGAAAAGATCAAGAGAAGTAAGATCATCGGTTGGCTACCGGATGGGCTGCATGACGTCGCTGTTTTCTTTGGGCTTAAAGAAGCGCAACAGCTTGCTAGCCTGAAGATTAAGAACGTGCCTAGCACCATCACAAGAGACTACAACTGGCCCGGACTATTCAAGCCGTTTAACCATCAGAAAGAAACAGCATCCTTCTTAACGCTGCGCAAGAAAGCATTTTGTTTTAACGAGCAAGGTACAGGTAAGACAGCAGCAGTAATATGGGCGGCTGACTACTTGCTGAAGCTAGGTTTAATTCGTCGAGTGCTTATCATCTGCCCTTTGTCTATCATGAAGTCGGCATGGCAAGCAGACCTGTTTAAGTTTGCTGTACATAGAACAGTAGACATAGCGTACGGTAGGAAAGACCAACGCGCTAAAGTTATAGAGGGTGGAGCTGAGTTTGTCATCATTAACTTTGACGGTGTGGACATCGTTAAAGAAGAGATTGCTAACGGTGAGTTTGACTTGATTGTTGTTGACGAAGCGTCAGCGTACAAGAACATACAGACTAACCGATGGAAAGCATTGAGGACGTTGGTTACGCCTGATACATGGCTATGGATGTTGACTGGTACACCCGCTGCGCAATCACCTGTGGATGCGTACGGTCTAGCTAAGCTAATCAATCCTGACGGCATACCTAAGTTCTATGGACAGTTCCGTGACAAAGTGATGGAAAAGGTTGGGCAGTTCCGTTGGATACCACGCAAAGACTCTGAAGTAACTGTGCATAACGCACTACAACCAGCGATACGATTTGAGAAAGCGCAATGCCTTGACCTACCAGATGTAACGTATGTAGAACGAGATGCACCATTGACGCCACAGCAAAGGAAGTACTACAGCGTCTTAAAAGATCAAATGATATTTGAAGCAGACGGTGAAGAGGTTACGTCTGTTAACGCAGCAGTAAAACTAAATAAGTTGTTGCAAATATCGGGCGGTGCGGTTTATTCTGATGAAAAAGAAGTTATTGAATTTGATGTATCAAACCGTCTCAACGTAGTGCAGGAGGTCATAGAAGAAGCTAGTCATAAGGTGTTAGTGTTTGTACCATTCACGCACACCATAGCTTTACTCAAAGATCATCTGATAAAGTCTGGTATCACCTGTGAAGTTATTAGCGGGCAAGTAACAGTTAACAAAAGACATGACATTATTAATAGGTTTCAAACCGACCAAAACACTAAGGTATTAATAATTCAACCGCAAGCAGCATCACATGGACTAACACTAACAGCAGCAAATGTAGTAATCTGGTACGCACCTGTCACTAGTGTTGAAACCTACCTTCAGGCTAATGCACGAATTGATAGACCCGGACAAAAGAACCCTATGACTGTTGTACATATAAAAGGTAGTGAAGTCGAACGACGAATGTACGCAATGCTTAGGGGGAACATAACGAATCACAATAAGATTATTGAGTTGTATAAGCAGGAAATAGAATCAAAATAGCCCAGCGGGAGGTGGCGCATATAACACCCGCAGCGGGGGCTAGAGCCTTTGACATGCTTGCATACCTCTCTAGTGACCCCGCACCCTATTAACCGAAGGAGCTAACATGAATAAATTAGTACTTATCATCCCGCTTGCACTAGTGGGGTGCTCTCAACTATCTGACCTACCAAACTCAAACCTTGTAGTAGATAAAGAAATACGAGGCATGAGTCGTAACGAAGTCATCATGGCTATTAACGAATGCGAAGGTAACCGTACCCGTGCAGTAGTTATTATGGCTAAGCAAAAAATATCTGGCAGAACTACTGACGTTGTTACTGACGTTACGTGCGCCCCTAAGTACGCTTACTAGGGGGTGGTATGGATGACTTATCAGTAGGTAAGCTATCTCAAATTTATTTGAAGATACGCGATGCAAGGTCGGACTTAAAATCAAAGTACGACGAAGACGATAAGAAGTTAGAAGAGCAGATGGATGTAATAGAGGCTAAGTTGTTGGAGATATGCAAAGACACCGACGCCGATAGTATCAAGACCCAAGCAGGTACAGTAATGCGTAGAGTAGCGACTCGCTACTGGACTAACGATTGGGATTCGATGTATGAATTCGTCAAAGAGAACGACGCTTATGGTTTGTTTGAGAAGCGTATTAGTCAGACGAACATGAAGCAGTTTCTTGAAGAGAACCCCGACAAATTTCCTAAGGGCATGCTGTTGGATAGCCAGTACAAAATCACCGTAAGGAGAAGTAACAAATGAAAAACGAAGTTTCTATTTTTAAGAACCGCGACGTAGCGGTTGTAGGTAAGAAAGCCCCTAGCGCATTGACTCAATCGTTGATGAAGGCTAGCCGTCTAAAGCGTATTTCGCCACGTAACGGTAAGTTCGTTCGCGTAGTTAATGGTGATACCGCAGGTAAGATTGCTGACCCGTTGCGCGTTGTACTCGTTGGTGTTGCCCAAGCTACAGCACAGCGCGTCTTCTACATGAAAGCCTTTGACCCTAGTGCGGAAGCTACTGCACCAGACTGCTGGTCTAACGACGGTAACAAGCCTGACGCTAGCATCAAGAAGCCACAAGGTACTACGTGCGAAACCTGCCCACAAAACGTCAAGGGTTCTGGACAAGGTGCTACCCGTGCTTGCCGCTTTGAGCGTCGTGTAGCAGTTGTATTGCCTGACGAGATTGGTGGTAACAACGAGGGCGACGTATACCAAATCAAGCTAGCATCTAAATCAATCTTTGGTAAAGGTGCAGGTCAGTTGTTCCCGCTCAATGCTTACATCGACTACGTGATTGCCAACGGCGAGAACATCGACGGCGTAGTAACCGAGATGTCGTTTGACGAGGATGATAACCAAGTTGTTTTCTTCCGTGCCGTTGACTTTGTGGCTAGCCACCCAGAGCTACAAACAGTTGTTGCAGAAGCGGTAGAATCGTCTGAAGCGCACAAAGCCGTGGTGCTGACTGTGGCAGCGGTAGACAAGGAAGGTGAAGAAAGCGAAGAGGAGTTTGAAGAGTTGCCTAAGAAAGCCAAGGCAGTTAAACAGGTAGAGGAAGAAGAGGAAGTAGTAGAGCCGACCAAACGTCCGTCGAAGAAAGCTACGCCACCTACAGAACCAAAAGGTAGCTTAGCAGATGTAGTTAGTGCGTGGAGTGACGACTAAGTTTCTCGCGCCGCGTCCTGCGGCTTTCGGGGAGGAGCAATCCTCCCCCTTTTTTTCACCTGAGATAAATGATGGCTGACTTCGACCTTTTAGATGCTGTGCTTGCCCCCGATGGGTGGTACGCCGTTGTAGGCATCAAGAACAAGAAGACGAGGCAGCACCTTGTAGAGACTAGAGAAGAGGTAAATGAGCTAGTACAAGAAATGCTCAAAGAAGAGCGCGACGTGTACTTTGGCTGCGCCAAGTACGAAACAGGAGATAACCGCACAGGCGACAATGCAAAGTACTTCAAAGCATTGTGGGTGGACATTGACTGTGGCGAAGATAAGGCAGCATCCGGTGAAGGCTATATAGACCAAGCTACTGGACTACAGGAACTGCAACGCTTCTGTAAGACAATCGGGTTACCCAAACCCATACTAATTAATTCAGGCCGTGGCATACACGCCTACTGGACGCTTACTGAGGTTATCGGCAGAGATCGCTGGCAACCCATGATAGACCGTCTGGCTGAGCTTTGTAAGATTCACAACCTGATAGCAGACCCCAAGTGCTTTGAACCTGCACGGATACTGCGCGTACCTAACACACTAAACTTTAAGGACGCGCCTCCGTCTGCCGTTACTGTAATAGCTGTAGGGGGCAGCGCAAGTGAGCCTGCTGAGCTACGTGTAACGCTAGGCGTAAGCGATAAGAAGTTCGCCCCAAGAAGGCAGATACAACGCAGTGCCCTGACTCTATCCCTGATGGGCAACCGCATCTCCCGCTTCAAGACAATCATGTTGAAGTCGGCTGAAGGACAAGGCTGTAACCAGCTAGTCCATTGCTATCAAAACCAAGACACGATTAGTTATAACCTATGGCGCAGCGCTTTATCCATAGCTGCGTTCTGCGAGGAGGGGGCATCGGCTGCACACAAGATGTCAGAGAAGTACCCCGGCTATGACCCTGAAGAAGTTGAGATCAAAGTGCATGACCTACAGCGTAAGGGTGGGCCGCACTTCTGTGAGACGTTTGAGAAAGAGAACCCAAGCGGGTGTGCAGAGTGTCCGCATAAAGGGAAGATCACTACACCTATCGTACTAGGTAAAGACATAGCCAAAGCGGAACCGACCGACGAAGGTGAATACGAGGTTGAAGCTGAGGAGGAAGAAGAGGTAGTTTCTTACAAAGTGCCAGCTTTCCCCTACCCATATTTCCGTGGCAAGAAGGGTGGCATATACATGGAAAGAAAGGACGACGACCCTACGCTGATTTACGAGCATGACCTGTATGTGGTTAAGCGCATGACCGACCCTGAGACAGGAGAAATGGCGTTGATGCGTCTGCACTTACCAAGAGACGGCACTAAGGAGTTTGCTATACCCGCAAGTGCATTGATTGGTAAGGACGAGCCAAAGAAGTTTCTAGGCCAGAACGGTGTGCTAGCCCGTGGGCAGCAGATGGACAGCATTGTAGGATTTTTACTTTCCTGTGCGAAAGACATACAACTAACAAGAAAGGCAGAGCTTATGAGGACGCAGTTTGGTTGGGCTGATAGCGACAGCAAGTTTATTATCGGCGACCGAGAGATTACCGCAGACGGGGTTTACTATAGCCCCCCTTCCTCCCACACCGAAGGCATTGCGCAACACATGACGGCTGTGGGTACGCTAGAGAAGTGGAAAGAGGTATACAACATGTATGCCCGACCCGGCATGGAGCCACATGCTTTCGCTGCACTTACTGCGTTTGGCTCACCCTTGCTTAAGTTCATGGGACTTAAAGGCGCGATCATTAACGTCATCTTCCCGCACTCAGGTTCAGGTAAGTCAACGACATTGTTTATGTGCAACAGCGTATACGGTCACCCAACGAACCTAGTAGCTATACCTAAAGACACCATGAACGCCCGCCTACACATGCTTGGCGTTATGAACCATCTACCGTTCACGATGGATGAGATTACCAACATGAAGTCTGACGAGTTCTCTGACCTGACCTACGGCATGTCACAAGGACGAGGCAAGAATAGGGTTGAAGCAGGGGCTAATAAGCTACGGAAAAACAACACGTCGTGGCAGAACATATCGTTGTCCAGCGCCAACGCCAGCTTTTACGAGAAGCTAGGCAGTCTTAAGAACACGCCTGACGGCGAGATGATGCGGCTGATGGAGTACACAATCGGCTACAACGACGTCATATCTACAGCAGAAGGCAAGCACATGTTTGACCATCAACTGTTAGAAAACTATGGGCATGCGGGTGACATCTATGCGCAATGGCTAGTGGGGCACAAAGAAGAAGCGGTACAGCAGCTAAAAGAAGTGCAAGCCAAGATAGACAAGGAGTTGCGCTTAAGCCAGCGGGAGCGGTTCTGGTCTGCCGTTGTTGCATGTAACATCATGGGCGGCTTGATTGCCAAGTCGTTGGGTCTGCATGACTACAACATGAAAGAGATTTACAAGTGGGCATGCGGCATGATTCGTGACATCCGCGAAGACAGCACCGCACCAAGAGATGACCCGTCAAGCGTAGTTGGTGACTTCATTAACCGCCATATACGTAACACGCTAGTGGTAGACGGTGAGGCAGACGCCCGGACTAAACTGTTACCTGCACCGATACAAGAACCATACGGCGAATTGATCGTGCGTTACGAGCCTGATACCAAGAAGATGTACATCGTGGCTAAGGTGTTTAAGGATGACTGCGTAAAGCGGCAGATCAACTACAAAGACACAATGAAAGAATTGCAGACTAAGGGCATCTACATAGGTAGTACTACAAGGCGCATGACTAGCGGTACTAAAATCAAAGGTACGCCTGTACATGTAATGCAATTTGATTGCAGCGCACCTGAGTTCATTAACGTAGACGATTACGTTAACGTGGAGAAAGCAGATGAGGGTAGCGGGAGTTCTGTATCAGATTAACTGGAAGCAGTTTAAGAAGGGGCACTCGTTCTTCATCCCTTGCTTACATTGCCCAAGTGCAACTGACGAAATTAAGCGCGTTACCAACCGGCTTAAGTACAAGGTTGTTTCCAAGTGTGTAATTGAAAACAGCATCAGGGGTGTGCGGGTGTGGAGAATATGATATAAAGCATCTGACGGGCGTTGTTAGCTCCTTCGCCTGTTACTTTTCCTTCGGTTGATCTTGCCCCCGGCTTGCCCGGGGGTTTTTTATGGCGCGTTTTCTATTATCTTCAACCTAGCATCTTCACGATACTTCTCAAGCCAATCAAACTCAGGTTTATTTAATACCTGCCTTCCTTTCTCTTTGCCCAAGCTATTTTTTAACTTAGTATCCAAAGCATCAATCAGTTGCTTACCGTCAATGACAAGTTTAGGGTATGGGTATGTACTATTAAACTCGTTAATTTGTTTGTTCGCCCTCGCCATACCTGTAAAGTCATTACGCTTAGCGTTCTGCACCCAAGTCTCCATCAACTCATTACGCTGACTAGATATTTGTTTTTCATGCGTAGCTATGAAGTAGTTTGTCTCTTCTATCTCTGCTACCGATTGTGGCTTATACCCTAAAGACTGCCAGAACAATTGGCCTTCTTTAAACTGCGACGCATTAATAATAGTGTCAAAGTCTTTGTCTTTTAATCCTTCTTCCCGCAAACGATCTGAGACCATCATGTCACGGAGTTGTTTGAGCGGCATCCACTTCTCGTACGCTTTACGTATATCTCCACGGTTCCAATCAGCAACAGCAGATACAAACATGCTGTTAACTACGCCTGTAAATGGAGCAACCATACTAATATCACTTGCATGCCCTATGTAATTCATCCACGCGTCTACGTCTAGTGCAGTGGGTGGTTCTTTAAACCACAAAGCACCTTCAGATATACCACTAGATATTTTTGCTTCAGTGATCGTATCAAGTAAACCATTTGCTAGTATGTCAGCAACTGTTTTTTCTGTACCGGGTATTTTCATAGCACCAAACTGCTCTGGAAGAAACTCGGTTTTAAACCAACGCAACGGACTCATGTCTTTTAAAGACTTCTTCAACCGCCCATCAGCATACTTGTCCCATGCCCCGTCTATGACACCAAACAAATAAATCATCAAACCAATACCAAAAGCACCGCCAATACCTGCGCCTAGTACAGACATCATTTGAGCACCAAGTATTGCTTTAATTGCGCCAGCACGTACGTTTGAAGGCATTGCTCCTGTAGCTTCTAGCGCGTTAACTAAGTAGTAGTTTGTAGTAAGCGCTGGGTATTTTTGAAACTGAAAGAAAAACCTAGGCCCCACTTTGTTCATCCAAGGAGGCATTTCATCAGGGTTGTAACGGAACAATGCTTCTTCTACTATGTCATGCGCTTTCTGCACCGCTTTAGGCATGGGCAACTTTTGCTTACGGGCCAAGTTGTACGCACTCCAGAACAACGCTTCACGGATTATGCGTTCACTACCTTGATGCAACGCGCCGCTTAAACGCACGGTTGTGTCTAGTATCCTACCGGGTAAGGAGATAGATTTTGCAGGGGATGCAAAGTACACATCCGTAGTCATAGTGCCATACCCGCCTATCTCTAACTTCTCCATCAACTCCGCTGCGCGAGTAAGCTCAGGGCTGTTCTTAACCCTTGACGACAACGACATGGAGGGGGCGTGCCAAGATATTATTTTGCCAGTAGCATCTACTTTGGTTACACCAATCTGGTTAATTATTCCTTCACCAAACATCACGTTTGCTAGCTCTTTAAGCGTAGCAGCTTCGCCAAAGTATTTAATTAAAGTAGGTATGCCTTTGCTTGGCAAGCTCCACATGTTGTTCATTGCTTGACGTACATCTGTCAGCAAATACATAAACGTAAACTTATTAGCAAAGCGTACAGCAGTATCCCAACCATCTGTTTCATACTGCGGGTTAAGCACTAGTTCAACACGGTTCTTAATTTCGTTAACAACCAACTCGTAATGCTCTTTACTTTCCATGCCTTCTAACGAAGTCATAGCAGCGTCTAAAGAATCACTAATACGGCGGTTGTAACGCGACCCTGCAAGTTGGTTACTTAAACGACGACTTGCTTCTACAAAATTACGTAATGCATCACGGTTATAACCCGCTCTGTTCTTACGAGGTATAAACATCTTGCGGAAACTCTGTTCAGGCAGAAGCAGCAAGTGCATCTGGAAGATGTCTTTTTTAAGCTCGTCAATGTCAAGCGTCGTACCAGAAACAGCGCTGTCTAACGCTTTAAATATCTTACGTAAGTTAGTGCCTTCTTTGGCTAGTTTGTCTCGCAAGATGTTAACGTCATAGCCAAAGTCCGCTTCCCCAGCAGCGCGTAACTCTTTCATCTTGCGCTTATCACCTAACCGTTTGCGTTCTTTTATCTGGGCGTTGATAAACCTTTTGACGTCGTTAGCAGTTTCTCTTAGTTGGAAGTTGATGTTGCTGCCCTTACCAAACCTAGCCCAATGCGTACCATGACGCATCAATGGGAAGTAAGGCCCAGACCCTATACCGGCTTCGTAAGTATCTACAATTTCTTTAAACGCTTTACCTTTAGCGGATGTAGGGTCGTTAATGTTGCCAGACAAAGCAGATGTAGCTATCTGTTGTTTAAGGTTAGCAATGAAAGTTTGCGCAGCTTTTCTATAGAAGTCGCGCACGTCTTTGTACAGCTTATGTCCGTCAGGCACGGCGGCTAACTGCTTCCACATGTTTCTTAGTTCTGGCGATCTAACGCCAATGCGCCCTGAGTACTGTACAGGCAACGATGGGTCTTCTTGCAGATCAGTAGACAAGTGCATGGTGTCAGCTAGCAAGTCCAACTGTTTCTGGTTAAGCTTGCTCCAACGGTCTACTATGGCTTCCATCTCTTTCTGTATACCCATACGCATTGCACCGCGAGCGCGTATCAACTGTTTTGTTTCTTCAAGCCGTGTAATTCCGTTGGATATACCAATCTTAAACAGCGTTGAAGTAGGCGCAACATTTAAGAACCCACGCAGAGTGCCAACCTTCATTGACGATAGGTTGTTTTCAAGGAATGTACCGATAGGGCCAAAGTCACGAGCATTTGATTGCACGTTACCTACAGCGCCTATGACAGCGCTTGGGCTTTGCGAAGCTTTTAAGTCACGTTCTGCTGCTGCCGTAGACTTAGCTTGACGCTTAGCCATCTTTTTGACTTCGTCGTTTATGTCGTTTGTTAGCTCGCTAGCTTCTTTTATCTGCTCAGCAGTAGGCGTTTTAACCTGCATCAAACTGCTTGTGGCTAAAACAAAATCCTTCATACCTGTTTTTTCTTTGGGGTCAACGCCAAGCAAACCCATCAAAGAATCAACAAAAGAAGAGAACCCTGTTGTTTTGCGCTTTTTACCGGGCACAGTAAACAACAAAGCTTTTAGCGTAGGGTCCGTTAAACCGTAAGCTACAAACTCTTGTACGTCATCAAACGCATCGGAATACTCTAAATGCATTACGCTGGGGTCACGTCGTTTGCTAGCAACGTCGGCAGTACGGTCCATCAAACCTTTTAAATCGGTGTACGCCTCTAGCAGTTTAGGGTCTACCTCTTCTTCACGCCCAGCCCGTATCATGTCTTCTACGTAAAGTATCTTCATAGAAGTAACAGCGTGTATACTTTCGTGTAGCACAACCGAATTGTTCATACCTGTAATGCTGTATGAAGGCCCGGCTAAAACAACCATACCTCTAGAGCGCTGCTTGTTAACTGCATACAAACCATGCGCGTCATGCAAGATTTCTTGCCACCTAGCAAACGGAGAATTTTTGTCGTACTTAGTAGTTGCTTCTACCACCGTCACGTTTACTTTGCTTACTAGCTTACGGTTCTCACTTTGTGTAAGAAGCATTTCCGCTATACCTGCATCTAAAGGCGTACCGGTATGGGCGATGTAAGCCAACGCGGCAGGTAGGGTGTTGAGGTATTCAAATTTAGAATCTGTTTCTGTCGAGTGTTGCGTAGCGGCTAGTTCCGCAGCAAGTGCGGTTAAGTCCATCAAGTCAGATAGCCCCATCTTCTTAACAGTGTCTGGGTCTACTGTGTCATCAAGAAAACCATCGATAAGGTTGTCTTCGCCCTTAGCAAGTTTGTCTAGCTCGTCTTTAGTTAGCTCTGAGTTTTCTACGTCCTCACGTTTGCGACGACCAAATGCAACTTTTTCTTCGCGCAGTATGGCTGGAGACTTGCGCTTTTCTGAACGGGGAGTAGCAGGTAACAGCGGGTCCGTAATAGTCTTGGTTACTTCTGGCACGCGTTGACGTACGATGTCACCCGCATCTACCGCTTTGCCGCGTATAAAGTCCATTGTAGCGGCTGGGTTGTCGGGTACAACAAACATCTTTGCGCCATCCATCTGGTCTTGATGGTCTGCAAGTAAATCACCGTACACGCGTTTGTCTACGTTGATACAACCAAATGAATAACGTGAGTCTTCAGGGCCAGCTTTCTTTAATGCCGCCAGTCGTTGCGCTGCATCTTTCTCGTGCGTCCACACAGAGTGGAATAACGTGACCGAATACTTTCCGTCAATAGCTTTATCTAGTACAAATACTTTGCCATAGTCGTAGTGTCCCGCAGTTTTCTTTTCATCCCCACCACGCTCAGTGACACCCCGTGCAGCGTCACGCAAAGCTATATTAAACATGCCAGCAGTAGTAATTCTATTTGCTTCTATGTCGGTATTACCTTTATAGTAATCACCCACAGTTTTACCAAGCAGTACTTTACTCTGCACTAATAAACTGCCGTCTGGTTTGAATATGAATACGTTAGCGCTAGGCTTATCCGTTAAGACAAACAGTTTGTCGTCGTTCTGTAAGTCGTTTTGTATAGCGGGTAGGATGTTTTGATACGCCAGCTTACCTGCATCTGACATGCCTTCAACTTCTTTTGGCACTTCCGCTAGTACTTGTACAGTACGTGTTTCTGTAATAGGTATAGCCACCTGCATAGGCGGTGTCATGAACGACGTGTTCATCACCATAATTCCAGCCAGCACGCTAGCTTGTAGGCGCTTGATGATGTCATGCAGGACGCGAGATACCGCATCCAAGCCTTCGTTCAAAGCGAGGATGACGTCTTTTACAAACTTGTCTTGCGCTACTTCGTTATAGGTAGACTCACCATAGTGGTTAGCAATGATCTTTCTTTCGTCATCGTCTAACTCATCATGGATGGTGCGGTCTTCTAATTCTTCTTGCGCTTCACTAGGCGGTACTTCTTCAATCTCATCTAGCTGTTGTAGGAATAACTCTTCTTGCTGTTCTTCCGTTAAATCACCAACATACTCTTGCGTTAGCCTTTCAAAGTTATCTTTTGTTATATGCCCTTGGTCACTCAAGCGTTTAAACAACTGCATTATTTCAGTTTTTTTACCCTCGTAAGAGTAACGCTCTGTACCAAGTAAGTATCTGTTGTATTCCTTTTCGTCTAATTCATTTTCTTCTACTGGCGCGTCAGCAGATATAAATGTTTCTGGTTTCGCCCACGAAACTTCTTTTTTTGTCCAATCAATTGCTTCTGCCGCAAGTTCTTTCTTGCTTTTCTTTTCAACCTTTTCTTTCTTAGGTCTGCCGCTTTTTGTTATTGCTTCGCCTTTGCGGAAGCGCATTAGTTGCGCAGGGGTTAGCGTAGCCTTAGGCTTAGGAGGTAATGTGGTGGGTTGAATAGCACCTTCCCACAACGCTTTTGCTCGTGCACGTTCTGCGGGCTTAAGAGAACGTAAGTAATCCGCAGCAGCACTATAGCCTTTAATAGGACGACGCTTTGACTTGAGCGCTAGCCCGTGCAAAGCCATACGGAATTGATCTAGCCGTTGTAAGCGCACCGCTTCCGCATAGTCGTACTCTGCTTCAGTAGGGTATGCGCCCGTACGTCCTTTTTCTCTTTGCTCTTGTGAACCGTCTTGTTCGTTCTCTGGTATTGGTGTGTACTTGTCAGCCGCCTTTATTAATACTTGTGCGTCACGATTAATCTGGTTGATTTCGTTAGATTGCTCAGTCTGCTCTTCTTGCGTCATAGCAGATAAAGATTTTCTACGCCCTCCACCTGTACCGCGCTTACGTCGCTTTCCGTCAGCCGTAACGCCATACCACTTCTTCATGTGCTCATCAATGTTGAGCAGCGCTCTGTCTTCCTCTTCTACTTCAAGCTCTTCATTACGTGCTGCCAGCAGTTCTAGCGATTCTGTTCTGTCTTGTGTTACTGCGGGTGCGGCTGGCTTGGCTGCGGGTTTTTTTGCTTTTTCTATTTCTTCCTTAAACAGCTTGCTTGCATATTGTTTAGAAGGGCCGTCTTTAATACCTTCTTCACCTAAAGTATCGTAAACATTATCCTCATACGCCATCGCCGCTTCATCCAACGAAGCATAGGCCCCAGCTTTAGCCTCATCTATTGCTGACGCAGTGTTGCCGTAAACAATTTCTCTTATACGCTTTCTTGTAGCTTCAAGTTTGGCAAGTTCTTCGTCTTCTTTTTTTATTGCTTCAGCCTCTTGTTCTTCTATTGTGGGTGCGGCTGGCTTGGCTGCGGGTTGCGCCTGTCCTTCTTCTTTTGTTTGCTTGGCTTCAGTGGTTTTAGTGACACTGGGTTTCTCCGTGGTTATGGCGTCAATATGGGCAAAGTTTTCTAATACCTTCTCGTCAGAAATAGGCCCTTGCTTACTAAAAGTTGTACCAATACGTGCATCGTGCCCAGCCCCACGAATGCGTACACCGGTCACTTCGTCCGGGTTATCTTTGTTGTCTCTAAATACTGTTAACGTGCCTTCTTCCCCTGTTTCTGGGTTATACACGGTGTAGCTAGCATTTAATTTTTTAGGTTGTTCTGTTTTTACTTCTTCTACCTTAGCCTCAACAGGTTTTTCAACAACCGGTTCTTCTACCTTAGTCTCAGCTGGTGCAGCGGGCGCTGCTTCATATGTTGGGCGCTCGTTACGGAAGCTTAGGTCTTCTAACTTTGCATACGCAGCTTGTTCAAACTCTTCAGGCGTAAGGTAAGTTGCTCTAGCTTGCTTCTGCCAGTCAACACCAAAGATAGGTGCGAGGTTAGGGAACGATTGAAAGCTAAACGCTTTAGCCAATCTGTTGGCAATGCTCTGGTGGAACGGCGTGTATTTGCCTCCGCCCTCTTCGTCGGGTACAAAGCCTAGGTCTTCTAGTGAAGCACGTTTTCGCTTTTCTCCTGCATCAACTGATCCAATAAGATTTGTAGCAAGAGTATGTCCCCGTGAGAGAGCATTGTCAGAAACTCCGGCACCTCCTCCATCGGGTTCACTAGGTAGTCCAAGGCTAAACTGATCTGGGATTGGTTCAGTGACATAAGATGGTGGCTCGGCGAGATTATCATTCTGCCCCTCCGCTTGAAGTTGAGTGCGAATTGCTGTTTCAGTCGTGTCTTTTGCAGGTGGTATTGTTTGCGCAGGTTGGGCTGAAAGCGCATCAAACTGTTGCGCAGCCTGTTGCTCGGCTACGTCGGCTGGTATCCCTTGGTCTTTATATGATTGCGCTAGTGTTTGTTGTAGTGGGTTTGCTGTCTTCTGGCTATAGTCAGGTGGCGCAGGAGGTGCAGCGTTTAGCGTATCAACAGCTTCTGGTGGTTGTATATCAGTAGGGCGTGCACTAGCTGGTGTAACTGTAGGTGTACGCTGACGAACCGGTTGGTTCATGTAGTCAGTTAGGTCTGCTTGTATAGCTTTAGCTAGCGCTGAACCGGGGCGTACCTTAGGCTCTACGTATGTTTCGTAGAAGTTGTTTACCTGTTGCGCGGCTGCTGTACCTACAGCCATACCGCCACCAATTGCTAGTGTCTGTACAAACTGCTGTTTAAACGCGTCTTTGAGGTCAAGTTCTTCTTTAGTTAGCTTTGCTTCTAGTTCCGCTTTGTTCTGCCCAAGCGCGGTAATAGTTTCTGTAATGTGTTCCGGCGGCTGCGATATTGCTGCGCGTTTGGTGTATTCAATAACTTTGTCTAGCGTTTTTGCTGTTTTGACCGGAGCCAAAAACACTTTAAGGAAGATAAGGTTGCTAAGCGCTTCAGGCACAGCTTCCCATGCACCATACTTGGTTGCAGCAGAATCAAATTCTTTCTTTGCGGCTTCCCACTCGGCTTCGTTAAGGGGGCGCTTAAACGTATTCAAAGAGTCTTTATCTAGTTTTTCTTTTAGACGAGTAAGAAATTCATCTTTGCTAGCACCGTACGACACAGCGGCTGATGTACCAAACCCAGCAGTAATGCCCCCCACAGGCCCTGCAACGGCAGTACCCATAGAACCAGCAATAGCCGAAGCAACCATAGTCGTAGCAGAGTAACCTAACGACTGCCCGACATTACCAAAAGCTTGTGTGTTTAAATCTGTTTTTTGGGGCGGTACTGTAGTTAAGGTAATAGCCTTATCTAACCATGTGCGATTTTCTACGGGGATATCACCTCTACGAATAGCACTCAGTGCGGTATTTGCCATAGCTACAGGCACGTCGTACAGTACTTCTTCAGGAAGCCCTGTTATAGGGTTTATTTCGCCAGACTCATAACCTTTTGCTAAAGGCGACGTACGCCCCGCCAACGACGCTAATAATGTATTTTGAGCTTCTACCGCAGCTTTACCAAATGCTCTACCTTCTGGGTTAAATGTAGGACGCTTAGCGTCACGCGTAATTTTGTACGCTTCGTTAATGGTAATGCCACGTTCAGCCGCAGTGCGTCTAGCTGCGTATTCGTTAGCGGCTTTTGCTTTGTTGTCGCCGCCCCACATCATCATCCTGTCCCAAATACTAGGTTCAGGTGCAGCAACAGCTTCTGGGTAGGGTTTGCCCGTGCGCGGGTCTATCTCTGGTGCAGATGCAACAGGTTTAGCTTTAGGTGTGGGAACAGGAACTGAATCATCAATACCTTCACCCATGAAACCATACGACCCTGCAACAGGTGCAGCAGGTTTAGGCGCGGGCTTAGGCGCTTCTGCTTTAGGCGCAGCGGGTTGCGCTTGCATCCTTGCTTGAATAGCCTCTATGACTTCTTCTCTGCTAGCTCCTTCGGGGCCGTCGATTGAATAAGTTCTACCGTCAGGCCCTTGGATTTCGTATGTAGCCATAGTTTATTTAACTTTCAATTCGCCCCAAGCACCACCTTTGTTTTTATCGTCTTTCTTACTGTCTTTCTTAGGCTCAGCAGCTTTAGGTGCGGCGGCTTCAGGTGCAGCAGCTTTGGGTAATTTAATATCGTACTCAACGGCTAGTTCTGCTTTAATACGATCTGTAATTGCTTTAGCTGCTTTACCTGTTTTATCTTCTTTATTGGCCTTGGCTATTGCATCAGCGTTAGGGCCAGTCATTGTGGATATACGGAAAGCTTCGTTAAAGTCGGCTCTGTTCTTGCGCTCGTGCTCTTGTCTTCTGGTAGCTGAATCGCTTAAGTTTGCGCCAGCATTTACCGTTGCAGGACCCGATGCAATTAACGCACCTTGTGGTTTGTACTGTACGTAGAACTCTTTAATTGCTTGGTGATAAGTATTAGCGTTAGCAGGTTTGCCTTGACCAACAAGCGTATGGAAAAGCTGATCTATAACCTGTAGGTCAGGTGCTTTGCTACCTGTTTTAGCGGCAGAGAGTTCGGCTTTTAATTGCGCAATCTCCATCTTGGTAGCTTGGTCCATCAACTTAATGTTGTAGTCCGCTTTGATCTTGGCTATGTTTGTGGCGTTAGTGTAGTACCTCTCACCCGCTTCTTTAATCGCTTTTTCCGCACCTTCCATGTCACCTATCTGGCGTAGGTATTCCGCTTCGTTTAGATGGCTCATAGCAGCATCAAGCTCATTTGCCATTTTGCGTTGTTCTTTTTTGCTTAGTTCTTGTTGATGCGATAGATCGTATCCACCTTCTATGATGCCTTTAAGCTCACTACCGGGCGTACGACCCCACACCATCAAAAATCTATACAGGCGGTCTTCAGCATCGCTCTTAGCTTGTTCTTTGAGCGCGGTTTGTTTGTTCTGTACGTTTGTTTTTTCTGTGTCGTAGAAGCTAGGTAGACCTAAAGCAGCTTTCTCCCCACGCCTTCTTTCAACTTCTTGCGGCACGGTGCTCTTCATTAAAGTAGCGTCTTTGTCTCGCGCTTCTTCCAAATAATCTAGCTCGGTCTTCAAATCTAGCGCGGTCTTAGGAGATACACCACTTATAGGTATAGCATCCGAAACCGCTGCGGTAATGCCTGCTGGGTTTTTACCTTGTGCTGTGGCTAGTTTTGAAGCATCCATCGTACCTGCTACAGGTACAACATCAACAGCAGGGGGAGCAGCAGGAGCAATACCGCCCGACGTTTCAGGCCGTCTAGACAGCAAGTCAGGGTTGCCAAGAAGTTTAGCAAGTACGTTATCTTCAACAGTTTTTTCTAACTTGTCTTTCTCGTCTTCTTTAACCTCTGACCCGTCTTTACCAGCAAAGGCAACTATGCCACCCGGTGCCATACCTTTAACGCCGGAACGTAACCCAGCACGTCGTGCTTGTTCAGCAGTCACAAGGTCTTTAGTAGCTTGATCTGTTTGTGCGTCGGTGGCTTTCTTTTGTAACTCGTCGTCACTAAACTGTGGGCCTTTTAATTCTGCTGCTAGTTTGCCCGCAGGTACACCCGTAGCAATACCGCCCGGGGCAAGTTTAATTACGCCGCCTTTCTTGCTGCCGGGCATGCCTTGGTATGTTTTATAGTCTTTGGCTAAAGCTAAGCCAGTTCCCGCCGCCCCCGCAAGTTGGTTAAACATCGAAGGCTGTTGCTGGTACATCTGCGTGTTAGTTGATTGCATAGGCAGACCACGCAGCATGTTGGACATCACGCCAAGTTGCATCAGTGGGTACTGCTGACCAGTAGCGTAGTTCTGTACCTTCTGGTTGATCAATGCTTGTTGTTGCGCTTGATCTTGTGCACCCATAGTGTTCAAAGCTTGGATAGCACCAATGTCTTGACCGAACTGCTGTTGGCCCATCTGACCTAACAAAGCCGCGTTCTGCCCTGCTGTGTTTAACCCTTGTAGTCCTAAGTTCTTACCAAACTGACGAGACGCTTCTGACTCTGCCTGAGCCTTTTGCAGGGCTTGTTGGTTTTGTATAGCCGCATTAAGGTTAGCTTGTTGATTAGCCTGTTGCGCAGTTAAGCCTACACCTTGCTCAGTATTAAACTGACCTTGAGCATTTTGGTACGCTTGTTGTAGGCCTTGACCTTCAATGTCACCAAGCTGCTGCAATAAGTTTCTTTGCGCTTCCGCATCTACAATAGCTTGACGGGAACCACCAAAAGCATTGGCACCAATAGCTTGCGCTGTACGGTTAGATGCAGCTATATCGCCTTGACGCTGCGCTTCGCGTTGTTGCTGCCGTACTACGTTTTGCATGTAGGGCGACATGTATCTATCAGCCACGCCCCTATCAGTAAACGAACCTGTGCGTACTTGTTGAGGGCCACCTAACAAATAACTTTGCGCCCGCAACGGGTCATACTGACTTGCACCTACCGAACGTCCTGCCAGTTGTGCAGCAATGTTACTTGCGTCTTGTGTTTGTCTTGGTGAAGCGTAGTCGTACATTCTGTTCTGCGCAATTTGCTGACCTACAGCAGGCCCCGCCACCGCTGCCCTAGCTTGATCAGCTTCGGTGTTGGTGTATAGAATGCGGCCTTGCGCATCGCGTAGAGGGTTACCTTTAGAATCTTTTTTGTACGTAGCACCGTAAGGGGTAAACTCACTAAACCCCGTAGGTTTCATTACACCTGTTTTAGGGTCTATATCCCCTGTAAACAACTGACGCTGTGTAGCGCCAAGCATTTGCTCAACGTATGGGCGAGCGTACTCAGGTATGTTAGATGTCTGGGTATAGTTAGACGTAGGGCCACCGCCACCACCCATGTTGTAGAGTCTGCGACCGTCAGCACTGTAGCCGTTGAACTTATTGCGGATAATCATAATTTAACCCTCATTACTTGATGGGTGTTTTCCATACCCATCTTTTCATACATCTGAACTAGTGTGCCTTTAGCCCAACATTGCGCTTTAGTAGCACCAAAAGTACGCATCCAATTTTTTGCTTCTTCAAAAACGTGTTCTCTAACGATGCCTTTACCACCCATAAGGTTTACATGCGCTACGCGCTCCCGTGGGTAGTCGATAAACTCAACTGTTACTGCGCCAGTAATACCTACGTCTGGCTCTTCCCATATCAACAAGAACACTTTACCTGTACGTACAGAGTGTTCTACCTGTTCAATTGTTATTGCGTCAGGGTCTAAATCAATTGCTCGTTGTAGCATTGGTGCGGCTACAGGCCATACATACGGTAGCTCGCTTGCGTTTACTTGGTAAAGTGGCATAGTTATGCTGGTAAATGTTTATCTGCTTTTGAGTTAACGGCTACCTTACCTTTGCCTACGCTTTTATGTCTAGCCTCCTGC
>Ga0247723_1000454_pt1 | contig 28323 bp, 48 predicted proteins | sample MSEWelMarce5H_FC_FD_189079 | JGI IMG/M metagenome (GOLD analysis project Ga0247723, IMG submission 189079) | Subsurface sediment microbial communities from gas well in West Virginia, United States - MSEEL Well Study Marcellus 5H_FC | ecosystem: Environmental > Terrestrial > Deep subsurface >... | reverse complement strand
TGGAAGACATCCTCAAAGTAAAGAATAGCTACGACAAACTATCTTCTGTCACGGAAACACACCCTCTAGACTTTCGTCGTGGACAGATGGATATTTTGAACTGGTTATATGGCTTGAAGGAAGCCTACAGCCGTACTTATAAGGATTTGCAAGAGACTGGTGAGGTGTGATAAATGCCTCGTCGTATCTTTGAATTCTTATGTGAGAACGGTCATCGCACTGATGCTTTTGTAGACACAGAAGTCCACGTAACTCCTTGTAAGGAATGTGGCTCTGATTCTAAGAGAGTAGTTAGCGCACCTACTATGAAGTTAGAAGGCTGGACAGGCTCTTTTCCGACAGCTTATGACTCATGGGAACGCAAGCGATCTGAAAAGCTCGCCCAAGAAAGGAAGCAGAACTCATAAGTAGCAATACCGGGTTCATATTTTAAATAGTGTCCTAGAACCACATACATTTTATACGTTAGTGGCAGGAAAAGGAATTAGTATATGTTAGTAGATGATAACGAAGATAGTACTGTAGGTGAACTCGACGTAGTTGAACAACTCACCGCACCGCCCAAGATTGAAGAAGATCACGTAGTTGAAGACACAATCCCCGAGAAATACAAAGGGAAGTCCGCACAGGAGATCATTCGGATGCACCAAGAGGCTGAGAAGCTCATTGGTAAACAGGCCCAAGAAGTTGGCGAGGTTCGTAAACTTGCTGATGAATTGTTGAAACAAAGTCTATCGAGTAAAACTGCTGCACCTACTGAAGTAGAGCCTGAAATTGACTTCTTTGAAGATCCTCAGAAGGCAATTCGTAATTCTATTGACAAGCATCCAGATGTTCTCGCTGCACGACAAAGTGCTCAGGAATTTAAGAAGATGCAGATTCAACAGAAGCTAAGTCAAGAACATCCTGACTTCGGTGCTATTGTTCAAGATCCTGAGTTTGCGGAGTGGGTAAAACAATCTCCCGTTCGCACTCAGTTGTACGCTAGAGCCGATGCTGAGTTTGATTACGACAGCGCAAATGAATTGTTGTCTACCTTTAAGCAACTTAAACAAGTTAAGACGCAGCAGGTAGCGACCAAAGGTAAAGAGACATTGAAGCAGAACTTAAAAGCTGCTACTGTCGATACTGGCGGTACTGGTGAATCATCGAAGAGAGTTTATCGTCGGGCCGACCTTATTCGGCTGCGAATGAGTGATCCGGATCGTTATGAAGCGTTAGAGCCTGAAATCATGCAAGCCTACGCTGATGGACGTGTTCGGTAGCGCAACGGAGTGAGCATCTTAAAAGGTTCTCGCTTCGCTGTGAGTAATTTATTAATTTAATTTGTATATCTTTATCTAGGAGTATTTAAAATGGGTCTCGGAACTAATCACGTAACCGTAACAACCGCAGCAACGTTCATTCCAGAAATCTGGTCTGATGAAATTGTAGCTGCTTATAAGAAAAACTTGGTTGCTGCTAACCTCGTTAAGAAAATGAGCTTCAAAGGCAAGAAAGGTGACAAAGTTCACATTCCTAGCCCCACTCGTGGCTCTGCTTCCGCTAAGGCTGCATCGACTCAAGTGACTTTGATCGCCGCTACTGAAACTGAAGTGGCTGTGGACATTAACAAGCACTATGAATATAGCCGCATGATCGAAGACATCGTTGAAGCTCAGGCTTTGTCTAGCTTGCGTTCGTTCTACACTGATGATGCTGGTTACGCTTTGGCTAAACAAGTTGACACTGACTTGATCCGCTTGGGTCGTTTGTCTCAAGGCGGTACAGGTGCTCGTTATTCTGGCGCTTTCATCGGCTCTGATGGCACTACTGCTTATAGCTACACCACTGACAACCAAGCTGCTTTGACTGACGCTGCAATTCGTCGTTCTATCCAGCGTTTGGATGACTCTGATGTGCCTATGGACGGTCGTTTCTTCATCGTTCCTCCAGCAAGCCGTAACACTTTGATGGGCTTGGCTCGTTTCACTGAACAAGCTTTCGTGGGCGAAATGGGCGGTGCTAACACCATCCGTAACGGTGAAATCGGTGACGTGTATGGCGTTAAAGTGTATGTGTCTACTAACTGCGACACAGCTAACGATGCTGATGACGGTTCGGGTACAGATCAAGCTGCTCGTATCGCTCTGATGGCACACAAAGACGCTTTCGTGTTGATTGAGCAAGTTGGTATCCGCTCACAGACTCAGTACAAACAAGAATACCTCGGTACTCTGTTTACTGCTGACACTCTGTACGGTGTTGCTGAGTTGCGCGATTACTCTAGCGTTGCATTGGCTGTCTAATTAAGACTCTAGGACTCCCTCTCACAAGGAGGGGGTCTTTTATGTGTGTTTATCAACAATATAAATTAACTGGAGTATATATAAATGGCTGCTGCTACCGCTGTTACCTCACGTCGTGGTAACGATCAATTCCGTGGTCTGTTTTCAGATACATGGGCTGTCACCTGTACTTTGAATGCAGATTCATTGGTAGATGGTGCTGGAACTTCTGACACTATTACTGTCCCCGGCGTTGCTTTGGGTGACATTGTTTTAGGTGCTTCTTTTGGTGTGTCTTTGGCTGGTGTGTCTGTTACTGGTTATGTCAGTGCAGCTAATACTGTGACTTTGCGTCTCCAAAACGAATCTACCGCTACTGTTGACTTGGCTTCGACTACCGTTAAGTTGGTTGTCGCTCGTATGGTCTAACATAGTAGCTAGACTGAAGGGGATCCTTGTAAAAGAGGGTCTTCTTTGGTCTATCTACTAGGACGACAGAGAACTATATGTCAGCTACATTTAAATACCTGCTCACAGGCGCTACTGTGACTTTCACGCATCAGGTCGATATTGACTCCATGAAGGGTCATCCTGAGTATGAGCGTGTTGAAGAAGATACCCCTGAAGTAACCCCTCAAGTAGTTACTAAGAAGGTTGGTCGTCCTAGCAAAGCTGATCAATTAGCACAACTTGAGGCTCTGCAATAACATGGATGAGGTTTCAGCTCGCGAATTCGGTAAGCTAGAAGCACAGGTAGAGTCCCTCCAAGGTGAAGTATCTGATCTACGTAAAGACGTTAAGTGCCTCTTAGAGTTAGCCAACAAGTCTAAAGGTGGTTTCTGGATGGGCATGACCATTGCCTCTTTAGTTGGCGGTGCTATCACATTCTTCATGGATAGAGTATTTAAGTAATAAAGGACAAAAGACATATGGCTACTACAAAGAAACAAACTAAGAAGATCGGTAAGGTTATGGGTGAGTACAAAGAAGGTACTCTTCATAGCGGTAAAGGTGGCCCTGTCGTTAAAGACAAGAAGCAAGCTATTGCCATTGCCTTGAGTGAAGCTAAGATGCCCATGCGTGGCTCTCGTACAGCTAAGAACAAGATGAACAAATCTAAGAAAGTTTAATAAGGTAACTAACAATGTCTACATTTCAATTAGATCCTAACCAAGTAGCTTACGGTGTTGCAGCTATGAACACTACGCAAGTTGCTTCAGTTACTAACTCCAGCGTTCAAATGACTGCATTCGGAGCATCTACGACAATGATTCGTATTGCTTGCTCACTAGGCCATTGCCACTATCAAATCGGCACAAACCCCACAGCAAGTATCACAACATCTCCTATGATTCCTAATAACTCTTTCGAGATTGTTGCGGTCACTCCCGGACAAAAGATAGCGTTCATTAAAGACTCAGGAGTTACATCCTCCACGGTTTCTGTTACAGAATTGGTATAAGCGTTATGGCTTTGCCTACTTTCCTCTCCCTCGTGAATGATGTCTTAGTACGTCTTCGTGAGCCTACTGTCTCTACCGTTGCTGAGAACACCCTGAGCACATTGGTAGGGAAGTTCGTGAATGATGCTAAACGTGAAGTTGCTGATGCTTACGATTGGGATGCTTTCAATACTTCCGTGACAGTCACTACAACAGCTAGTCAATACACTGGCTATACCTTGACAGGCGCTGGTACTCGTTTTCGTGTCACTAACGTACTGGACATCACTGATTACGGTTCATTGTTGCCTACTACTGTCGATATGATTGAACGTAGGGTATATAGCTCTGCATCTCCTCAGAATGCGGATCCTAGTGAGTATGCCTTCAACGGTGTAAGTAGCAACGGTGACGCTCAAGTAATGTTCTGGCCTATTCCAGTAGGTGCTAATAGTATCCGTTTTAGCTTGGTCGTGCCAGAATCTGACATGAGTGCTGATGCAGATACAACTAAGCTTCCTAAAGAGCCTATTGTCTTAGGCGCTCTCGCTAGAGCCTTTGTTGAACGTGGTGAAGACGGTGGATTGTCTAGCTCTGAGTGTTACGCATTGGCTAAGAAAGCCTTGGCTGATGTGATCGCTATTGAGCTGGCTCGTTCCCCTGAAAATGATGCTTGGGTTCCTGCATAATTATGGCACAACCTCTACAAGCTTATTCAATATCTGCTCCGGGATTCTACGGATTAAATACTCAGGACTCATCTCTTGATTTGGATAAAGGTTGGGCGTTAGTAGCTAATAACTGTGTCATCGACAAGTACGGTCGTATCGGTGCTCGTAAAGGGTGGACTAAGGTAAACACTTCTGTTAATTCAGACTTGTCCACTAACGACATCAAGATGATTGCTGAACTTGTAACTAACGCTGGTGTCAGTTATGTCATCTTAGCTGGTAACAATAGGTTGTTTGTTCAGACTACCACTACTTTGACTACTTTGACTTACGGCGGTGGCGGTACAGCTCCTACGATTACAGATAGTCATTGGCAAGCTGCTGCCTTGAATGGATACCTTGTCTTGTATCAATCAGGACATGATCCTCTCCTATTTGACCCTGCTGTATCCACTACGACATATAGACGTATCTCTGAGAAGACGGGCTACTTAGGCACTGTCCAAAACAGTAACGCTGTTATCTCAGCCTATGGTCGTACATGGTCAGCTAACACCTCTGGCGATAAAGTAACAATTCAGTTCTCCGATCTCTTAAAACCTTTTGCATTCTCAGGCGGTTCTTCAGGAACTTTAGATACTACGACTGTCTGGCCTAGAGGCACTGATAACATTGTAGCCTTAGGTGCTCACAACGGCTTCCTGTATATCTTCGGTAAGAACAACATCCTGATCTATGAAGGTGCAGGTACTCCTTCGACTATGACACTACGAGATGTCGTAACAGGTATTGGATGCTACGCTAGAGACACAATACAGAACACAGGCTCAGACTTGATATTCTTGTCTGCCACAGGTGTGCGTAGTGTCTTGAGGACTATTCAAGAGAAGTCACAGCCTCTCAATGATTTGTCTAAGAATGTACGTAATGACCTTATTGCAGCCATTCAAGGAGAAGACGTTAAGACAATCAAGAGTGTGTACTCTCCTATAGATGGTTTTTACGCTATTACTCTTCCTTCCCTACGTTCAGTGTATTGTTTCGATACTAAGGCTGTACTACAAGACGGTAGCTTGAGAGTAACTACTTGGGACAGTATTCAACCTAAGAGCTTCTGTAGGAAAACTGACGGAACTATCTTGCTCGGTAAGGAAGGCTACTTAGCCACCTACAGCGGCTACTTAGATAATACGTCTACTTATCGTTTCCAGTACTTCACCAACCATACTGACTTAGGTGCTCCATCAATTACATCTATTCTTAAACGACTCAAAGTAGTTGTTATCGGTGGTAGTAACCAGTATCTGACAATGAAGTGGGGATATGATTTTAAAAGTAACTATTACTCTTCTAATCAGTTAATTCCCTCCCAAGCTGGTACTGCTTATTATGGTGTTTCAGAGTATAATACCGCAGGTGTTGAGTACACTGATGGTACTGCTTTACAGACTCTTACGGCTTATCCAACAGGCAGCGGTAAAGTCATTCAAACAGGTTACGAAGCAGATATTAATGGACTTCTACTGTCTATACAAAAGTTGGAAATACAAGCTAAAAACGGGAAGATAATTTAACATGTCAGACTATACCAAATCAACTAACTTTGCCTCGAAGGATTCACTGCCCTCTGGTGATCCTTTAAAGATCGTTAAAGGCACTGAGATCAACACTGAGTTTGATAATATTGCCACAGCCGTAGCTACTAAGGCTGACTTAGCTAGCCCTACATTCACAGGGACTCCAGCAGCTCCTACAGCTTCGTCAGGTACTAGTACTACACAGTTGGCTACTACAGCATTTGTAACTACCGCTTTGCAAGCTTTGTACCCTGTAGGAACTATTTACTCAAACATCTCAGTTAGCACTAACCCTGCTACTTTGTTTGGTTTTGGTACTTGGGTCGCTATCACAGGCCGTGTTGTCGTAGGTTTGGATAGCGGTGATGCTGCCTTTGATACTGTTGGTGAGACAGGTGGCTCTAAAGACGCTATCGTGGTGAGTCACGATCACGGAGGTTCCACATCTAGTGCAGGAACTCACTCTCATACAACAGGTATTTTCACATCAGGTGTTAGCGGCTCTGGTGAAATAACAAGTGCTGGAGCAATAGCGTCATCAATAAGTACAAGTTCCGCTGGTGCTCATAGCCACACAATCAGTTCTTCAGGATCATCAGGAACTAACGCTAACTTGCAACCATACGTTGTTGCTTATGTGTGGAAACGTACAGCTTAAACAATAAGGAATAAATATTATGGGATTACTTAGCACAGTAGGCAATCTTGCCGGAACTTATTTTGGTGGCCCTGCTGGAGGCACTATTGGTGGCATGATCGGTGGTGCTCTTGAGGGCGGTGCTCAGACGGCTGGAGGTATGCAACAGAGTGCTGCTGCTCAAGAGGCTGCACGACAGGCCGCTAGAGCTGCTCAGTTCCGTCCCGTAGGCATCACTAACACTTTTGGTACGTCTAACTTCGGTTACGATCCTCAAGGTAACTTGACAAGTGCTGGATACACTCTAGATCCTCGACTCGCAGGTGCTCAAACTAGCTTATTAGGCGGTATCCCTCAGAACCTCCAAGACCAAGCTAACATTCAAGCTATGGGTCGTCAGTACATGGCTCAGTCTCCTCAGGAGCAAGCTCAACAGTACATTGCTAACCAACAAGCTCTGTTGCAACCCTTGCGTGATCGTCAACTCGCTGCTCTAGGCACTCAGAACTACAACCAAGGTACTACTGGTTTATCAGTCGCTCAAGGCGGTACTTTACAAGCTGCTAACCCTTATGCGTCTGCTTTGTTTAATCAGATGGCTCAACAAGATCTCGCATTGGCTGCTGATGCTACTAGAGCTGGTCAACAACAGTATCAATTCGGTCAAGGCTTATTGTCTAGTGCGTATCAACCTTACACAGCTGGCTTACAAGCCGCAGGTGCTACTGAGCAATTAGGACAATCTCCATTCACTTTGAGCACAGGATTGGCTGGTTCAGGTGCTAACGCAGGAGCTAATGCTGGACAATTCATGATTAAACCTGCTTATGGTTATAGCCCCTCAGGTACTTTGTTGTCATCTTTGGGTAATGCTTCAGCAGGTATTTTAGGTAATGCGGATATTGCAAAACTTTTAGGACTTGCTAATTCTGATCCATATAGTACAAACCCTGCTGACTATAACCCTAACTTTGCTTAAAAGATTTGGAATAACATAATGGCAACTCCACAAGATTCTATGTTAGCTGGCTTATTTGCCACGCCTGAGCAATATCAACAACAACGACAAGCTGTTCAACGTGCTCAAGCTATTCAGATGGCTTCGTTGGATCCTTTCCAGCAAGGTCAAGCTAATATCCAGATGGGCTTTAATCGTCTAGCTGATGTGGGCGCTGGTGCTCTAGGCATTCAAGACCCTATGCTTCAACAACTGAGCGCGGTCAATCAACTTGCTGGTCAGTTTGATACTGGTACATCTCAAGGCGTAGCTGGTTTTGCTAATGCTCTACGAGAAAGAGGTTTGTACGGCCCTGCTGCACAGTTTGCCTCACAAGTTGCTCCGTTACGTCTTAAAGAAGCTGAGGCTCAAGCTAAGACAATGGAGAAGCTGACTAACGAACAGAAGAATGCCGCAGCTGGTGCTGATTCAGCAGGACTTCAACGTGGCACTCCTGAATGGACAGCTAAGTACAATAGTGAGTTGGCTCGTTTAACAGCTAAAGACGTTCGTACAGCGGATCAGAAGAACTTTGAACAGGCCGTCAACGGTGGGTATAAAGGTACATTTAATCAATGGCTGCTAGAACAAAATCGAGCTAAAGGCATCAGCTTCTCTCCTGAGATTAAGATGACCAATCAAGAACTCGATTGGCGTAAACAATTCTTGTCAGAGAATAAACCAGTTATTGAACAAGCCGCTAATGTACAACAATCTTTGAATTTGTTACAGCAATCTCAGACTAGCCCTTTTGCTGATGCAGCGTTTGCTAACACTGTTGTGTCGGCCTTTGGTGGTGATAAACAGAAATCTAAATCTGAAATTGATCGTCTAGTTAAAGCTGGTTCTTTGGATGAGCGTGTTGCCAATACCGTCAAAGGCTTTTTTGAAGGAACTACCTCAGCTAAGACGAAAGAAGATCAGCTCAAAGTTCTCACAGCTGTTGATAAGATTCTTGAACAGCGTTATAATAACTCTGCAAAATCATGGAGTACTCGTTTAACCGCAGCTAAAGTAAATCCTGAGTTAATTGTTCCGACATATGCTGAAACCGTTGGAGTAGGCGCAGCCCCTAAAGGCGCAAACCTCCCACCAGAAGGGACTAGACTTCGTAATAAAGCGACAGGTAAAATCGAAGTTGTCCGTAATGGTAAATTAGTTCCGGAGTAAAGATGGCAGAATACAATCCAGATGATTATGAAGTTGTCGCAGATCAACCTGCAATGACAACAGGGCAATACCTAGGACAACGAGCCTTACGAGGCATAGCTGCTCCTTTTAGTGCGGCTGCTGGCCCCGGTATGGGCTTTGCTACTGCCGCTACAGGCTTCGCTCCTTTGGCGATGGGTACACAAGCTGCTAACCCTACGGCTGAAGAAGTGACTACAGCTGCTGAAAAAGCTCGTCAAGCTATAGGTATGCGTACAGGCCCTCTGCCACAACAAGGAATGTTTACTTCCTTAGTAGGTGCTGGTCTAGAAGAAGGTTTAAATCCTTATAACTATTTAATTCCCGGATCTAATCGGTTTACTACATTAGCAACACCTACTGCTACAGCGGTAGCTTCCGAATATGGTGGAGAAGTAGGAAAAGCTTACTCAGGTACAGAGACAGGTAGGACTGTTGGTAGTTTAATTGGTGGTTTTCTTAATCCGGCTGTCTTACTTGAATCAGGTTTGAATCAAATCACAGCTGGTAAAACAATGAACCCTGATAAGCTGAATGCTTTGGCTAAAGAGTTTGGAGATCAGAAAGCAGCTTTGATGATTGCCTCGGCTTATACTGCTGATCCTAACCTCAAAGCGAAACTCTTACGTGCTGCTGAATTGGAAGCTGCTACTGGCGTTAAGATTCCTCTATTAGCTGCCGCTGAAGGCTCTAACGTCTTAATGCAGACAGCCCGTAGTCTTGCTGCTCGTGACTTGAAGTTTCAAGCTGAATACGCTCGTTTGGAACAAGAAGCTGCTTCTCAGTTAGCTGCTCGTCAAGGTCGAGTGTTTGGTTCCGTGTCTGAAGCTAAGATGGCTAATGCCCTTGGAGCACCTACTAAGGTAGCACCTGTGGTTGAGCGTCGTGCTCGTACTGTCCAAGAACAGTTGGGTGACTTAGGTTTGGCTTTTGAGCGTTCTGAGTTTCAAGAAGTAGGTAATAAACTTCGTAACTTGGTGACAGCTAAAGAGACTCAAGTCCGTAAAGAGCTTAGTGGCAAATATGAGGCTGTTATCAACAACGCTGAGACACAAGGTTACAAAGTATCCTCTGAAGAGACAGGGAACTTGTTTAAGTTTGTTAATCAGGAACAGAATGACGACATCTTCAAACGATTCCCTACTCTGTATCCGCTGATCAAGGCTCGGTTCCGTCCTACTCAGGTTGAAGCTGGCTCTATGATTGATCCTGTTACAGGTCAGCCATTCATTGCCGCTTCTCGTGAGTTCCCAGAGGCTTCCATGAAAGACTTGGACAGTCTCAAACGAGCTGTTAACTTGTCTATGCGTAACGCTAGTGATGAACAGTTACCCACTTTGATTGAACTGAAGAAGCAAATTGGTGCGGTAATTGACAATATGCCTGATGGTCTGGGAGACGCTTATCGAGCTGTGGACAAAGAGTTCTACTCTCGTATCGGTATCCCTTATGGCGCTAAGACAGTTCAAGATGTCAAGTACAAGGACTTCGTTGAGCAGTCTATTCCAGCGATTACTAAGAACCGTACAGCTTTGACTGATTACTTGTCTAGTGTGGATCGTAACGATGCTATTCCGCTGATTCAGGACGCTTTCTTTGCTGATGCTACCCGCTATGGTGTAGTTAAAGACGGTGTATTGGATGCTAAGAAGCTGTCTCGTTACATGGAAGTCCATAAGGACACATTGGCTGCTGTTCCTGAGGTGCGTGAAGCTTTAAAGAACATCAGCGGTGAAGGCTTAGAGTTGACAGCTACTTTGGGTAAGTTGACAGATCTGAAGAAGGTTCAAGATGCTCAAGACAGTGCTAAGATCTTCCAGCGATTTAACTCATCTGGCTTGGATGGCGTAGCTTCTCAGTTCTTGACTAGCCCTGACTTCCGTAAGCAGTTTATGTCCCCCGGCGGTGCAGGACGTAATCAACCAGCAATCAACACGCTTCGTGCTAAATTGACTGAGAGTGCTTTGTCTTCTAACGATCCTTTGCGCTTCATCCAAGACAATAAAGGTGCATACGATCAGCTATTCGGTACTCAGTACTCTAAGGCTCTAAACGATTTGGCTGAGACAGCAAACAAGCTGGACACCAAGTTGTTTATTAACACTCCTTTGAAGACTGTGCAACGTACAGGTTTAGAGGAAGCTACAGGTATCTCTCCTGCTGGCGCTGTGTCCGTCTTACGTGATCGTATTGCTAGTCCTGTGTACAAGGCGATTAACCTCGGTAGCCGCTTCTTCGTGAACAAAGCAGATGCCGCCACTAAAGAAGAATTAGGTCGTTTCCTGACTGATCCTGATGCTGTTCGTAAGGTCAATTCAGCCCTGAAGCAACTTGATGGTCTTGATTTGACTGATACTAGCGCCCGTGTCGTGAAGCTTGCTAATGACTTAGGAGGCGGTATCGCTCATACTTTGGCTCGTCGTGGTGTTGTCGTAGGTGGTGTTGCTACTGAACAACAACCTGATATGGCTCCAGCAACTACGATGGAATACAACCCTAACGATTACGAAGTAGTGGAGTAAATGCCTCTAATAATCCTTGCTGGTGCTCTCAAGGCTGTTGAGGCTATCCAGCAGGGATGTGAGCTTTACAAAGAATATAAAGGTGTAGTCCTTAAAGCTAAGGAGACCTTTGATGAGGCTAAAGAGCACGTAGATGAAGTACTAGGTCTATGGGAGTTCATCAAGTCTAAGTTGTTTCCGTCGAAGGAGCCTGATAAGCCTTCAGTGACGGAAACAATCGCCTCAGTTTCTGAGGTGAATAAGGCCCCTAATCGCCGCAGCATAAGTAGAGTACAACATAGTGAACAGGACATTAAAGCTGATCTCATAAAGAACTTGAAGATCTTCTTTAAAGCGATGATAGCTATGAGGAAGAAGATAGCTGATCAGCAGTTAAGGATAGATACTCAGTACATTGAGCCTGATGAGCTACTGGACATCTCTCTAGATCACGTAGTGGCTATGAAGGAGATGGAGAAGTTACAGAAGGAGATCAGGGAGATCATGGTCTACCAAAGCCCTGCTGAGTTAGGTGCTCTGTACAGTGACGTAGTTGAGATGTTCGGGATAGTGCAAGAGAAGCAAGAGATAACGCACTTATTGTCGATAAAGAATAGAAAAGAAGAAGTATTAAAGAAACAACGTCTTATCGCTAAGGTAAGGAAACGGATAGCATTGGTCGTAGTAATGGTTATATTGGTATTGGAAATATGGGGACTAACAGCAGCGATACTTCTAGCGAGACACTCTACGTAAGCTTCCTAGTGCTGCTTACCTTGTTGTTTTGCATCATCTTACCTTTTGAACTCTATTTATACATTATCGTAAAGGACGCTGTTGAGGCGTGTAAGGCAATTAAATGAACGACATACTATCAGGACTGCTTAAAAATGTAGCACCCGGTCTAGCTACTGCTGTTATGGGGCCTATGGGTGGGGCTGCTGTGTCAGCATTGGCTTCTAAGTTCGGTGTATCTGACTCAGTAGAAGCTGTCGCTAAGGCCATCGCTGGTGATCCCCAAGCTGCTCAGAAGCTCCAAGAAGTTGAGCTTGAATTCTACAAAATAGAACAGAATAATCTGACGGATCGTTTGAAGGCTGATATGGCCTCTGACTCATGGTTGTCTAAGAACATCCGTCCAGCTACGTTGATATTCCTCTTGTTTGCCTATAGTGGCTTCGCTGTTGCATCTATCTTTGGTTTTGAAACTAGAGGTGCTTATGTGGAGCTGCTAGGGCAGTGGGGAATGCTCGTGATGTCCTTCTACTTCGGTGGTCGGACAATGGAAAAAATAGCTGATAAGGTAGGAAAGAAATAAATGAAAGAACAAGTTATATTTGAAATTGCTAGGATGATCGCTAGGACTCTAGCTTTCGTTATGGTCGCTATGACTGTGACATTGTTAGGTGCTATGTTCCTCCCTAACAGTGTTGTAGACAACAAGGACATCTTCCCGATTATCGCTCCTGCATTCTCAACGATTGTCGGTGGCTTTATCGGATGGCTTGCAGCTATCAAAATGAACGGTGACGAGGAGAAGACAAATGACGCAACTGAGTGAACACTTTTCATTGGACGAGGCGACCTACAGTGAAACTGCTGTACGTAACGGTATCGACAATCAACCCTCTACTGTCCAACTTGAGAACATGAAGGTAGCAGCTCAGAAGCTTGAGCAACTGAGAGCCGTCACTGGCCCCCTGCGTATCAATTCTTGGTTGCGTCTACCAGCTGTTAACGTGGCTGTTGGAGGCTCTAAAGTCTCTTCACACATGGACGGTTGGGCTATTGATGTCTCTAGCTCTAAGCTGACTCCTTACCAACTGTGTCAGGAAGTCAAGAAGGCTGGTATCAAATTCGATCAGATCATTCATGAGTTTGGTCGCTGGATGCACATCAGCTTCGCACCTGAGATGAGACAACAAGAACTGACTATCTTCCGTCCGGAGAATAAATACAAAGCAGGTATCCTCACTGAAGAGGAATATCATAAAGCCTAAAACAAAGAAGCCCACCTTTTGAGTGGGCTTTTTAGTATCTAAACGAAGAGGATTGCCATTGTGAAGAATCCTAGATGTATCAGGATAGCACTAGCCATCTCGTATTCATCTTCGCCTGTCTCTACAATGGCTTGGTCAGTATGGTTAATACCGACTACAAAGCCTCCAGACCATGAGAAGTCTACTATCATTACCAATGCCTCCAGTGCTAATTTACCAATGTCGCCAAGTGTTAGCGATAATATGAGCGCAGGTGATCATTTCAACCACCCGCATAAGTATTCCTACTTTAGACACTTTTTACCGGATAGGGCAAGCACCAGACGCACATTCAGCATCGTCAAGGCCAATGTTAGCTTCGTCAATAGCTGAGATAATACGTGTAGAAGCAACCATCTCATTGTATTGTTCCTCAGTAATCTCTTCCAGAGGAGCTTGTTTAAATCCGTGTTCAGAGTGTAGCAGGAAAGACAAGGATTTATGATTATTCTTGTAGTTCTTCTTCAAGTACTTGCGGATCTCAGGAAGCTCTTCAGGACGGTAGTACACAGTACAAGATACAGAATTGTCACTCCATACTTCCTGCAACCACTTTACTGTCTCCAACTGAGAGATAGCTGTCATGTCCTTAGCCAACACAGCGTGATCTGGATGACGGAAAGGGAAAGACACTACGACAGTGGAATGGTCTTCTGAGCCGTCGAAGTTCTGCTGATATTCAACATGGTAGCCGTGATCCTTACAGACCTGAACCAGCGCATGATTAGAACTGATGCGGATACGGCGAATCATGAAACGAGCGTAAGCAGGATGACAGCCGGGAGTAACACCGGGCAACAAGGACAGAGTACCTGAAGGCTTCACGGTAGTCAACTTGATGGACTTATTGAAACCATGCTTTTGAGAGTACCACTCATCGTAAGTGCGGAGCTGTGTATATGTCTCACTCAGCCAAGCTTTCTGCTCTTCTGTAGACTGTAACACGCCTGTGATACCAATTCCCATTCGCATATTCTCGTGAACGATAGCCTCTGTGACCTTTTGGTGACACTGGAGGGCCAACGAATGCTTGTTGATACGATACAACAGAGTGCATACATCAAGAAGTTCTTCTTTGCTGCGGATATTAGGCAAGAATACTTCAGCAAGACAGCAGGTCTCACCGTCAGCCAAAGACTGTTCAGCGCATGGGTTATAACCTTGAACTTTGGGATCTGGATACTGAGTCTCACCCAATCGTCCGATCTTTCGTGAGAGTTTGAGGTTGATAAGACCGTAGGGTTCGCCTTTGCCTTCATAACCATCCCAGAAGAAGTCGTGCAAATCTCCAATATCGTGACACACGACTGAGTTGTTGGACATGGCTCGCCAGCTAGGGATATTGCCCAAGTCCCATCGCTTAGCAAGTAGATATTCCACATCGTCAGCATCTCCAATAGCGATCTGAGCACTACGGCGCACGTTACCTGCAACGACAACAGCACCGATAATGTTCATAATGTCCAAACAATCCACTGGACGCAACTGTTTACCTGCGCGTTTCTCCAATACCTTAGAGATCTGCTCAATACCCCACACGAGGTCTTCAGGGCCTGAGGCTGTACCGCCAAAGCCTTTGATAGGAGCGCCTTTGGAGCGAATTAGCTGTGTTGAATACGTGAACGTCTGCTTACCTGAGCTATGAGCCAAGAAAGCAGCTTTGAGTGTCTTACCCAATAAAGCAACCCATCCTTCACGGCTGTCAGGAACGATGAAGTCAGCCCCGCTATCGACAACACGAATAGGGCATTTAAAATCCGCATTGACTGGAGGAAGTTTATTGACGTTCTCTCGTTGAATATTATAGCCCACGCCTGAGCCAAGCATCAACATATCCATAGCCCAAGTGAAGGGTTCGACTGGTTTATCTACTGTACGGAAAGCACAGTTCTGGAGGCTAGAAAGACCCAGTTTGCCCACTGTATCTGTCCCTAATTGCCACCAGAAACGACCTGCTACAGATCCTTTTAGACCTAAGAGATAATCACGTAGGCGTTGCTCTTCTTCAGCTGTAAAGCCGCAGTCTAGTTGCTTGTCGCAAGCTTTGATAACACGTTCTACAGTGTCAGGAAACTCTTCTGTGGGGCTATTGATGTCGTTCTCATCCAAGCGACGAGCATATGTACGCTTATAAGTCAAGTAGCCTACTGAAGACCAAGGTGTCAAAGTTGTCATGTTTTCTTTCACGTTTGTTGTTGTTAAATTTTGAAGGGCAGGTATTTTAATACGATTCGATCATCTTGTCAAGATACCAACGAGCCTTTTTGAGGTCTTCTACACCATTTTTGTCCATGAAGCGCATTAAGTACTGCATAAGTTGTACATAATCGGAGATGAACAAGGGATGCAGATCGGTAAGCTCGTCTTCTTTGAACTTACAAACCAATTTCTCTATTACGTGACGAACTTCGATGCCTTCAGACTCAAAGAGCATGTAATGCTTTGGTTTACTTATTACATTGTAGTCTTCCTTAGTCATTCCGTTGGTTCCTTTTTCAGCTAAGGCTACTAAACCTGCTTTCCATTCTTCAATACTGTCATTCAGTGGTTTGTGTACCATACTTCCTCTCCAAATACTCGATAGACAGGAACATTTCATCGAAGTGTCCGTCATCTACTTCGTTCATGACCAGTAAGCCTCGCCAGTGACGGTTACTTAGTTGATCCATGTAGTCCTCATCATGAAGGTAATAGCTACCAGCGACAATAGCGCATATAGGCTTGCCATCAGCACGTTTCCCATAAGCGATCTGCTTGCCCTGTTGATGTCCAGCAACACAAGACATATGAAGCTTACTGATAATAGCAGCGGGAGAAGCAGCAGGTCTACCCATAGCGCCAACAGGCCAATAGTGATTGAAGCCAACACCATTAATGAATACAGGATGAAGGAACTCATGTACTTCCCAATCTTTCAAGTTAAGGTCATCGTAGGTCAGTAAACCTTCAAGCATGGGATTGTTGTTCACAGCCCTCGTGAGTCGATTCTCATGGTTGCCCTTCAAGAACACCATACGAGGCTTATAGACCTTCTGTTTGTTCTCCTTCTGATTCTTCTGGAGAGCATGAAGAGGGTTCAGTAAGGTCAACATCCCTGTGTTACCAGCTGCTACGTCAGCTAAGTAGCGTTTACCTTCAAAGTACTTGCTACCTGCTTTGTCGTGGCTTGAAAGACTAGGGAAGTCCCAATGGTCACCGAGGTGAACTACGATGTCTGGACGGTACTCACAGATTGCTTTCCCTGCCCATGTAAGATGCTCTTGTGGGGCATCCGGTTTGCACTGAGTATCAGGTATTGTTAAAATCCTCATTCTTGTCCCCTTGCTCGGATTTCTTTGGCAACTTTGTCTGTCATTGCTGTATTCCAACTAAATGCAACTTGAGCGCAAGCCTCACGCTCTTTAGCTGCTACCAGTTTGGCAAAGTTTGTTAATGCTTGCTCCCATTTGAGAGCTTCAAACGGTGTATAGCCAACCTGTCTAGCAATCTTAATGATTTCATCTTGCCTCATGCGAAGAAATCCTTAGTTGGCTTGTGGAATGGGAGTGTCTCGTACACCTCAGGGAAGGCCAACAAGAGTTGCTGAAGCATTTGATCGTTGAGGCATCGTCCGTAACCAGCGAAGGGCTTACCAGTGCGCTCATCGACTTCATTGAGAGGGAACTCAACTGCGTAGTACACCTGCTCTTTGATGTCGTAGCCGTAGTGCTTACTCATCTCATCGAGGATACGGTCTAGGACTTCCATCCAAGTAGTGTCATGAGGCTCGATAATAATGGATTCTTTGATAGGTCGGACATTGCCTTCTTCGTCAATCCACTCATGCGTCACCATCTCGAAAGCCCAGTAGTCATCATCCATGAGCTTAGGATGGTCTTCCTCCTCAACGAAGGCTACAGGCTTAGTCCATAAGGACATGAAGTGTATCTTTAGATTCTCAAACATAGTTAACTCCTTTGGTTTGTTCTTTACGATTGCATGAAAGTATTCATTAAGTGTCATTGAAGTCTCCGTCTACAGGATGATACACCACCCATTGTGTCTCAAAGATTCCATTGTCGTAATCCTTGATGACCTTAGATGTTGTAATTAAACGACACCCTAGTCTAGGATGGTCAGTCACGTAGACTTTGTAGCATCCGTCAGTCCAGTCAGGCTTAAACGGAGGTGCTTTGTAGTGAACTATTAGCTTCGACATCGTCGTACTTCTTTCCTTCTTCAATACCCGCCTTCAAAGCGGTAATGATACCTAACTGGATAAGAGCTAGACGTTCCTCATCGCTCATGTCGAACGAGTAAGTTGCGCTACCATCTTCATGTTCCTTAACCAATTTTAGATCCATCGCTCACTCCTCGTTGATACGCTTGCCATTATAAACACTCCTTCTACGTTCATTAAGCCAATCTTGGGGAATTACTTTATCAGCGTACATATACCCGTTCTTAACGCACCACATAGCATACGTTGTACGAGATGCCTTACTTAGACGCTGTTTACTATTCGAGAATACGAAACGAATGTCTAAGTGAGGGTGCTGCCTCTTCACGAGTATGTGCTTCTGACGATCTAGAGCAGTGAATAGCCCTTTAGTCTCGATGATGATACCGTTGTCAAGCACGAAGTCAGGAGTATACTGGTGTTCACTCGCTGGCTTGATGTACTTAACTTTAGTCTTCTCATACGTGAAAGGGATACCCGCTTCAGTGAGAGCATTAGCGACCTTCTCCTCTAAGCCACTACGCCAACCATGTCTGATAGCGTTAGCTCTTACGTCACTTGTTGTCTTACGAGTTACCATTTATCCTAGTCCGTTCGTATTGATGAAGTAGAGCACCGAAGGCATCTACGAAGATCTCGTCGTGGTTAGTATGTCCCATAGAGAACATGATAGCGTGGACGAGTTCATGGCAGAATGTCTGTTCGGTGAAGTTCTTGTTCATACCTGAGCGAAGATGAATGATCTGTGTAGCACAGTCGCACTTACCGTACTCAGATAACTCATCTACGTACTTGACTGTCCACTGACATCCAACGAGGTAGAAACTAGAGGGCACGTTTGGTTTGGTGTTCTTCGTAGCCATAGCAACATCAAGTTTTCATCGACACGAAGTTGATTACCATCGTAAGCTTTGAGACAAGCGTCATAGTATTCCTTTTCAGTTTTACAGTCCTGTAGAAGCTTCTCTGCCTTCTTAGGCCCAATGCCTTTCAAGCCGATGATGTTGTCAATACGATCCCCTGTGAGCACCTGAGTGAATAAGTTACGAAGACCTTCCTCTTCAGTAACGTAGTATTCCTCATGCTTCACGAAGTTGTAGTGCCAACCAGCGACTTGATCTAGGTCTTTGTCGATGGAGACAATCCATCCACCCGTCTTAGTTGCCTCGATAGCCACTGCATCGTCAGCCTCTTGACCTTCAACCAGTTCTGCCCCTAGGCGCTGGAGATGGTTCCTGATAGCTTCGTAATGCACTGGCTTCTTAGCATCCTTCCTGTTCCCTTTGTAAGGCTCAGTGACTGCTATCTCATTGCGAAAGTTCCCTCGACCTGTGATGTACGCTTTGTAGTCATCACACTTCAAGTAATCGAAAACAATCTCATGAACTAGCTGAGTCACACGAGCCAAACAGATAGCCTCATCAACGTCTTCACTGGCAAACCCAACACGATAGGTTATCAAATCGGCATCGATGATGGCTAACTTAGGACGATCATTAGAGGGCGTCGTCATCTTCGCCTGTGGTTGTCTCAGGCACGTAAGTCTTCACTTCAGTGACCATGATCGTCTTCAGCGATGGAGCATTACCGTGTTTAGCTGACATACGGTGTGTGTACGAACCTACGATGGCTACGCACTTAGAACCGTTACCGAGAGCTTCGATAGGAACTTCTTGGAGCTTATCATCAGTAGGCTTGAACAAGTACTTGCTCTTAGCGACGATGAAGTTACCCATAGCATCCTTGTACTTGACTTTGATGCCTAAGCCTGTGAGCTTCGCTGCATCGTCATCGGAGATGTTACCGATGGTGCATTCGTAGCGATCATTGTCGGTGTTGAATGCTTTGTTGAATTCTGCCATCCACTTACTCCAGAAGAGTTCGCCTTGGATTTTTACTGCTTTGAGATCTGACATATCTGTGTTTCCTATCACTTAGTTAGGCCGTAGCCACGTTACTGTAAATAACTACCTTCTCGACGAGAGATAGCTTCTGCTTCATCCTCGATGTAATCTAGGGCTGCTGAGAGCACCAAGTATACCTCAAGGAGATCCAGATCGTCTGAATGCAATAGAGTGAAAGAATTCTCACCTATGTTCAGCATGATCTGAGATTTCAATTTGTCTGACTTATCGATCAATGGGTTTCCCTCCAGTTACGCCCCACCTTGTATTCCCCATCTAGAGGGCAACGTAGATTATACGCTATCCCCGCTTCCTTGATTGATTGTACAGCAGCTTTGCCAACTACGTCAGCTACGTCTGGTGAACATTCTATCTGCCATTCATCGTGAACATTAGCTACGAACTTAGCGTCAATCTTGTTGCGTCTAAACTTCTCATCTAAGATCACGAGAGCCTTCTTCATCACGATTGCACCTGCGCCTTGAAGTAAGCTATTGAGTGCCGCATGTTCAGAGCGAACCCAAATCTTGCGACCATCAAGCCCCGGTACATAGCCCTTGGACGCATATACGGATACTTTATCACGTAGACGCTTGATCGCGGGAGTCCCTTTAAGAAAGGAATCGATGAGCCTTTGTCCATCCTTAGCACTACCACCGACAATTTGTCCCACTTTCGCCGCCCCTGCTCCGTAAAGCCAGCCGTATATAAAAGTCTTCGCTTGGTCACGAGTTTGTAGTCCGGCTGCTTTCTGATTAACCGTGTGGACATCCGTTCCATCCTTAGAGCTTCCCTCGGTGACTGTCTTGACATACTTCTCATCCTTCATGTAATGGGCTAACATCCGCAGCTCTAAGCCACTAGCGTCAGCACCAACTAGAACATTACCTTCCTCAACTGTCCAACACTGACGACATTCAGGGCCATAGGGTGAACCTGAGTTAGGGATCTGTGCCATGTTAGGCTTCATGTGAGTCATACGGCCTGTTACAGCTCCATTGGTGATGACTCTACCGTGAACCCTTCCGTCAGCTCCTACGACCTCTAACCAAGATTCAATCTGAGCGATACGTTTACCTAGCATCATGTACTCAGCGATCAACTGAGCAATAGGGTACTTCAAAGACATCAACACAGCTTCGTCGACAATAGCCTGACCTTGTGGGTAGTTAGCTGTAGGCTCAGTGAACTTCTTAGGTTTCCACCCAAGTCCAATGAGCTTCTCAGCTATTTGTTGTCTACTAGCTGGATTGAATACCACCACTTCAGGCTTGAGAACCTTCCCTGTCTTTTCAGAGATGCGCTCAACCTCATACGGTGGATAGAGATCCTGCATTTTGTCATTGATGGCACTCATCTTCCCCTTGAGTTCAGCTAGTAAGCACGTAGCATGAATGGTGTCTAACTTGAATCCATTCTTCTCTTGCTTGCTTATGATAGAGGCCACCTGATGTTCCAAATCAAGTGAATCCTGAGAGAATCCCTGATCCGACACAAGCTGTTGAAGGTGAAGATAAGTACGGCAAAGAACGGAAACGTCCCGAATACAATAATACTCAAGAAGCTGTACATGAGGATTATCGAAGCATTCACCACTATATTCTTCACGGCGATTAGCCAACCAAGACCATGTTGCAGAGTAGTCAAGTTTTCTCTCCCCGAGGGTTTGTCCCCAAGCGTCTAGACTGTGACCTCCCAACCTCGTTGGCTCTATCAGCCTTGACACTACGAGTGTGTCGTATGCTTGCTTCAGTCCAATCTTGGTCTTCCAGAGCTTGTTTAAGATCGGAAAGTCAAAACCAATACCGTTATGGGCAATTATAAGATCAGCTTGTTTAAGGTAATCCCATAAGCCATCAGGAGTCTTCCAGATACGAACCTCATTCGTGTCTACGTCTTGCGTAATACACAAGTGAATCGTCTGGTGATCCATCGTTGTCTCAATATCAAGTGCGATTCGCATTTAGATACTCGATTGCTTTCCGTAGTGTTTCTGTGTTGTCTTTGTAGTGTCCGAGACCTGTGTTGCAGTGATGGCAGAGGAGTCCCCTGACTTTTCCTGTTTTGTGGTCGTGATCGACAAAAAGGTTGTAAGACCTTCGTGCCACTGATACCTCTGTTGACGAGCAGATTGCACATTTACCTTCTTGTTTCGTGAAGAGTTCTTGGTAAGTTTCAGGAGTGATGCCATATTTCTTTAGGTTGTTTTTAAAAGATCGTTTCTTTTGTTTCTCTTTACCACCTTCATTGTGATAGTTGTGAAGTCGTTTGTTCGTTCCACAATCTCTACAATATGCTCGATAAGCAAAAGTACCGTCTTTTCGGGGTGTTCCCTTTTTCCAAAATTCAGTAATAGGTTTCTCTACATCACAATCAATGCAAGTTAACGTGTCCCCGTATTCAATACGTTTCATAATAGCTCCTTAAAACTAGAATGTAACATATCGAACACAATAAGTCAAGCTATTTTGTTCCATTATTTTAGATTTATGAAGAGTCCGATTTGAGCAAATGAGTAACCGATCCACATGATACCAGCACCCATGTCTCCCTTGAGCCACTGTAGTACACCTACAACGGAGTAACCGATACCGATAGTACCTACGATAATCATCTCAATCATCGTGATACCCTCAATTCTGCATCAGGGTTGTCTAGGCAAGCGTTGCGGTATTCAGACACAAACTGTAACAAGCCCTCGTAGCTGCCCCACCCATTCTCAGGATTCCACTTTTTATAGTGTTCAGGATCTTTGCGAAGAATCTCAAAACCTTGGATTAGATGCTCTGAAATATCACGAGCAAACGTCATACCGTGTTCATCTGGTCGCCATAAAACTTCGTACAGGGTTAGCCCTCCACCAAGTTGCACTTGCATAGCCATTGTATTTACATTGTGAGTGATGTTGTATTCCCACACTGACGTTGGTTTTGTAACCATTAAATCTATATATAAACTCATAGTTCCTCCATCACAGTTTCAATCATGCGTCCTGTATCCATATCGTACTTCAATGCACACGCAGGGCCTGTGAGTCCATTGTACCGATTCTTAGCCACTGCTACCTTAGTCGTGTGCCTCACATTAGGATCAGGACTCATGGAGTTACGTTCCAAGGTAATCACAGCATCGGATAACTGAGCGATAGCACCTGAGCCTCGCAGTTGAGACAACGAGACAGCTTCACCGTCCTCATGTCCCTTGTTCGATGTGCTAGGTCGCTTCAGGTGCGATACGCAGATCAAGGTGATGTTAGTTTCTTGCACCAATGTACGCAATCTAGTCATCAAGACATCAATGCTCTTGCGCTCATCATTCCCATCCATACCAGAGACAACGAGAGAGATATGATCCAAGAAAACAACACGGCAATCACAGGCACGAGCCATGTATCGAATACGATTGAGTACATTATCAATGGCAAGAGAACCAAAATGATCAAAGAGAAATACACGATTAGTTCCCAGAGTAGCATCGAAAGCCTCCTTCAATTCTCGTTCTGTGACTTGGGTATCGGGTAGGTGCAGCTTTTTGTTTGCTTGCAATGACATAATTGATCTGGCAGTCTTTCGCACTGACTCCTCCAGAAACATACCGCCGATGTTCCACTTGGTTGTTCTGAGTATCTGATACAGGATTTCTCTAAGGAACTGACTCTTTCCAAGGCCTGATCCAGCTGTGACTGTAATGAGTTCAGATGCTCGTAGACCGTATAGAAGTTCGTTAAGGCCTTTGAACGGATAGAAGGCTTCAGCGACTGGCTCAGGTGCAGATACGCTGTCCCAAAGTGTTGAGGCTTGGATGATCCCATCGGGTACATAACTCTCAGCTCTCCACCACTGGTTAACGTATTCAGCTCCTCGTCCGTTAGTGAGGTAATCACAGGCATCTTTGCACTCCTTTAAATGTTTAACTATTTTAACCTTGTTCCCGAACAATTCAGCTACGTCCTTAGCTGCCTTCTGTCCAACCTCATCAGCATCGAAGCAGATCACGATAGTCTCGAAGCTATCTAGGTACTCATACTGAGCCTTGCAGTCTTTAACAGCCGCTGAAGCACCATTACGGATGCTCACAGTAGGCCACTTGCTGCCTGTCATCTGATACGAAGCTAATGCGTCTAGTTCACCCTCGACAATGGTGATGTACTTCCCTTCCTTCTGAAACAAAGACTGTCCGAAAAGAGTAGCTTTATTGAAATTCCCTGCAATGGAGAACGTCTTGTTCTCTACAGATCGGATCTTTTCCGCTACTTTAGCGCCTGTTTCATCGAAATAAGGATAGTAGTGCTTCCCTGTCTCCTGTGTGACACCGAAGAACTCACATGTATCCTTTGAGATACCCCTGTCCACTATGGCCTTCACTTCCCCTTGTGTCTTCATTGTAAATACCTTTGCTTTTGATTGTGTAGGTAGTTGTTGAGAAGTACCTACGATTTCATCATCGCCCCGTGTGTACTCATGACATACATGACAGTATTGGTGTCCATCATCATAGACAGACGAACCATCTGAGCTGCCACAATGCTCACAAGAGGTATGACGAAGGAACTTAGAGGCTACCTTGAGGTTAGAAGTCATCATCACAGTCCCTCTCACGTGGTTCTACGCCTGTTCCGTGACACCTGCGGCATGATGCCCCATCGTAGTTACCTTCACCGCAACCACCGCACAATGAACAGTCTTCCTGCATACTGTCGTCAATGTCATCGGTGTAGTCTTCATTGTCAATGTCGTCTTCATCAATCATAGGTGTTTCTTCCTTCTTTCCAAATATACGATCCCAATTATCTCGAACTGCTTGTGCGTTTTCCTTACGCCTGCCGCTGCCCTTACCTCCGTCTGATACCATGTGTATTCTCCTTTAACCATTGTTCAAACTTAGCATCTACTTCGCTAGGCTTCGCTCGTTTCGTACGTTTATTAGATGCCTTAACAGGTTCAACCCACTTAGGCCAAGGTGCATTAGGTGCTAGTACTGTTTTCATTATGGCTTATGTTCCCGTTTTGGTAACAAGAGATTCAGGATGTAATTAAGCATTGGTGTTCTTACCCTTCAATGTTGATTCAATGGCCTTGGCGAACTGTTCAATGAAAGCCTTCATTGGTTTACCCTTCTGAATTGTTTGACTGTAGACTTTATGCTCAATGCTGCTTATTTCTTCAGCAGTTAAGCTAACCCACTCTTTGACATTCATAGCTTAACATCCTCCCATTTAGACAAGTCAGCGATGATGTCCGCTAGAACGCTCTCAGAGAGACCTTTATAGGCTTGGTAGCCAGCCGTTGCAGCTTTTAGAGACTCTAGCATCTGACAGGCTTCTAAGCCTTTGAGAGCATACTTGTGCGCCATGACCTGCTCAGGTTTAGACAAGTCATATGTTAATGTTGCAGTTCCAGACATATAAATACCTTTCTATGTTGTCACTTAAGTGACACTTTGATTAAAGTTAAGACAAAGACAATCAATGCCATCACCATTGTTTATTTCCCATAGCTGTCCTTAGATCAGACGTTACTTTATCCCATCCATGTTCAACAATCAATTCCACAAAAGCATTAATTGTATTTACATAATGTGCTTCTTTTTGTAACAAGACATAATCATCTTCGTGTTGAGTTACAATTTCTTCCATGATTCCCCCTTTTATCTTTTAAGACTACTTAGTATTCTTCTTAAGTAGTATCATAAATAGTGTATTTACTTCTATGATTCTTTTAATCATCTAAGTCTCTAGAGTACTTCTCAGTACTACATAGTATAATTAGATCATCAATGTCTTCTAGGGAATCCCTTGAGTCCAGATTGTCATTCTCGTCTGGTTCCTCATCGAGATCAGCCTCAGTTATCAAGTCTGCCCTGTCGATGGTAGGCACAAAGGGCTTCACATCCTCAAAACAGACCTTGCATAAGTCGATAAACTGAAAAGTATTAGCATTACGACGAGTAGATTCAAACTCAGTCAATAATCTATCACAACAGCTACAATGCATTATTTACCCCTTTGGCTATCTAGCCCTTAGTTGATTGAAATAACGCCTTTAAAGCCCCATTAAAGGGCTCTCAGGCACATTCTTGAGTTGATCCTCTGCCCACTTCCTCTGCTGCTCAGGTGTCCAAGGTGTCAATGGGTTATCTTCTGACGGGAAAGGCCAATTAGTAATGTGTTGTTTTCTCACCACAAGTCCTCCGCAATGATGTAGTCGATACAGTAGCAAATGAGAATCATTGTCATTTTGAAGGTGTCCCCCACATTGAAGGGAATTTATCTAATGGGTTAGGCCCCAATGAATACTGTTGTTTATTTACCACAGTCACCATTGAATCCTTGAATTCCTGATATACGTCATCATCATCCCATAGGCGCAGCATGTGTTCTTTGTTGATTGCATCATACCTGTCACAAATGAAATCACAATAAGCACAATCGAGGTTTCCCCTGTCGAATTGATCCTCGAATTCTAGTTCTGTCATAGTGTCATTCTCCCATATGGTAGGTTAAATTGTCCACAGCATCCATGCAATTATCCCATTCCCTGAAATAATCTAGATCTGTCACGTCAGCATAAGCACTCAACGCAGGTGAATACTTATGTAGTACTTTATTCATTTCAGACATCAAAGCCTTCAATTCATCCCGTGTAGAGACTAATTCGTCACATAAAGGGTTGCCTTCTCGCCATAATCGCCTTTCAAGGGCTAGGAAGTCGTTATTGTTTAGCATGTTGCCTCCCTTCGTTCAATCTCAGCTTTAGCACGTGCGAGGCCATCAGCACCGCTAAAGCCTATCCGAGCGCATCGCTCCGAGTGTGTGATTGTTTTGCGATAGACTTCAAAGCCTTTTGACCCTAAGTCTAAAACCCAGTGTTTTTTTGTCTCATAGACAATCTGAGATTCTTTTAGCATTGCGTCTCCTCTGCTAGTTTGATTTGATAGTCTGTGGGTTCATTCAAAGCCCACCATTCGAGATTGCCATACTTAGGATTGACTTTGGCAATATCGTACAGAATAGCCCCATGTTCAGACACAAATTTAACTACCTGACCCTCAAAGCGAGGTTTAGAAGGTGCGTTGATTTTCTCGAATGCCATGATTGATCCCCTTAGAAGTTACGGTAAACAAAGCCACCTGCAGCGTGTCCGACATAAGCGCCTTCGTCTGTCAGATAATCCGCGACTACCTGTTCTTTTTCTTCGTCATCTTTACAGTCGCTCAAGTCGATACTGTAAGACGCTGCGATCATCTCCACAGTATCTTCTACGAAGTCGCAGCAAAGCGCAATGACGTCTAATTCGACTTCGCTGCCCGTGTCTTCTTCGTACTGTTCGAGATAATCCCATAAGACAGACAGACCCTCATAACTGAAATTATTAGGGCGCAGCGACTTGAATGCATCGCGGAAGGAATAGAAGTTGACAGATTGTTTCATGATGTCTTGATCCTTAAGAAGTTAGCGAGATAGTGCGACAGTGCACTGCAAAGCCCCTATTAGAGGCTTCACGGTAGATTGTCAGGCAGTCATCCAGACCACAATTATAGCAATGAAGGCCAAAGCGGGTAAGACATAGCGGTCGATGAATTCGTGGGTGTTCATGGTGTTGGTTCCTTATTTGACAATGTATTGGATGCGATTGTGGTCGAAGTTGAAATTGTCCACATAGTAACAAAGGTTTTTGAATGCCTTGTCGAAGTAGAAGCAGAACTCACCAACAGGGAAGACCTGCCCATCTTCGTCGGTGAGCATACCTTCGACGAGGTAGCTGTCAGGGTTGCCCCTGTCGTTGAGGTAGGTGGTAAAGCTGAGTGTGTCTGTTGTGTGTGTCATGGTGTCAGTCTCCGATTACAATTTCAGTCAGGTTTGTGGGTGTGTTCAGTCTGTCGAATCGCTCTAAGTCCTCAGGCCACTGGAGTGCTCGTTCTAGCCACTCCAGCGCCTCAGGTGGCAATTCAATAACCTGATAATTTGTTATTGAGGTGGTTGTCATGGATGAGTTGGGTCAGTTTGTGGTTGATGATGTAGGTGTCAATGTTGAACTCCTTTGCCATGCGCTCAATGATGGCCTCTGTGTCCTCGCCTGTCTTCCATGCTTTGAAGGCCTCTTGTGCGATGTGGTTGCGTGCTGCGATGAGTGCTTCGTATGCCATGATGATGTGCTCCTATGTTCTCAGATGACGACAACGGGTGACTTGATGGTGACCACCAGACGAGGGACGTCTTGGAAGGCCTTTTCGGTGATCGTGACAAGCCCGAGTGACTTGAGTGTGGCTGCTGCCTCGACCCTGCGCTTCTCACTGAGCAGGATGGTCTCTGAGCCGTACTGGACGACTGTCTGAAGGATGTGGATGGCTGTCTGGTTCATGGTGTGCTGATCCTTTGCATGTGTTGGTCTGGTGCGATGTGCCCCAGATGGTTTAGATATAGCAGTTACCGTGCCAGCTTGATTTTAGTAATACTGATTAGTTACAGTTTCTGAAAATGTGAGACACTATGGCTGACACCTTCTAAGGGTTTACCCTGACATGATGGACATTTGAGTACTTTTAGACTACATAAATGTGGTACTTTTTTGGTGCATTTGTTGGCATGGATATTGTCCTTGGCATTACTTTGGTGCACCACTTTGGATTATGCACCATTATTGTGATAATCTGCGATGTGAGTATTCACTAACTTAGGTCTACTGAGTCTAGGTGTTTACCCTATGTAGTACTAGGTAGTACATTTTAGGTGCTTCATTGCCCCTCATGTGTACAAACTGTGGATAACTTTACTGACTCACTGGTCATTAGTGATCATGTAAGTAACTACTAACTAACTTGATAGGGGGGGAGGATCAACTCAAGAATGTGCCTGAGAGCCCTTTAATGGGGCTTTAAAGGCG
>Ga0247723_1000453_pt1 | contig 28443 bp, 34 predicted proteins | sample MSEWelMarce5H_FC_FD_189079 | JGI IMG/M metagenome (GOLD analysis project Ga0247723, IMG submission 189079) | Subsurface sediment microbial communities from gas well in West Virginia, United States - MSEEL Well Study Marcellus 5H_FC | ecosystem: Environmental > Terrestrial > Deep subsurface >... | reverse complement strand
CATATTTACCTTTTGAGTATTTTACTACGTTATAGAATGGAAATGATTGTGCTTTTGACCACGTGTCAAAAATACTTTCAAAAGAATCATCAAAAAACTTTGTTGATCCATTGAATAATTGTTTGCTTAAATTATTAAAAACTTCTAGGTTTGTCATAATTATCTCCTTTGTTAAGCAAGTTAATTGGTCCATCCACATGATGCAACCTGCGATGTATATAGAGATTATTTATTAATTTTCAAGTACTGATTTTTCTCTTGAAATATGTCCAAGAACAGTTCCTTTATGAATACCTTCTTTAATAGTATATCCTGAAGTTCCATTACCATTAATTTCAACTTCTTTTCTACTCTTCATTAATATATTATTTTTCATTTCTATTTCTTTATTTGCATAATTTTTAGCTATTGGATCAGTATAAGTTATAGTATGTAGTTCACTTAGGTTATTTTCTCTGTCTAAAAACTTGTATTCTATTTTAGTAGTATTAAAATCTTTCTTTATCTTATTACATATTGTTTCAGGATCAAATTCACCACAAGAGTAAACATCAAATTGTAGTAAGGCGGGGTCAGGTTCATCCCAAACATGCATTACTATATGAGAAGTTTCAATAATTGCAGCTCCTGTAATACCACGATTGCCTATCATATGAGAGTACTTAACATAAGGACCCATCATAACTTTCATTCCAATTTCTTCTATAAATTTTTTAAACCACTCTGTTAATATTGTTTCATCCACAGGGGGATTTTTAGCTTCTGCTCTGATGATTAAATGTTTATGAACTAAAACTTTATTTTCCATTCTGCGTCATATAGTTTTTTAAAACTATAATCAATAGTTTATTTTATTAAATTAAAAGCTAGTGTGAGTAGAAGTGCTATAGTTGATCCCAGTCCCCCGATGATCCACCAAGTTAATTTATCAAATTTACTTTCAAACTTTTCATGCATCTGTGAAGATTCTTCTCTTAACTCTCTTAAGTCTCTTTTTACGCCTGTTATATGACCATAAAGAGCAATAATGTGTTCTCCTGTTGTCTTTGGTTCTTTACCGTTTGCCATTATGCTAATCCTCTTTGTTTTAATCTTAAAACTTTTTCAGATTCATTTAATAAAGCACTTTCAGTAAGTGTCAATCCACTTTGCATTACACTAGGTTGAGGTTGTTGCACTACTTTTTGATCGGGCATAGGCTGAGGTGGTAAAGGCTGCACGTTGCTAGGTCCTTCGCTTCTTTCACCAGATAAATAGTTTTTAGGATCAATATAATCTTTAAAATTACCATCTAAAGGCATTCTAAGCATATCTCTTTTTATTTCATTAAGAGTTCTAATAACGTCAGAATCTAATGGAGCTAAAAATTCTAGTTCATTAAACTCACTTTCAAGTTTTTCTCTTTGTTTAATTATTTTTTCTCTAGTAGAAGGACTCACATCAAATGGTTTAAATTCAGCTCTTTTTAAATAACTAAACGCATTAAGTTCTCCTCTTTCTTTATACTTTGCCGCTAGTTCTCTTTCATCTGCACCTAATAATTCAGCGGCATCTAATACTTGTTTAGCTCTTTTCATAGCTTTAAATTTTTGTTCATTGGCTGTAATGTATCTACTTATAATATCGTCTCTTGATATTTGACCACCTTTTAAAACTTCAGAAGATAATAGTGCTCTAGTTTCCCTTACGTCTTTTTTAAAATCATTAATTTTAAAATCCATTTTTTCAATTGGATTTAATTTAACTCCTCTAAGTCCATAGAATCCTGCAACCTCGTCTGATACTTCATACTTTTCTCCCCTTGCTCCCGGAACATCTAATGCCGCTTGACCTAATCTTTTAAATTGTTGGTATGAGAAAGGTGCAGTTGCTTCTACTGCATGTGCAGCTGCTTTACTAAGTTTTTCTCCAAGAGGTGCTTCTGGATTCCATATTCTATTTCCATCTTTTGTCTCTCCATTTCTTGCAAGTAAATCTAACATTACACCGTAATAAATAGATGGTTCAACAAATGTAGAAGCAAATCTAGAAATACCTTTAGCAAGTCCTGCATACAATCCTTTTATTGTAGAAGAATTAGGATCAAATACTCTTTTTTCATCAATACCGGCAAGAACAGATGTTACAGGATTTGTAAATGTGTCATAAACAAATGCACCACTACCATCTATATATTTTAATTCCCCTTTGTCATCTCTATATACAAAAAGAACAGATTCTTTTGAAAATTCTGGAACAAATACTCTTGCAGCAGCAACTTGATCTTTTGTTATTCCATACAGGTTTCTTACAATTTCTGATAGAGTAGGAACAACTACAGCCGTTGTAGTTCCAAATGCAGCAAGTCTTTTATATCCCTGTGATCTTAAGATTGGATTTGCAATTTCTTTTAAAGATAACTCTATTGTATTTGCTCCTGCTCTTACTACTGATACAGGCCATGCTATAAAATTTCCAAATGGAGTTCTTCTTACAGCTTGAATAAAATCACCTACATAAGCATAGTTTGGTACAGTATCTCTTACAATTTTTGCAGCTTCTTTTGAAATTTGTAAATCACTTGGAACAGATTTAATTAATCCTGACTTTGCAGCGTTACTATATGCATTTTTATAAGTATCAAATTCACCTAAAAAATTAAATATTTTCCAAATATCATCTTCTGCAACATAAAGATCCCCTGCTTTTTCATAAATTTTTTTCATACCATTTCCAAATTTACCAAACAGTCTCATGTAAACATCTCCACCTTTACCAATATCATCTAGTACACCAGCTAAATCCCTTGCTGTAGCACTAGAACTAACAACGTTTTCTTCTAATAAAAATTTATATAAAGCTTGATCTTTTGGAGCATTTCTAGATAATAATTGAGGTTGTATTGTATTGAATGCTTGTTTAAAATTAGCGACTAATTTTCTAGGGTCTTTAAATGCATTTCCAGTTCCTAATGAAAAGATAGAAGAACCTACAAAGTTTCTTGTATGAGTAAAAGGACCTAATATTGTTTTAGATATCTGTGTCATTCCTTTTGGAACTAAAATAAGATGTCTATACAAAGCATTTTTAGTTAAACTATCAAAAGGTATTTTTTCAGCAAATTTTAAAGCCTCTGCAAAATCAACCGAAGTAAATTTTCCATTTAAAGGATTAGTATACGCTTCTTCACCAAGTGGTGATTTAATTTGCAATCCGTTTTTATCCGCTATAATATTTTGATTTGGAATGTTTCTTAGTGCTTGTAATCTTGTTGGATATACAACTGCAGGTTTTCCTTCTTTAATTAAGGCTTGGCTCAATTCATCAACGTTTGAATAAAATTTATCTTTAGCAACTAAATTAGATAAATCGTTAATTGTATTTATAATAGTGTTTCTTACATCTCTTTTTTGTCCAAATAATCTTTGAAGGTTTCTTAAGTCAGCAGGTGTTTTAATAAGTTCACTTGGAATAAATTTTCCACCTTTTATGTTATCTGCAATATTAACTAATTGAGTAGCAGTATCGTCTAACATACTTAATCTAGTCAAAGGAAATTCAGGTGTTTTTGTTAATTCATTTATTTTTACATTTTTAACAATATCATCTACCATAAAATCTAAATCAGCATCAGTTAGTTTAACTTTATTAGATTTAGCATATCTATCTAATGTGCCTTTAACAGCATTAACATTATCAATAGAAGGTTTATAATTTAAAAATGGAATGATACTTCTATCGGTTGCTATTTTATATTCAGAACTAAAAATATTTTTTAGTCTATTAGACATTATGTCATTAAATTCTTTTGTACCTACGTTTAAATTTTTACTTGTAAGTAATGCATTTTTAAAAACATTAAATTCATTTCTAATTTTAATTAAATCTGAAAAAACATTATCTGTTTGATTTTTTGTTAATCCAACTTCTTTTCCAAATTCTCTAAATTCTTTCGTTGTTTTAGCATCAAAACCTTTAAAAGTTATTTTACCACTTTGAACTACATCATCACCTGCAGTTAATAATTCATCTACTCTTCCTACTATTCTTTTAAACGCTGGAGTTTTTGAAGAAATTCCACTTTCTTTTGCAATATTAAATAATGTTTTATCAATATCTAATATTAAATCTTTAGCAACAATTTGACCTGAATTAATTTGACCTTCTACATCTTTGATTCCTTGAAATAATTTTTCAGGTTTATTTCCCCTTGGTCTAAAAGCACCTGCAAATTTATCTATCCATTGATCTAACTTGTCATTACTTCTAGTTAAATCTTCCCCTTGTTTAGATAATTTTCTTCCAATAGCTCCAAGTCCATAAGAAGTAACTACTCCTAAAAACCCTGTGTCTGCACCAAATTTAAATCTATTTGTTAAATTTCTAACAGCTTCTTCTTTGGCATCTTCTCTTTTAGCTCTATCTAATTTTGATGGTAATTGTCCAAATACTTCTTCTAATATTTCAAAATCTCCAAGTGTTCCAATTTCTTCTCCATCAGCAACTAACCCTGCTCCAATACCGCCTCCAATACCTATTGCAAAATATTTTTGAGTTCTTGTAAGTCGATTTAATTTATTTGCTTTATCTATTGCACTAACCATATTTGCATTTGGTTTAGCAATTCTATTTGCTCTAGCAGCAGTTATATATTTACTTGCAATTGCTTTTGATTTTTCAGCAACTTTTAATGCAGTCCCCGTTGCCAGTTTCGCGCCTCCATATAACTGTGTGAAGGCAGAACTTAATCTTCCAACTGCGTCTGTATACGCAATCTCTTCTGCTCCTTTTTGAACTTTTCCAAATATAGAGTCATCAAAATATTTTTCAAGTTTAGCAGCAGTTCCTTGATCTACTGCAATACCCTCTGGTTTCATGGCATCAACTAATTCTCCAGTTAATGAAAAGAAAAACTTTCTTGCCATTTTTAAATTACCATTAATAATTCCAGCAGCCCCTGTTTCTAAAATATTATAATTTGATTGTGGTTCTACTTCTTGATCCGTTGCTTTTTTATAAAGTCTTTCACCAAGTTTACCTAATAAATAAAAACCATCGGCCGTTACTTCAACAGGACCTTTTGGAATTTCTATTACTTTTTTAGGTGCTTCTTTTTTAGGTGATTTATAAGTTAAACCTTCTGGAAGCGGTTCAACAGGAAATTCACTATATTCTGGTACAAATGGTTCTTGTTTAATTTCTTCTATTTCAATTGGAGGAGTTTTAATTTGTTCTTCTAATGAACTATCAATATTTTCTGCAACAATATTATCTTCTATGTTTTGAAGATCTTCTCTTTCATCCATTACAGATCTCCTTATTTAGTTGGAACTAATTTTTTACCGTCAAAATAATAAAGTTTTTTTGTATTAGGATCTACAAACACATCATTGACTCTAATATTGCTTTTTTGTTGTGGATTCATAAGAATATAATTTCCATTTGCATCTGGCATAAATTTATTAGGACTAATTGATCCTTTAAATCTTCCTTTAATTTGTTCTGCGTATTTTGGATCTCTTGTTATTTTATATTCAATTTCTGCCTCGGCTCTTGCTGATGGATAATCAATACCTGAAGATACTTTTCCTTGTGCAATCTTTTCAATAATATCTTCTGATCTATCTTTAGCACCTAACTCTTTTGCTAATACTATTTTTAAAGCTTCATTATAAGGAATGTTTCTTACTTTTGCTAAATCTTGTGCTTGTTGTTGATATAGGTATAATTTTTCTTTTGTTAAAGAACCTTTTAATAAAGAAGCATAAACATCTGCACCTGCTTTTTTAGCAGCTTGTTCTTTTGGTGCTACTATATTTTGATAATTAGCTGCAGCTTTTCCTAAAGCTGATCCCCATGTTCTTAATGCTGCAGGATTGTCTGTTGCTCCTGTTGCACCAAACGCTGTTAAATAATCTAATACTTTTTCTTTATCTGTAGGTTGTAATCTTTTTTGAACGGCATCTGCATATGCTTCCATTGTTTGATTAGAAGTCATACCTGAAGTCTTTTCGTCTGCACTCATTTCCCTCATTGCTGAAACAATACCATCTCCACTTGGAATATTGTAGCTTACATTTTCTTGCATATCTATTTCAGTATCATATGGATAGTCTTCATAAGATTCTCCTTCATCGGTAACTAATCTTCCAACTTGATAATTTTGTCTAGGTTCTAATCCTGAAGTAATACCAACATTATAAGCAGCTGATCCACCTCTTCTAAACATTGGTCTTTTTAAAATATTAGCCATAATTAAAATATATAATCACCTGTTTCATATATACTTGGTCCGGGTTGTCCGTATCCACCAAAAATACCACCACCTGTTGTGTCACCTTTAAATACATTACTTAAAATACTACCTGCTCCTTTTACAACATCTCCAATTACATTTGATATAGGCATTGCTTGTTTATATAAACTTGCAATACCTTCCGCTCCTGCAAGATAAGGACTTGTTGTATATGGCATTCCTGGAGTGCTTGGAGTACCACTTGAAAGTCCTCCAAATATATTTGTAGCTTGTTGAATTCTTTGAAGAGGAAAATTCATTGCTGTTTGTTCACCTTGTTGTAATGCATTTAAAATATTTTGTGCATATTGTTGAGAACCTTGTCCATAATAATTTAATGCTTGTTGTGCACTTTGTTCAAATCCTTGTTGAGCTCCTGGTATAGCAAGTAAATTTGCAATCCCTTGTTGCTGTCTTCCAATTGCTTGTGCATAATTTTGAGCTTGTAAATCTGCAACTGTTTTACCAATTGCTTCTGTTGTTCCTCTTTGTAATTGTCCTCTTGCAACATCATAACGACCCCCACCAAAAGCGCCTTGTCCCACCGCGCTCGCTGCTAGATTTTGTTGTTGCTGTGCTCCATATTCTTCTTGTCTCTTAACTGCTTCATTAATAACATCTTGTTGATAAGGAGACATGTATTGTTGATATCCACTTGGCCCAGCTTGAACCTGTGCAGCAGCTTGTTGTAAGAAAGGTTCATATGCCGCAATACCTGTTCCTTGACCAAAACCAATAATTCTTCCTTGAGGATCATACTGAATAGAACCAAGTCCAGCTTGTTGTGCTGCTCTTCCTTGTGCTGCTTGAGTAAAAGGATCTACAGCAGCTACCTGTGGCATAATGCCAGCAATATCTACCGGTCTATTTAATTCTGATACTGTGTAGTCTGCAAGTAATTCTCCAAAGGGAGCTAAAAATGGTGCAGGATATCCAGATGTATTATATGGAGATGGTGGTTGTACTGGTGAAATTGCCATTATGATCTTCCCTCAAGTTGTCTCATTAAACCATACATTTTTTTAGCACCTTCTTTGACACTTCCTCCGCCGGCATTTCGCACAGCATTAGCAGTGAATACAAATTCGTTATTTGACAACATAGCTGGTATATCGTCGGCCTTTTCTTTTACACCAATAGGAGGAACAAATCCACCTTTTTGTCTATAATCTAACTCAGTAATACCTGCTTGATTTGTTCTTACAGGAGGGGATCCATATCTATAACCAGATCTTTCTTGCATTTTACTTGCTTTTACTTTTTGTAATATATTCATAAATCTAGGATCTTTCATTAAAGCTTTTACAGCTTCAGGATTATTCATTATTCTTTGTACAACAGGTTTTGTTGCAGCTGCTGGAGGTAAACTAATTTTTGGAGTTTGCATTATTTGTCTAATTCCTGATTGCATTTGCATTGGTTGTTGAGTTGATCCCATTGCAAATTTCATTCTTCCTTCATCTTTTTTTATTTTAAATCTTTTATATTCCTCTAAAAGATCTTCTATTTTAGAACTCATTCCACCTTCTGCAAAACCTTGTGGTTGTTGTCCTGTTATTGCAGTTGTAATTGACGAAACATCGAATTGATTTGAAGGTGCACCTAATGTTTGTTCAGCTTGACCTAAATTCTGTGATAAAGTTTCTAATCTTGGATATATAGATTGTTCTTGTCCATTAGACATCATTCCACCCATTTGAGCTTTCGGTCTAACAACTACATCAGCCGCTGTTCTTTGTGGAGCAACTGCCATTGTTTGAGATCCTAATGATTTCCCGCCTCTTGCTACCGGTAAAGATGCAAGTCCTTGTCCTGTTCTATATTGTAAATTTTTTAATTCTGTTCCAACATTATATTTATTATATACACCCATTACGATGTCATTAATTCTTTTTTGATCATCATAAGAAAGTTTTCCTCCAATAATTGAAAGAACCGCTGGACCATATTTTTTAATAACTTCAGATAAATTATCTGATCCAAAAGCTTGTAATAAAATATTTCCAAGTCCAGATACAGATTTAGTTATAATTTTTGTAATATCATTTAGTTCAGGAAGACCTGCCATAAAAGAATATTGTAGTCCTTGTCCAAAAGCATTTGGATCAACTTGATCACCACCGCTAGTTTGTTGATAAGTTAATGAGGGTATTTGTTGTGTATATGGATATTGTTGTGAAGATGGTCTACTTAAACTGTTAGCAGTATTATATAAATCAAATCCTGCTTTTCCAATATTAAGAGCAGTATCTAAACTATCTATTCCTGTTTTTATAAATCCACCTTGAAACCCACCACCTCCTGTTGTTGGTTGAGTTAAACTACTAAAATCAAAACCACCTGCTGCATTTGCTCCACCTGGTGCAAAAGTTAATCCATCTGGACCTATTCCCGGAACTGGTAAATTATACATTAATAAAGCTGTTAAAATTTCGTCTCCATATTCTTCGAAAGCATCTCCAGCAACATCCATAATAGGATCTACTACCGGAGCTACAAAAGTATCTACTGCTCCTCCAAATAAATCAAGACCCGCATCTAGTACGTCAGTTACAGCACCCATTATTTATAATGCCTTTTAGTTGATGTTTTTGTTACTTTATAAACTTTTCCGTCATCGGATACACGCAGCCAATTAACAGTTCTGTTTGTTCCTAATAAATTTGTATAATATTGTTTAATCCAAGACATAATTTTTTTGATATTTTTAACACAAATAATATCACAATGCCATACATTATGACCACTTTTCCAATCGTTTGGATTTATTTTACCTGTTAAAATGAATTGTTTTTCAGCGTTTTTATCTAAGAAAGCCCAGTTGGTAAATGCGATCACTTCTTCTCCTTGTTTATGTATCTTGTATTGATTTAATTCATAAGAAGGTAGAATGTAAAATAACAACTCTTTATCTGTGTATTTATTATAGCGATCAAATTGTCGGTATAAAGATAAGATAGTTTTTAAATCATCTAACATCTTTGAGGCAGGCATATTTATCCTGGAAACAGTATAGTTTACTTGTTTTTATTAGATTCGTCAATCTTTGTTGCGTAATTTAACTCATCTTTAAATCTACCTGAATATTGGTATTCTCCTACATGAGTAATAAATCTTCCAATATAACAATAACATTTTCCACCAATATCTGTCCATTTTTGACAAAATCCAAAATCTTCACCATAGTATTTCTTAGTTTTTAAATCATGAAATGTATCAAAGAAATTGTATATGTTTTTACTATTGGTCTCATCTCCATTTAATATGGTTGGTTGACTAATTTCTAAATGAGGATATTTTTCAATCATCTTTTCAAATACTTGTCTCTTTATTAACATACATCCAGTTGGAGCATGAGTTACTTCCATAACATTATTTGTAACTGTTATATTAGCAGTATCTTTTACTTTTATTGGATAAGTAAATCCTAATGTTGCAAGTTCAGTTGCATTTGTTGATTCTTTACTTAATCTCTTTATCTTATCCCAATTTAAAGTTTTCATTGGATATGGAATAGCTATAACCTCTTTATCTAATGCTATCATTTCAAATATACTTTCTGGAGAAAAATTAATATCTGAATCAATAAATAACATATGAGTATATTTATGTTGTTCATTTAAAAATGCAGCAACACACATATTTCTACCTTGGGTAACTAAAGAAGATTTTAATATTGTAAAGCTAACTATAATACCTCTTAACATACAAATCTTTTGAAACTCTAATAAAGCTTGTGTGTAATGCATGGATACTTCTGAATGTACTGGCGTACACACCATTATAGAAATATTACTTTTTAAATCAGTATTAGTTTGTTCTGGTTTATTAAACCATATTGGTTTACTTGCGTCTTGCATCCAAAGCTCCTTTTAAGAAATTTGTCCAGGCATAACCAATCTTATTCCAGTTATAAAATCTATTTGTATAATCTATTTGCATATCTAAATGTTGTCGTATTGCTGGATGATCCAAGGTTCCCGCTGCATGTTCAATTGCATATGCAAACTTGTGCGCTAAACTTGTAAATGATTTCTCGTATGGAACGTATGTTATAAACTCTGCTCCTGTTTCATATAAAGCACCATAATCAGTTGTAATACAATATAGTCCAGCTGCCATTGCCTCTAATGCTGATATACAAAATGTTTCTTCCCAGATACTTGGAAAAGCAAAGATATGATAGTTATGTAAATTCTCTCTTATATATTCATGAGGCTTGTAACCAATGTAATTTACATTAGGTAATGCTTTAGCCTGATCATATAATTCTTGATACTGTGAATCGTTATTTTCTTTAAATGCATCTCCATAAACTTCAGTTGATGAATAAACATCTAAACTAATAAGTGGATTTTTAACAAGTTGCATTGCAGCTAGAATTACATTCAAACCTCTCCATGGAGTTGGATGGAATATTAATTTAATAGGTTCCCCTTTTACATGTCTAGTTCTAGGAACTATTGGCATTACACCATTCTTGATAACAATACATTTTTCAGTAGGTACATCAAAATACATTCTAAATTTTTCATAGTTCCAATGTGAGTTAAATACATACCAGTCATATTTATTATGATTTGATTTGTCTTTAAACCATGGCGCTAAATTTGGTTGATCGTATGAATTCTTTTGCCAAAGGATATTTAATTTAGTTGGATGTAATGGAACTTTACCAGGAACAGATGTACATATTTGTACCTGATCTAATATATCTTTACTTACATGTTTTTCTAAAAACTCAAACTGTAATTCTGTACCACCTCTAGGTTTCATTTTTCGCTCATAAATTTCTTAAATACTTCTAATCCTTTATTAGTGACTTTAACTACAACGTCTCTACTAATATCTTGTGTGTCAACGTTAGCAGCTTTAAGTTCTTCTTCGTCTTTATAAACTTTACCGGTTTTCTTATTCTTTATTACTGTTACTGTTTCAGTTTCAATAATATATTCTTTATTGTCCATTCTGGTCGTCTCTATTTATTTCTAGTATTGCAAGTGTTGCACTTATACCAGAAACATTAGAAGTTTCAAGTCTTATGGTATCTGTCTCTTCAAGAATAATAGGTCCTTTAGCTAAATTACAAATTGTTGGTCCTGTAATTGAAGCATAAGCTATTTGAAAAACTGTAGATACTGAATCATCATTAATAGATACTTTTAATATCTTACTTCCTGATTCATTAGTCACTTGTATATTTTGAATGATAGCATTAGCATTTGATGGGCATGTGTATACTGTCACAACAGCTGTTGTGCTTGGATCATAGAATGCGTTTTTATAAAAATTTGCCATTATGTTAAATCAAACCATTTTAATAAACCAGCTACATCTCCATTAGCTGTTCCTGGTCTTACACCTAAAGTTAAAGTATCTGATGTTCCACCAATTGTTTGTCCAAGTTGATTTGCGAATGCTATAAAAGATCCACCTAAAGTAAATGGAGCAGTTTTACCTCCTAAATATCCACCAGCAATTCTTGTACCAGTCGTAGCAAATTCAGTTGTTTGTAAATCATATTCTACATTATCACTAAAACTTGTATATGAAAATGAAGAAGTTAAAGTAGCATTAACAAATAATCCCCATTCAAAATCTCCATTAGATACGTTTAAAATATCTACTCCTGCAGGAACAATAACTGCATAGGGTCTTCCTGATTTAATTCTAATTGTTGCAATATTATAATAAGTATTCGCTGTTGTTAAATTTACACCTGTACTAACAGTTCCTGTTCCAATCATTTGTTCTAATCCTTGTGGAGAATATCCACCTTCAGAAATACAAGAAGAACATATTTGTTGTAATGTATAAGTTCCAGCCGTCAATGTTCCAGCTCTTTCAATTTCATAACGAATTGGAAGATTGGCTGTTTGCATGTAAACAGTTGTTAAATTATTAGCATTATAAAAAGTATGCGCTGTAATTAATTGACCATTAATAACAAATCCAACTCTAACAGATCCAACACCAAGCCATTCAACATCTATAAATAATATATTTGACGTTGCTGCATCTAATGTAAATCCACTAAGACCTGTTCCATTTAACTTATCACCATTCCAACTAGATTGTGATATTTCAGTATCAACTGCTGCACCGGATGTGTAAGTTCGTCTTACTATTTTAAGTGTTGTCCCATCTGCTGTAAAAAATATTCCATTGTTAGCATCAAATAATCCAACCTTTTGTTTTAAGTTTGCAGTCAAAGTATTCATTACAAATGTATTAAAAATAAGTAATGATTTACCTGGTTGATAAGACATGACTCTATTAGACTGTCTTACTGTTTTAGAACTTGCTGCTTCTGTTACATTTAAATTAACTGTAGATTTATTAGCTGTATAAGTAACACTTCCACCACTTGCAGTAGTTGCATTAAATAAAGTGTTCTGTGACATTATATTCTTACTGTCAAAGATAGTTAAAGGATTAGAAACCCTTAATCTTCCGAATGCATCAACGTTATTACCACCGATTGTAATTAACTGACCATTACCAACATTTATATTTTCACAACTCATTAGCAGCCAAACCTCATGTTAAACCATGTAAATCTTTGAAGATCTTGTTTTAAATCTTCTTGAAAAGAAAAGTTTAATTGATCTTTTAATGTCTCTAAAGCTTGTAGAACTTGTCTTTGATTCTCTGGAGAATACTGTGGACTTGGTTCAGGTATGTATGTTGTAATTTTTGCCATTATCTTCTTCCATCAGGTTGAATGTCTACTCTAAATAATCCATATCTCCAATTTTCATCTGTTGAATCATTTTCTACTTTAATACTCATTAATCTATTTCTTGCTCTTGTATCTATCTTAGTTGTAGATGAAGTTACAGTGTATGGTCCTAACATCTGACTATTTTGTGTTTGAGATGGATAATCTCTTAACAATAGTGTTACCTTAGCATTTCCGTCTAGTATTTTAAAGTCTGGTATAAATCTATTTATCTTCATTAGATACTGACCATCTCCTTCTATATCTAAATCAAAGTCTCCAGATTCAATGTAAGCAGGGATAGCTGTTTTAACTCCAAGTGCATCTACATCATTAACACCAACTTCATGTTCATAATATTCTGAAGATCCATAGGTATTAGTTACACCATTAATAGTTGGAAATGTTGGAGTCCCCGTTGCCAAGTATTTAGTTGCATATGGTTTATCAAATGTTTGAGCATCTGAATATGTTGTTCTAGCAAGTGACATTGTAGTCCAAGTATTTTCAACAAAGTTATAAACTACTGATCTATTAATTTGAGTCTGAGTTGCAGTTGGGTAAAACCAAACTATTTCATTGTATAAACTATTATGTGAACCATAAATAATATCAGCTGCATTATAATTTATACCTAAATTATCCCCACCCGTTGTAAATACATAATCTTCAACTAATGAAGGTAATTGTTTAACTGTACCATCATAGACAAAGAATCCTCCACCAAACCCCATCCAGAATATCGCGCCTTGTGCAAAGACAATTGAATGCTGACCAATACATCCACAGTTTGTACCAACCTGTCTTATTGAAAAGACAAAAGGAGGTCCAACGAACTGCATAACATAAGCTGCTTGATCTGTTAAAATAAATATATAATCCTTACCTTGTACAGCTCCTACAATGAAATTTCCTGTATCTAATCTAAATGTACCTGCTGTATTTGTTGCAGTAGGTGCCCAAGTATTATAATCTTCTTGGTTTGAAAATCTTATAAACATTGGATCTTGTGTTGTTATATCTCCAATTGTTGTTTCTGTTCCAAGTGCAATTAAATGTCTATCTCTATCTGATACTATACTCATAACAGAAGCTGTCGGAGCTCCAGATATAACCACTGCTCTAACTGTTAATGGATTTGATCCTGCTGGATTCCAAGAATATGTTTTACCATTTTTAATTGTTGCAATTAATATTTGTCCAAAATTATCAAATGACCAGTTACCTGGTGAAAGTACTACAGTAGCTGAACTACTTGCTTCACCCCAATCAACTCCACCACTAAAAGATCCCCATGTTGCAGTTCCCCAACCATAACCATAAGTTTGAGCAATAGGTCCAATGTTAGCATATGGAGCAAAAGATAAAGATCCAGCTGTTGTAACACCTGTTCCAGTTTCAGCTGTAGGCATTGTAATTGTAAATGTACCCGTTGTTGGAACTGTTTTTACTTCAAAAATATCAGTTGTAAAACTTGATGCTGTATAACTTGTTGTTGTTGGTCCTGGTGTTGTTGCTGCTGTAAATTTAATATAATCACCCACTTCAATTCCATGCGCTGCTTTAGTTATTGTAACTGTTGTAGATGATGTTGTTGATGTGTAAGTTGCTCCAGTTAAAGTTGTATCAAGTGGTGTAATATCGTAAAAAGAACCACTGAAATAAATAACTAATAATTTATTTGTTCCAATAGCTGCATATTTATTACCATTTAAATCTGTCCAAGTATGCTGTGCTCTTGCAACTCCAGCTAATTCTTTATTTAAAATCTCTCTCCAGCCACCTATTTTTTCAGGATATCCATATCTAAATCTAACAAAATCACCATCAATCCACTGACCTTCTGCAGCAGTTGCGGTATCTTGTTTATTAAATCCGGCTTTTAATGGTATCTTTTTTAATGGCATAAAGCATTTCTATACCACCAAATATGATTATTTACACTATTTTAGTGAATGGTGGTAATCCTAACAGAGGTCTTTTATCATATAAATTGGAATCTGCAAACTGTCCATTTACATGATTATAATGCAAGAAAACTTGAGCACAGGTATTGCCTGTAAATTCTTCTCTCCAATGTTCTAATTCACATCCAGAATACACCAACATATCACCCGGTTCCAGATCCACTTTAATTCCTTTTGGAGCATCTGGTTTCATTATATTCTTATATTCATCAATTACATTATTAGTTCCTGTTGGATCTAAATAGATGGCCCAAGGATCCCCACCTAGATTTAATGTTGTAGATATCTCACAAGATGGTCTATCTTTATGTCTTTTTAAAATAGAACCTTTCTCGTACACGCGCGCGTACGAGTACGTAGGTATTAAATTAAGACCTGTCTCTTTCATCATAATAGGCATAACTTTCATTAGTAATGTTTCCATTACAAAGTCAGCATAATGAGAATATACATTTGGAACCTGTTGATCTTTCCAAGTACCTAGCATCCCGTTTTCAGCTACTAGATTATTTGAATACATAAAGTGAACAGCATCACGTTTGAGTAAAAAATAATTAAATATAAAATTAGCAAGATCATAAGATACTGCTTTTTTAATCACTTGATATTTGTTAATTTGAAAACTCATAGATTATTCTCCTTTAATAGATTATTTACTTCATTTATATTCTGACCATAAACTTTTAACATATCTTCATCATAAATAAAGTCTGGTTTTTCAAAAGGATGATGTTTTAATGTAAGAACATTGACTACTTGCATAAATTTGGCCTCGCGCGCATCCGATGGTTTATAACATAAAGTTGCATCATACTCTTGGCGCTGTAATTCTAAATATCTATTAGTCCCTGTTTGAATTACATTTTCATTAAATGGATGTAAAACAATTGGGCATAATAATCCTAATTCTTCCATTTGACCTTTTACTCTTTTAACAGACCTCTCTATTGGTTTGTGAGTTAAACTTAAATCTTTAAGTTGTTTCATTATAAGTCTATTTTTAAATAGTTGGTATTTTGGATAAGCAATCTTATCCATTACACAAACATTCCCTTTTGTAGAAAGTTAAAAGAAACTGATATTCTAATATCGTTAGATTGATTGGTATCTACACAATGATTTAACCATGAAGGAAACATAATAAGTCGTCCTGCAATTGGTTCAAAGTGAACTTCATTCCATAAATGTTTAGGAAGTTGTCCTTGTTTTCGTCTAGGTCTTGATATGTTAATACAAGGTTTTGGATCTTCTACTTTTAAATGTCCGCTGTTAATAGGAGCTTTAACATAATAAACTCCAGACCATAATGAATTAGGATGAGTGTGTGCTCTATTATATCCACCTGGAGGATTGATATTGGCCCACATGTTTCCAAGAAAAGGTTCATTGTCTAATAATTCATCATTGTAAATAAAATGTTGTGCTTGATGTAATAGATCTACTAACATTTTATATTCTGGTTTTAAATGCATATCTGTTGAAGAATGCCAACCATTTACATTAGTCTTTTGAACTCCTTTATCTTGTCTAGACCAATTAATAATATTTTGTTCTAATTGTGCATTAAATTCAGGAGTACCTATATCTTTAACATAAATAGGTGTTGCAAAGTATAATTCTCTGTTCATCTAAATGATGGACCTCCAAACCACATAACAAGTGATTTTCTAATACCTTTTGTAATTGGAACAACTCTATGTCTAATAAAAGATGCAAAGAAAATAGCTTGTCCTTGTTTAGGTCTTGCAATTTTACCATCTGACATTAATTCAAGTCCACCACCTTCAAATTCAGATTCATGTGATAATAAACATGTCATAGATATTTTACGAACTGGTGGTTCTTTTGCACCATTAACATCTGAATCCATATGCCAGTCATAAAATCCACCTGCTGGATACTCTGTATATTGAGCTTGTTCTGTAATTTGTATTCCATCAAAACCAAAATGATTAGCATTGGTTCTTCTTATTTGATTATCAATAATTTTATACATTTCAGGAACTTTATTAAATGGTATCCAACTAATGTGAGAAGTTCTAACTTTTGTATCTATAGTTCCTCCTTCTTTTGAACCAACTTCTCCTAATTGTTGTGGTTCAGATTTTCCTGCATTTATAATCATTTGACATTGTTCTGGTGTAAACAATGGAGTTGTTGTTTCAACTATTAAAGATTTCCAACGTGGTTCTGTTATTATCATTATGCTCCTCTATTAATGATTGGGTTATAAAGTACATCGCAGTTTGCTGCTAATGTTCTTCTTGTTTCATTTGTTGAATTGAATGGATAGACACAATGTCTCATATCATATGGAAATATATAAAAGTCTCTTAACTTCATAGGTGGTTGATAATCTACTTTTGCAAATTGACCAGAAGAAGCTCCTAGTATTTGTAATCTTCCATTTTGCGGAGTTTCAGATGCTGAATATTCAACTCCATAAGTATTGGGTAGTTTTAAAACCATAACAGAAGATAAACCTGTAAATATATTCCCTTGATGAATGTGAACTGGATTATATTCATTAGCTTTCATTTCATTAATCCATATTGAATTAATATGTGTTTTATAATCTATTATTTTATTAAAATCTAAATAATGATGAAATGCAGTTCTAAACCAATCTAATACATTTTTTGGAAAAAAATTATGTCTTTTCATTTTAGATTCATCATCTCCATCATAAAATAAAGAATGTTCGTCTTTTATTTTACCAATGAGTTGACGATTTGCAGGATTTAATTGATTAAACTTTTCTTCGTAAATTTGATTAATCCCTGTAAAAATATCTAAAGGAACTTCATATCGTAGGATAGATTGTCCTAAAAATATAAAATTAAAATTCATTATCTTTCTCTATTTAGTCTCTTTTCCGTATTGTATTTGTTCTTTATTATCGTATTTTAATTCACCTGATTGCTTAACTCTTTCAATAGTTTGTAATTGACCCATAGCATTAAATACTTCTGGTTGAGAAGAACCCGGTGTTAATGATTTAACTTTATTTAAATATACTTGATGATAAGACTCTAATTGATGTTGATTAACATCTTTTGTATTAAAACTACCATCATCAAATTCTAATTTTAATTTAGACCACATATTAATTTCTCTCATTCTATCTTTTGCAACTAATTCCATATTAGCTTTAGAATAAATCTTTTCATCTAAATCTATTTTATAACATTCTAGTTTATATTCATCAGTTTCAGTTTCTACTTTTTTAGTAAGCCATTTAATTTTTGCATCATTACGTCTATAATCAAAAGATAAAGACATTAAATTTTCTAGAAATACATTTTGTTCTCTAACACATTGCCAATACTTTGCAGCTTTACTTGGATGTTTATTATCTTGTAATACTGATACTCTAGCTTCTGTCTCTGTTCTAAATATTTGTTTTTTAGTCCAAGTATCACGAAGTTCATCAACCAAACCTTTAAATGTTTTAAGATCTGTTGGTTCAAGAAGATTATTAAGATGTGTTTCTTCTTGTTGTATAAGCGACTTTATATCTCTCTTCTCTGTCATTATGAGTTATATATACTATTTTAAAGAGATGTAAAGGTCTAGGAAGTAGTTAAAGTTATAGTTGCCTGTCCACCTGTAAATTCTTCTGTGCCTACAGGAGCTTCTCCACTAATACTTAAAGCAGCGGTTTGAGTTCCTGCTCCAGCATTAAAATATGCTGCTGTTGCTAAATTTGCTGCTGTTGCCCAACTTGTTCCATTATATAATTCTGTGGCTGCTGTAGGTGGTTGTCCTCCAGCGGCTAAAGCTGCTGTTTGTGTTCCAGCGCCTGCAAAACCATATCTTATATTTGTCATATTTCCTCCTGCTGTCCAAGATGTTCCATCGTATTCTTCTGTTATATTTGTTATACTTGGAGTTTGTCCACCAAAAGCTAAAGCAGAAGTTTGTAAACCTGCACCTACTAAAAAAAATCTTGCAGTATTTAAACTTCCACCTGCTGTCCAAGCAGTTCCGTTGTATTCTTCTGTAGCTGCTGTAACTGCTGGGGTTGGATTTACACCACCAAAAGCTGCAGCTGTAGTTTGAGTTCCACAACCTGCTATTCCACTTCTTCCTGTTCCTAAATTTCCACCTGCTGTCCAAGAAGTTCCATCATATTCTTCTGTTTGATTTCCTGGAGCTGTTCCTCCTCCAAAAGCTAAAGATGTTGTTTGAGTTCCACAACCAGCTAATTGTTCTCTAGCTGTTCCTAAATTTCCACCACTTGTCCAACTGGTTCCATCATATTCAAAAGATGAAGCTGATGGTGGTTCTCCACCTCCTGCAAGTAAAGCAGATGTTTGTGTACCTGATCCAGCAGCAAGTCTCCTATAAGCTGGTAAATTACCACCCGTCGCCCAAGCCCCAACTTCAGCAGATGCTTTTAAAGTATTAGATGTATTATTATACCAAATCTGTCCTACAGTTGGATTTGCTGGATCCGAGCTTACAATTAAAATATTTTGTCCTTGTATATTTGTATATGTTGCCATGTTTATGTTCCTGTTACTGTTCTAGTTACAACTGTTGGTCCACCTGTAAATTCTTCTGTTGCGCTTTGTCCCCCAGATCCTCCAGCACACAATCCTGAAGTTTGAGTTCCTGCACTTGCTGATTTAGCTCTTGCAGTAGTTAAAGATCCACCTACTGTCCAAGATGTACCATCGTATAATTCTGTTGCACCTGTTACACCTGCTGGTGGACTACCACCAAAAGCTAAAGCAGCTGTTTGTAAACCTGTTCCGGCTAACATCCATCTTGCTATATTTAAATTTCCACCTGCTGTCCATGAAGTTCCGTCGTATTCTTCTGTGGCATTTAATTGAACTGTTCCTGAATAACCACCAAAAGCTGCAGCTGTAGTTTGAGTTCCCGCTGCACCTAGAAGATATCTCGAATTAGCTAAATTTCCACCTGCTGTCCAAGAAGTTCCGTTGTATTCTTCTGTTGCATTGGAAATAGCTGGAGCTGGAGTTTGACCTCCAATAGCTAAAGCTACTGTTTGTGTTCCGCAACCTGCTCCATAACCTCTTCCTGTAGCTAAATTTCCACCTGCTGTCCAAGAAGTTCCGTTGTATTCAAAAGCAGCAGATGTAGGAACAGAAGTTCCTCCTACAGATAAAGCTGAAGTTTGAGTTCCTGCTCCTGAAGTGCCTCTTTGAGAAATAGGATAAGTTCCACCTGCTGCCCAAGAAGTTCCATCATATTCTTGTACTGAAGTTCCATTGACTTCTCCAGGAAAAACAACTGCTGAAGTTTGTGTTCCTGCTCCTGAAAATTCTTCTTGAGCTTGAGATAAAGTACCACCCGTCGCCCAAACACCTTGTTCTAAAATTGCTACTTTTAATAAATTAGAAGTAGAATTAAACCACACTTGTCCATTTTGTGGACTTGCTGGGTCTGATGCTAGATACTGGACTTTTTGTCCATATGTTCCGTAATAAGTAGCCATAAAATTTTACTCTAAAACTATATTCTCTGGTCTTCTGCTTAAAGAATTGTTTTTCTGATCTTCAGGTAAAGCATCATAAGCAGCTTGAGCTTTTGCAACTTCTGCATCAACTATCGCTTGCGCTTCTGATTTTGTTTTGAAAGATCCAGCTACTTTAAACACCCAAAGATTTGCATCTTTGTTATTCGCTGGTATTCTCCAAACATTACCTGGCAATCCAGAAATATCGAATCTAGAAGATTCACCGATTTCAATGAACCCCTTTCCCCAATTCTCCGCTGTACAGTATTTATATGCCATGTTTCCTCCTTAATTAATTAACTAAATGATATTGTTTTATTAACATTAACTGGTCCACCTGTAAATTCTTCTGTTGCTGTAAATGCAGGATTAGGACTTCCTCCAGCGGCTAATGCTGAAGTTTGAGTTCCTGCTCCAGCTAAAACATTTCTAGCTATATTTAAATTTCCACCTGCTGTCCAACTTGTTCCGTCATATAATTCTGTAGATGCTAAAACAACTGTAACAGCTCCACCAAAAGCTAAAGCAGCTGTTTGTAAACCTGCACTTCCTAAATTAGCCTTTGCTATAGGTATACTTCCTCCAGCTGTCCAAGAAGTTCCGTCGTATTCTTCTACTTGAGTATATGGAGATACATTTCCTGCAATAGCTAATGCTGAAGTTTGAGTACCAGCAGAACCTAAACTTCCTCTTGCAGTTGCTAAATTTCCACCTGCTGTCCAAGCAGTTCCGTTGTATTCTTCTGTTGCTCCTGTTGGAGTATTTCCACCAATAGCTAAACCTGTAGTTTGAGTTCCTGCTCCAGCTAAATACCCTCTTCCTGTAGCTAAACTTCCACCTGCTGTCCAAGAAGTTCCGTCGTATTCAAAAGCAGCTGTTTGAGGAACTTCATTTCCACCTGCAGACAAAGCTGCAGTTTGAGTGCCTGCTCCAGCAGTAGCTCTTGTCGAAATAGGATAATTTCCTCCTGCTGTCCAACTTGTTCCATCGTATTCTTGTACTGAAGTACGATTATAATCTCCAGGGAAAACAATACCTGCCGTTTGTGTTCCTGCTCCTGAAAATTCTTGCTGGCCTTGAGGTAAAGTACCTCCAGTCGCCCAAGCGCCTTGTTGTATTACTGTATATTCAAATGCTTTTGAAGTTGTATTATAAAATACTTGTCCTGGATCACTTGGTGATGGATCTGATGCTACTGTTTGAACAGCGTAACCATTTATACCTTTATAAGTAGCCATGGTTATTTATTCTCCAATAACCAACCTTGTGTTGCATCAACATAAACTAAAGTTAAACCAGCTCTCTCAACTGATACTGTTAAATCTTCTGCTACACCTTGAATCTTGTGTCCGTTACGACCGATAGTTAAATTATTTGTATCAAATGTTCCAGCGTAATCTATGAAAGTAATAAAATCACCTATTGTTGCTGATGCTGGTAATGTTGCTGTAAAAGCTGATGAAGTTGTATCACAAAAAAAACCTTGTTTAGCTACTGCTGTAAATCCAGAAGTTTTAACTGCTTGCCATGCTGCTCCACCTGATACAGTTGCAAAAGATAAATTACCAGATCCATCAGTTTGTAAAACTTGATTTGCTGTTCCTGTTGCTACTGGTAATACTAATGTGTAAGCAGTGTCTGAAGTAATGGTTGCAGGAGCTTTTAATCCAACATAAGCTGAACCAGTATTATCTCCTAATCTTAATGCACCTTCTGCATCAAGAAGTAAATTTGTTCCATCCCAAGTAAAATTAGCTGAACCACCAAATGCAGTTCCACCACTATTAAATTGAACTTGAGTATCTGATCCACCTGGAGGTGAAGATAAAGAAATTTCATTAATGTTTGTTGCATCTGCGTATAAATATTTATATCCTTTGTTTGTAGAAGCAAAAGTTACACCTGTTCCACCTGCTTGTTTAAATTCAACTGTAAAAGCACCTGTTGTTCCATTATAAACAATCCAAGTTTTTTCAATTCCTGTTGGAACTGTTACAATTTGATTTCCTGTGATTGTTCCTGTTAATTTTATAACTGCATTTCTTGCATTGGAAATTGCGCCATCAGACATTACAAGAGCAGTTGTTTGAGCTCCACCTGCAATGTTAATTTCTTGGTATCCACCAATTGCTTGTTGTATTAAATATAAGTTTGTATTTGTAATTTGACCCCATGTACCAGCATTTTCGCCAGTTGCCATTATTGATAGCTTAAGATCAGAAGAATAGATTGTTGCCATTATTAATTCCTTATTTTGTTCTTATTAAAATATTTATCAGTTTTTGTCAATTAATACAACCTCTATATTATGCAGCTACTTCTGTCCAATTTACAGATTGGCCAGTATCCACACCTGTATAATTTATTGATTGACCAGGATCAACTGGAGCCCAAGAAGATACGTATAATTGACCTGTTGCTCCTGTCAAGCCAAATCCTGTTACATTTATACTAACATCTATTTTATTAGATATTGAGTTTAATGATATATTTAATATTTGTCCTGTTACATTTATAGGAGTATTTAAATCTATAGATACAGAGTTTAATGTTGTTGCTAATTGTTCTCCAGTTACAAGAGCTACAGCAGCTATATCTATTTCTACATTTCCATTAAAACCTAAAGTTAATTGTTGACCAGTTACACTCGCATCAGGAGCTGGATCTACATCTCCAAGTGCTAAACTTAATGGATTTTCAAATACAGGAATTGAAACATTTCCATCTGCAGTAATACCAACACTACTTAATTGAGAGGATAATGTTTCACCTGTTAAAGTAAGATTAGCTGTTCCTGTGATAGTTACTGAATTTAAAGATGTACTTAATAATTGCCCGGTAACATTTGCAACAGTTATTATGTCAACAGTTGCATCTCCTTGAAGAGTTGAAAGACCAATATTTTCTCCCCATCCAAGTTGACCCCAACCATTTGATCCCCATGTTGTAGCTGTTCCAGGTGCTGTTACAAGAACTGTAGCACTTATTATATTGGTACCCCAGTCAGATTCACCCCAACCATAGGCTCCCCAACCATTAGTAACAGGTTCTTGAAGTCCCCAATCACCATCACCCCAACTTAATTGTCCCCATTTATAATTATCTGCCATGACTTATTTAATTTTAATTTTGTCAGCCATGACAATTATCCTACTAAGAGATTCTTATAATAGCGGCTGAGCTTGTGAATGCTGGGAATTGAATTGTAAATGTTCCTGCTGTAGCTGTTTTATCAGTTGTAAAACTTAACACTGCAACCGCAGCATTACTAAATGATGTATTATATATCAAACAACCTCTAGCAGTTAGAGTAACGTTCTGAAAAGATAAATCAGCGAAATCTGTGAAAGCAACTGTTGATACAAGAGATGTTCCAGAATTTACTAATGCTTTTCCACCTGTTGTATAATTTGTTCCAGAAGAACTTACTTCACCACCTGTTGTATAAGAAGTTGTTGCTGCACCTAATGTTGCAGTTGATACATAAAGAGCTAACTTAAATTTATCGCCACCACCGCCTGAAGTTGAAAAATCTTGATCACCATCTAATAGTTGTTTTTTAAAACTATTTGGTAACGCTTGTGTAATAGCCATACTTTTTTCCTTATTGTGGTTTACGAGCTATACGAGGTTCTCCATCTAGAAACTCATCAGTTCGTCTTCTTCCCATTTGTTCTAATGAGAATCCTTCAATAGCTTGCTTATATCTATTTTCATAATATTGCAACATATCTTGTGGACCCTTCAAAAATCCATACGCCTCAACTAGGCAAGCATATAATAAGCCATTGGGAAACTGTTGACTTAAATATGTATTTGCAGTTGTAGCGGATAATCCAGTTGGTTTCAAGATATAATTTGCTTGAATTGTATAAGCTTGATTTGGGGTAGGGGCAACTATTACTGTATTTTCATCCCAGTTAGCATAGTATTTAGGTACTCCTGTAGTATTATTTTGATTATATTCATTAATAAAAGATACATCCCTAACGTCTAAAAAGCTTATTGTATTATCTGTATTAAATACTTGTAGAGATCTTATAATTAAACAATTATCAGGGACGTTAAAATATTTTTGAGTTACAATAACAGAAGAGGTTGCATATTTTCTATTATTATCCGAATCTACATCTCTTAAAATTCTAAATTCAGCATCAGAAATAAATCCATCAATAATAGTTGCTGTTAATACATTAGAATCTACTTCTGTGTAATTTCTTATTTTAGTAACTAATTCTGTGTATGTCATATTAAGCCTGTAGTGTAACTGGACCTGCAGAACATTGTGCCCCGCCGCCAGCTATATTTCCTGTTGTTGCTGTACTTGTACTTAAAAAATAAAAATAATTTAAAGTATCGCTTACAATACCAGATGAATCAATTTTTCCAACTGTAATAGTAAATCCATTAGAATTTGAAATATCTGTAACATTATCAAATGAAGGAACATCATCAAAAGAATCTTCTCTAGAAGGTGTACCTACAATGTTAACTTGCGGCGGGCCTCTGAATCTTACGATATTACCAGTTGATCTTCCATGATCTTCTGAATAAACATTTATATAAGTAGAACCTGCATACTTAGTTGTTGAAAAAGGATTTAAAGTTAAAACTACAATTACTGGTGGTTCAATTCTATCAGGATGCGCATATCTTAAACCTTGTGGATCAGCTGTTGTTGGTCTTGGCTCTAATTGAGGTTGTTTAGCTTCATATTCAGAAGTATGTACCCATGAACCATTCCATTCTTGAACCATTTCTTGATATGGAAATCTACAACCAGAACGGTCAGAGATCATATAAGAATATTTTCCTCTTGATAGATTAGACATTTGGATAATAAGTTTTTGGAGTTATAAATGAACTTGAAGAAGATCCATCAGTTTCTAATGCTCTCTTTAATTCATCTTCGTATAATAATTTTAATCCTTCTACTCTTTGTGGAGCAAGTTTAAGTGCTACATAATAAGCAAGTCCCGCGCACATGCATGGAACAAATCTATATGGAACATCTGTTGCATTTGTGTAAGCTCCAACATCTTGAATTCTTTTAGCATAGTAATATTGAATAACGTTATTCACCTGATCTGTTCCTGGTGTTAAATATAAAGTGATTGTAATTTTATCTATAAATCTTTGTACGTAATATTGTGTAGGTTGTCCTGTTGCAAATTTAGAAGATAAACCACTGTAAGCTGATCTATTAATTTTTGTAAGTGGAAAATCAACAACTGGAGTTTGTTCTGTATTTCTATAAACCATTTCTAAAATATCATCTGGTCCATAAGTAATAGAATTATAATCATATACAGTTGCATTATCTGCATGGATTGCAGCTGTTGTACCATTAGCACCTCTTACACATCCTGTTATAGTCATAGATGCTGTATCTGTTCCGGTATAAGTAATTTGTTCTGAATCTATTAATAAAGTTCCTGACGTTGGAAACTGCCAAACTGAATCTACTGTAATAGTTGTTGCTATTGCAGTAATTGCACCATTTAAATAACTAAGTGTTCCATCTGAAGTTCCATCAGAGGTTGATCTATAAATAGTATAAGTGCTTTGGCCATTAACCATGGAAATAGTATTACTTGCTACTTCCCAATAATGAAGACCTCTGTTTGCCCATTCCTGAAACATTATATTTAGAGATCGTCTAGTAGATTCTAAATCTTGTCCAGTTCTTGGAGCGGACATACCAATTCTTTCGTAAGCCTCTTCTATAATTTTATCTATATAAAAGGTCTTTTCAAAAGTAGTTGTTCCAGAAGTAGTATTAGCCATTTAGCTTCTCCTACGCTGTTAATCCAGGCCCAGAATATTTATCTGTTAGTAATGTAACCGCAGATACATTTGTCAATGTAGTTGTAAAAATTCCTTTTGGAAACAAAATTCCATCTTCAGGAAAACTAAAATTAATAACATCACCTTCTGGTACATCTGCTACAAATAAAGTAGATCCTGCAGAAGATGTTGTTTTTAAAGTAACTAACCCTGCTCCTGATCCATCAGATGCAATAATAATACCTCTTAATCTAATTGGTCCCGCTATAATTGCAGTAGAAGTATTTGCTGTAAATCTAGTTGCTTGTATATCACCTTTGTAACTTCCCATTTTTTTCTCCTTGTATTAAGGAGCCCTTACGAGCTCCTTAAAAATTAATTTATTATAGTGCCGCTAATGCTGCGTTTTGACTATAAGTAACAACGATTCTTGCTTTACCTGCACTTGCAGAGTTAGCAACTGTTATTCCATATAATTGAACATCAGTAGTACCTACAGTTCTCCATGCACCCGCACTTGCTGGTAACATAACAGCACCTGTAGCAGTTGCTGATATAGCAGTCGCTGCAGCTACGTTAGTTGCGCTTGATGAACTATTACCAACAGCAATAGTAGCAGTATTCGAAGCAGTAAATAATGATTCTACTTGAATTGAAATGCTAATAATTTGACTGTTCGCTGGAATTATAATTCCAAGAGCAGTAGCTGCTGTTGTAGCATGTGTTAATGCAACATTTGATGATTGAGTTAGTACAACTGGTCCAATGTTTTTAACATTAGTTCCAAGTGTAGTTCCTGTTGTGTCTAAAATATTTCCGGCTCTAATTGGGCCTGAAAAAGTTGTATTTGCCATAAGTGTATTCTCCTAGTTTTTCCAATCTAGTCTCTAGGCTGTCGACTATACGCGTCTAGATCAGAAGTTAATGTATAGTGCTTAAGATATAACTGAATTTATTGAATAGCGCAAGAGATACCTGCATCGAAAATCTACTTTTCGGATATAAATAGCTAGGTTTAGCTAGCTACAGAAAACTCAGGAGCGGCCATTTCTACTTTAATTTGTCTAGTAGCTATTTCAGCTTCAGACATTTTAATCTGGTTAATGATTTCACGAATTTTTTCGTCAATCCTAACCATATCAAGAGTATATATTCCCTCTTGAATGTAGTGTTGCTCCCAATCAAGTTCTAGGGCTCTCTTCTTTGTGTAAAGAGCTTGAACGTGATTTATCATCTACGATCTCCTCATAGGTTATCCAGCATTTATCTTTAGCAAAAGATCTCATGCTGTCTTTTAGTAATATACCTTTTTTTCCTATTTTGTCAAGGATAGCTAGTTCTATACTTTCTGCACTATCTTCGGCTTCAATGTCAAAATTAGCCATGTGACCATAAGCTCTAATTTTTACTTGAAACATTTTTGTCATAATTCTTTCTTTCTAACACATTAATGGGGCGAGATATACCCACCCCATTAAATAAAAAATGCTTATATATTAAGCACCTGGTGAGCCAAACATACCTCTAGGGTCAGACCAGCCGAAGCTGTATCTTTCTCTAGCTTTGTATCTAACGTTACCAGTATCAAAATCACCTTCCATAGAAGTTTTGATAGCAGCTCTAACAAAGTTTTTCATTCCATTTGGAACGTCCGTTTTGATAAAGAATGCATCAGAATCTGTAAGGAAATTGTTCACAGTATAACCCTGTGGAATCATTCCCATAGATTTGATTGCATTGATGTCGTTATCAGCTGTAGCTGTTCTACCTTGAGACGCCATTAATCTTTCCGCTGTGAATTGTAGTTCACTTGGAATAATTAATTTAACACCTCTTGCAGCAATCTTTAAACCACGTTCATCAGTGAATGCATTGATATCGATCAATGATTGTTCTAATGAAGTTTCGTTTAAGTCAGCAGCAGTTGCAAGTTCATTTCTAAATGAACCAGCAATAGTAGGATGAGCTTGATCCAATAAAGGAGAGCCATCGCCACCTGGGAACGAGCTTGAAAACGCATTATTAAGTACGTTTGCAGCTGTTACTTGCTTAGTGTTTGCCATAGATCTTGCTAGTGCTTTTGTATATCTAGACGCTAGTCTGTCATACAAGTTATCTTCAATCGCTTCTTCAGTGATTGAGAAAGCAAGTGCTACGGTGTTATGTGTGTATCTAGCTGTGAAAGTTTCTTGAGCATTGTCAAAAG
>Ga0247723_1000452_pt1 | contig 28452 bp, 37 predicted proteins | sample MSEWelMarce5H_FC_FD_189079 | JGI IMG/M metagenome (GOLD analysis project Ga0247723, IMG submission 189079) | Subsurface sediment microbial communities from gas well in West Virginia, United States - MSEEL Well Study Marcellus 5H_FC | ecosystem: Environmental > Terrestrial > Deep subsurface >... | reverse complement strand
CTTTTAATATAATTTAATGGATATGTTGGAAATTCTACATTAACCCTATCACCTTGTTCTGTGGTAAAATTATAATTAGTGTTTGAAGTTTTTGAGTATTTGTAAGGAGAAATCTGTTCCATGTCCCCAACCTCTAAGATTACTTCATTCAGTAACGCTCTTAAATTTAATGTTATCATTTTTAATAAATATTTTTACAACACATCTATAATCTTTGCAATTGCAGACATTACGTTAATTTCTTTATCTATTCTAAAATTAGCTTGATATAAATGCTCATTTAATATAATTGTAACCATTCCCTCTTTACCCGGAGCATATTTTGGGGCATGTTCAAATAAATTACGATATAGTTCTTCAAAGTCTTTAACATTTGAATCCGCTATAATTTGCCTAATTGTAAGCCATTTTTTCTTACCTGCTAGTTCCTTTAATACCTCTTTAATATAATTGTTTGAGGTTAAAACGGTTTCATCAAGTACAATAGCATCATCTTTTACAGACATTTGTAAAACATTTAGCATTTTACGCATGTCGGGATAGTATTTTACAATTAATGATTTAATATCTTCTGGTTGGTAAGATATACTAAGTTGATCTGTTAAAATCCAAGTCAAATGATTATACACATCCATTTTGGTTGGAGGTACAATTTTAAGGGTATGACATCTGGATTGTAAAGGATCAATGATTCGCTCTATAAAGTTACAAGTTAAAATAAAACGTGTTGAGCGGGAAAATGTTTCGATTACATTACGTAATGCGGCTTGTCCTTGAACTGTGATAAAATCGGCTTCATCTAAAATTACTACTTTGATACCTTTCCAAGATGCAGCACTAGCAAACCCCTTTACTTTCTCTCTAATAGTGTCGATTCCATTTTCGTCGGATGCGTTTATATAAAGGTAATCGCAATCTAGATTTTTAACTATGATTTTAGCTAATGTTGTTTTACCTGTACCTGCAGGTCCATAAAATATAAAATTTTGAATATCACCTTGATCAAGGTATTTTTGAATTGTGTCTTTGATGTTTTCGTTACCAACATAGTATTTCAGTTCGGTAGGGCGAAAACGTTCTACATATAACGTATTTTCTTTCATAACCATATTATACAAAAAAAGCCTGTCAGAGACAAGCTTTTCTTTTAAATATTATAATCCTGCTATTTTTCTTAATCTATACATCCCATAATCAAAATCAACTTCTTCTTTTAATGTTGATTTTTTAACTAAAAGTTTTTGTCTTTGGTCTTTTGAAATACCTGTTACAGTTACTTTATATTTTCTTTCACCGTTTACTTCAACTGGTTCAACTTCATATTTGGCTGTTGGAACATCTCCAATTTCTTTACGTAGCAAATCTCTGAATTTGTCTGCTTTGTCTTTTGTATCAGCTGTTACAGTTAAAGGTGGTACTTCTTCTGCTTTTGGTTTTTCTACAGTTTTAGGTGCTTCACCTCCATCTTGTTCTACATCCACTAATTGATATTCAACTCCAGCATTGTCCATGATTGTTTTTAATACTTTAGACAAATATGGTTTTGTTTTGTATGGGTTTTCTAGAGTGTAAGGAAAAACAATTTTTCCATCTTTTACTATATAGTGAATATCTTGTTCTAATTTACCACCATATTTTTTCAAATTGTCAGGTGTTTTCATTGGATAATAGTTTTTACCATATGTACCAACTAAACTTTTTGGAAGTGATTTACCAGATAATGTAAATAAATAATCATTTAAGCTACCATCGTTTCCTTCAGCTTGCCATTTTTCATATCCATCTTGAGCTTCTTTTTCAGTAGCAGCCCATGCATCTGGTACTCTGTTTTTGATATCAATTATTTTAAATGCTTTTTCGTCATCTGAACGGGAGTCCCAATCTTTCCAAGCAGCTCCGGCTTTTTGTGCAGGAATTGAAGGTCCAAATGCTTTTTTAATAGCTTCAGGATTTCGCATGTTTTGTGCGTAAATACCGTAGTTTTTAACGTCATCCATTGCTTGCAACGCAGCATCTAAATTTGTGGGTTGAACGGCAAGATCGTAACGAACCTTTAATTGGTTCATTCCATCTTCTTCTCCTTCAATTTCACGTAGTATATCAGTTAATTTCATAATTATAAATATGTAAAAAAAGAGACCCGTTACATTGGGTCTCCATAAATATTATAGCGTTTAGCTGGTTCGGGTTGAATTTCTTTTTCCTCGCTTCGTATAACATAAAGTTTACTATCTAAGGGAGCTAAACGAAATTCTACGTTTTCTTGATTTACCTCAAACCATGCCTCTAGAGCATCTGTAAGGGATTTATGGACTACTTTGTTTTTGTCTTCTACTAAAACCCAAGTGTCACCTTGTCCTTTTACTCTGGTTGCAATTAACTCGTTATATTCTTCTATTTCTACTTGCATTACATCATCATTGAAGGATCATACATTGGTTGCTCTGATTTTTTGTCTTCAGGTTTATCAACTACAACACATTCTGTTAATAGAATGGTTCCAGCAATTGAAGCAGCATTCAATAATGCGTTTTTAGTTACTTTTTGTGGGTCAATGATACCAGATTTTTTCATATCAACGATAGTTTCTGTTTTAATATTATATCCACTCCAAGTACCTTTTTGTTTTCCAATTTCCATTTTAATTGGATACATATCACTTTCAGCATATCCTGCATTTGATAAAATTTGCTCAAATGGTTTACCACATGCTCTATGAACTAAACGTTTTCCATAATTGAAATCGTCTGAGTCTGTTTTCTTGTGGGTAATACCTTCACGAGCATATAATAAAGCAGAACCACCACCTGGTACAATACCATCTTCTAAAGCACATTGTGTAGCGTGAAGTGCATCATCTACTCTATCTTTTTTCTCTTTCATTTCAGTTTCAGTACTTCCACCTACGTGAACCAAAGCAACTCCACCTACAAATTTAGATAAACGTTCTTGTAGTTTTTCAACTTCAAATGGTGTTTGTGCTTTTTCAATTTGTGCTTGTAATTCTTCTGCTCTAGCTGTAATTGTTTCTGCATTTCCACTTCCATCAATAATAGTAGTTTTTTCTTTAGTTACAGTAACTGTTTTAGCTTCACCAAACCATTCCCAATTGAATTTGTCTAGTTTCATACCTTTATCTTTGTCAAATACTGTTCCACCTGTTAAAATGGCAATATCTTCCAAAATTAATTTTCTACGCTCACCAAAGTCAGGTGCTTTAACAGCTGCAACTTTAAGTGTACCTCTCATTTTATTTACAATAAGTGTAGCTAATGCTTCGCTGTCTACATCTTCTGCTATAATCAACAATGATTTTCCTTTTTGTGATACACCCTCTAAAATTGGAAGTAATTCTTTTACTTGAGTAAAACGGTAATCTGCAATTAAAACATAGGTATCTTGAAGTAATGCTGACATATTGTTATTGTTGGTTACAAAGTAAGGGGATTTATATCCTCTATCGAATTGCATACCTTCAACAACTTCTAAATATGTTTCGTCTGTTTTTGATTCTTCAATATAAACTACACCTTCACGTCCTACTTTTTCCATAGCACGAGCAATTAATTTTCCTATTTCAGGATCATTGTTTGCTGAAATAGTGGCAATTTGTTCAAGTTGCTCTTCAGATGTAATTTTTTCTGAGTTTTGTTTTAGGGCGGATAGTACTTCTTTTACTCCAGCATCAATTCCTCTTTTAATTTCAACTGCATTTGCCCCTTCATTCAATTTAGCTAGACCCCATTTAACTAATTCACGTGCTAATAAAGTTGATGTTGTCGTACCGTCTCCAGCATGGTCAGCTGTTTTAATAGCGGCTTGTTTTACTAATTGTGCTCCTAAATTTTCAATTGGATCTTCCAATTCTGAAATTGTTTTTGCAACTGAAACACCATCTTTTGTTGAAACAACCATTCCATTTTCAACATATACAACATTTCGTCCGTTTGGACCTAAAGTTGCTACTACTGCATCTGCTAAAGTGTCAATACCTTTAACTAATTTTTTACGAGCCTCTGCTCCAAATTCTATTTTCTTACTCATTGTCTGTTATTTTTTCTAAGATTTGATTTTCTTTAATCTCCAACTATTTTTCCAAGGATTTGAGTTTCTGGCCCTATATAATACTCTTCACCGTCAAATTGTAGTTTGGTGAATCCCATAGTAGGTAGTATTACTACATCTCCTATTTTAACTTCAGTGGGGATAAATGTTCCTGTAACAGTAGGTTTTCCAGGACCAACAGCTACTACTTTACCTTGTTCATTTCTGTCTTTACCTGCATCAGGTACAAAAATTGAACCATACATTGTTTCTTCTAACTCAAGCGGTTTAACTATAACCGCATCAAAAAGTGCTTCTAATTTACTCATAACTCTACTTTGTTTAACATTGTTTCTAAACCATCTTTAACTGCATTCCAAGTGCTAATATATTCTTGGATTGAATTGTATTCTGATTGATTTTGATAAAATTTTTCTTTTGCAATACGATTTAAAGCATTTCTGAAGTTACTGTAGTAACCTACTACTTTTTCAACTTCTTTACCGGATGCTTTTTTACCTCCAAATCCTCTTGTAGCAATAGATCTTTCTACAACTGTAAAATTAGTTGAATCTTTTACAATATAAAAGGGTTCCATAGTTGGATCTTTAATTGTGCATAAGTTTGATTGTGTGTCATTCTCGTCTCTAACGGGACGGCCGCGTCGTTTGGTTTCTTCCATAACTAAATTTAAATTTATAACTATAATATACGAAAACTAATTTGGTTATCCAAATTTTATTATACATATTAAAAACTTGATTCTTCTTTACGTACCATATAATATGTACTGGTTGTATTTTCTGATTTGAATTCGAGTTTCATTAAACCTTGGTAACTTAACCAAATATATCCTTCCTCTAAATCTTTATTTTCTTTTAATATGTTTCTAAACATATCTGAGTTAAATGGGATTTCAACTTTTTCTGGTTTGATTTTACCATAAAGTTGGTAAGTGATTTTGTTGTTGTGACCTTGCTCGTCTCCAAATGTAAATAAACACATATCATCTCCATTTAAATCCATATCAACAGAAATAGTCATTGAACCAATACCCGTTAAAGCGTTTTTGGCTTTAACTAAATTGTCAACGTGTTCTTTTTCTAAAGCCAAACATGCATCCCATTCCGGTTCTGTAACGGAAGCTACTTTTCCAATTAATAGAGGGTCTGCAAGTGCATAGGTTAAGTTGAATGAATTGTCTGCAAAGTGCATTTTAGTATAAACACTTCTACCTTTTTCTAAATTAAATATTAAGTCATTTGATGTAATAGAAAGTAGGTTAAGGAATTTTTTGGTATCAAAGATAGCTAATTCACTGTCCTCTATATCAAACCCTTCATGTACTATTTTACCTATTACCTCTTTGTTTATAGACATAAAGTCTATAGTGAGTGTTTTGTTGTTGATTTTCCACTTGACGGATTCGTTTTCGCCCAAGTAGTATTTGTTTATAACTGACTGAAGTACTAATTTATTAACCACTTTATTTATTTTTTAATGTAATATAAAAATTATTTTTTAAATTTCCAAACATACCCATAAGCACTTTTTCTTCCTCCTGTACCACAACAACATTCACTTATAGCTCCATTTGGTTTGTTTAAATATCTTGCGGCATCATAACCACATTCCCATTCTTTAATGAAGTTTCCTTGTTTATCATATTGTAAAACAGGTTTACTATTGTTAAGTCTTACATTATTTTTAAAGGTTTCTGTTCTTGTTTTTCCTTTATTTGCTTTCCCCATTGCGGTAGCTTGGGGAGTTGACCAAGGTGCTTGTCTTCCTTTAAGGGCATCGCTTATTTTCCTTTTAGTTTCTTCAGAAAGAGGACCATTACCATTATCATACATCCCACAAAACAAAACATATTTCCAATCCCCATTTACTTGATCAAGATAATATTGCTTCCAATATATTTCCTTTTCATCTAAATATTCTTTAGGACATTCTTCTATAATTTCAAATAAATGGTTTTCCCAACCATATTTTTTTATTGAGTTATATATTCTAGGTTGTTGGAGTGTATTTAAATTTTTATATTGGTTTTTTCTATATTGTAATCTAACACTTTGACCAATATAGACTTTACCATTTGGGTTTGTTATTTTGTATATTCCTATCATATGTTTTATTATACATATGAGCAACTGTTAATTTGTTTACCATATGTTAAAGATAAGAAAAAGCCTGTCGAAAGACAAGCTTTTCTATTATAGAAATTTAAATTTGATCTAAAATATCATCTAAATCTGTAGAATCACCTTTATGGTACTTTAAAGAATTATCATATAACATTTCAACAGAAAGGTTAGAATTCTTTATTACTCTTATCATACCACCGTCAGTTAAAAATGCAGTTGTACCATTAAGTTCCCACCCATCATTTTGAGTAGAGGTACCGTTAGATTTGATAAATTGAAAAACTTTCATAAATTTATTATACTCGGAATTATCAATTTCATTTAATTTAGCTTTGTATTGCCCTTCTGTAATTATACCAGCCAACATTTGCATGCGTAAAATTTCTTTATTCATATTTATACATATTATGAAAAGTTAAAAAATTTTGCTTTGAATGGGTTCAAATTCAACACCCATCCAATATCATTGTATACACCTTCTAGCTTGTTTCTGATTACACTATCAAATAACCCATCACGGTCAATGTATTTATTTACTATTTCTAGTATTTCAGGGGCATCATTATATCCGTTTAATCCAATTACCTCAATTTGATATGGGTTTGGTTTTAAAATGGCTATATACATTTTATCTCCAATTGTAAATTCGGGGTATTTTTTAGTTAAACCTTTAAAACGTAACATATCATTTGTTATGATAGCTGCTTTTGTATTAACAGGACATTTTAACTTTAATTTGGAAAACAATTCACCAGGGGCAGGTCTACGTTCAATATATTCACCTATTTTTTTAAGTCCAGTGGGTTTTAATAGTTTTTTCCACTCTACAGTTTGAATTGAATTTTTAAAATCCATTACATCCTTGTCTATTTCTTCTTTTGGTTTAGAGAATAGGATGTTTTTGATTAAATTTTCTCCAAAATTTCTAAAATAATCTGGGAAGTTAGATTTCATAATATCTAGTCCTTTCATTTCTAGCTCCTCAATTTCAACACCCTCTTTGTTTACAATATACATTGCGTAACGACGTTTACCCGACCAATATGCTTTTTCGGCTATTACCTCTTGTTTTAATACAAAGTGATGTTTTGACTGGATGTTAAAGAATTGTTGGGAAATTTGGTTAAGGTTGGTGTTAGCTCTTTCTTGGATTTTGTCTGTAATTTTAAGTAAAGCTTCTATACGTTTTTCTCTAGGCCAAGAGTTTGAATCTGGGTATAGTTTTTGGAGTAGTTTGGTAAGCGTAAAATATGCGCTATCCGTGTCTGATGCCAAGACATGTCTCATATATTAAATGTTTTTGGTTTGTTTCTATTTCCTATTTGATCAATATACCCAAAGGATCTTGCTATATCACTGGTTTTAAAAAGAGGTTGCATGTTTGTATAATGGAAGCATTTCTTTTGTTCTTCTAGACATTCCATATTAAAATTAACACATCCTATAATATGATCTATTTCCCATATTTCCCCATGGTTTTCCCAATTCATTTCAGGTAAGAATTGTTTTTCCAAATATGCTTGGAAATCTTTTATAGAACAATCTATAATATCAACTATAGATAATTTTTTCATCCCTTTTTTAAGAGCCATATAAAATCTATTTCTTAAAGTTTGGGTTATTCTATATTGGATATTATTGGCGTATGTTTCTTTCTTTAATTGTTTCCATCTTTCTTTATGTTTTTCCTGGTATTCTTTGTGTTTTTGTTTGTTTAAGGGGTTTGAGTATTTGTCTGAGGTTCGGTTATATTCTTTTACACAGGGAATGCATTTGTTTTGGTAACCATGGGGTGATTTTTTATCAGGGTAAAATCCTGTTTTGGGTTTAATTTCCAAACATGTATTGCATTTTTTTACATCTTTATATTTTTTTCGTAATACTTCCCACTTAGGTGCATATTGTTCTTTTAACATATCCAATGTACCGTTTCTTTTACATCTCATATAATCTGCCCAACATGGTTTACAATATGAGGTTTTTGAAGATATTTCGTGTGGTTCTTTCTCTTCAGCACATAATATACACCTTTTCCTTTCCCCATCTTCAGAATATTTTATAAGATCTATATTATGTTTATATACTTTTCTATTTTGTGTCTTGCCCATATCTATCGTTTTATTATAAATATACACAAAATCAGTCTCTTTTATCAAAGATCAAAAACTTTTTTAAGTTCTTCTATATCCATTTCCAAATATTCGTCTATCATATCGTTTATACCATCAATACTAGCTTTAACCAATCTCTGTCCACTATTTGTAATAGCGGCAGAACATATTTTAAACCCATCTGTAAAGCGCCAAGAGTTAATTGCGTATGTACCATATAAAGCGTTTTGTAAGATTTTAAATGCTAACTGGTACAAGTCATACAGTTTATAGTTTGCCCAATCTTCTGCTTTACCTGCTGTTTTCTTAAGTGCTCTATAATGTTCCCTTTGATCAAACCAGTCCTCTAGTACTGTACAAGCAATACTCTTTTTATCTGTACGATAAAACGCTCCACTAGCAGAAATAGTCCATTTATTATCTTCTATCAATCTAATTAAAGCACCTATAGATATGGTTGCATCTTTAAGTTGATATGAATGTTTATTGAGTTTTTGTATATGTACTTTTTCCTCTGGGTCACGTTGCTTTAGTTGCTCAAGTGAATTGTACTGTTCGTAATTATTTTTTGTGACTATTCTACCAACTAATGTTTCTACACCTAAATTAAGTGATTTAATAATTGATGGGTATAGTGAGGTAAAGTCAAGGTCACTTACATCTGAATATAAGCCAGGTATAGGGTCAAGTAGATAACCTCCAGCATATGAATCTTTTTTCTTTACTGTTTTTGGGTTACGAGCAATATATTTACCTGAGAGTGTTTTGATTATAATTTGTTTATCTTCAAAGCTGTACACCATACCCTCAACTGTAGGGGTACCTCGTTGGTTTACAACATGATCTCCTAACTCTAACTCTCTAATAGTTGGGTTTGTAGTGGTAGGTTTATTTGGAGCAATTATATTCCTGCGCTTTAAATACGTTAAAATAGCACCTTCATTCAATATGGTGTTATAGTAAATTGATTCATAAGGCGTATGACATAAATGGGAAATCAAAACAGTTAACTCAATGAATTTCTGTTTTTCCTCTAGCGCCTCTATAATTTCAACATCTCGAATGTTATAATCTATAAATTTATTTGGATCTTCTCTAAATAAAGTATCTAAATTACCATTGTATTCTATTTTTCCTAGTTTAGCATACTTTGTTCCTATGTCTCCTAATTTATATGATGGTTCTTCTTTCATCATATACTTGCGAAGCAAGTGCATATAATCTAAACTGTTAACTAAACCAATACGAATTGGAGAATTTGGTTGGGATGGTATTTCTTCAACTTTACCTACAGGAGATAAACGATATACTTCATCCCCCAAACGTCTTTTAATTCTATAATACAAATACGGGATATCAAAGAAATCACTGTTATATCCTACTACAATTGTAGGATCCATTTGTTCCCACTTTAATAAGAATTTACGTAACAGAGTATTTTCGTCAGGGCAAGGTACAATTACTTTACCATCTTGATTTAATTCCTCAATTTTACCTGCTTTATCTAAAATAAAACATATTTTTTCCTTGGTTGTAGTATCAATCAAAGCAATAGCTGTAATTTCAGCATTTGCCTCTTTAATTGTTTGTGGTGTAAGTGCACCTAAAATTTCAATCTCAATATCTAAATAAACTGTATTGTGATATGAAGGCATACTATCTGTTTCATAGTATAGATCTCTTAACAATACAAGTTCACGATCAATATCTTTTTCTAATATAGTAGGGTCTTTCCTATCGTATTTACCTTGAAGGGGAGAACATCTATCACCAAATAGTGTTTCATGTTCTCCATCTTCATCAAGTTTATATACGGTAGGCCAATATTGGAATTTGTGTATTCCTTTTTTATCATCCCTTAGGTAATAACTCCATTGGTCATCCCCAGGTAATCTATTGTAGAAAACCGCTTGATACATAACTTTTATTTAGGTGTTGTTTTATTTTTTCTTTGTTGTTTTTTTAGCTACAACTGGCTCTTCTATTACAGGGGTTTCTTCAACGATTGTTTCTTCGATTACTTCTTCTATAACTGGTTCCTCAACTATTGGTTCTTCTATAATTACTTCTTCTGTAGGGGATAAAGTTGAAATTAACTCTGATGTTAGGTTAAATACTTCATTGAAGTTACGGAATGGTTTTGATCTTTTTAGAAGTTTATCTAATTGGATTGCAATTTCTAATGGTGTTCTCATATATTATTTGTTAAAAAATTTACTTAAATCAGGTCTAAAATAATTTATATTTTTCATTACTTTACGATCAGAGCTTCTATAGACGATATAATAGTCTCCAACCTTTTCATAGTGACATGGTTCCTTTTGCTCTTGGGAACGTACTCTAACGGTTTCTTGTGCCTCTTCTTCACTTGTACAAGCCTTGCTAAGATTTGACGCTTGTACTTCTTGATACGCGGGCCATACTTTATCCTTAAGACCATGTAACATAGCACCGTTCCCCAAGGAAACATACGTGATGTCACACAGAGCATCAAGAACTTCAACAATGTTCCCGGTTTCGCAAGCGTGTTTGTATTCTTCAAGTTCTTCCAAAATAAAATTATAGACAAACATCCACTCCTTCTCGTTGGGAATGACCGGGTTATAATTATTTGGTTTTCCCATTACTGCATTGAATTCTTCTACTTCAGATACAAAAGGAACGTAATTAGATTGGGATTTTGCTTCTTCAATTTCTTCTTTTAATCGAGTCCATTCTTGAATTACGTCATCTCCAAGTTCAATTTTAGACATTACTGATAAATCTACAACTTGGTTTCGCAATAAATTAATTAACTCGTCTTGTTTTTGTTCTAATTGGGTCATTTGTTTTCTATTAAATGGTAATATATTCTTTCTTTTACTGTGTTTTTCCAAACTGTAATTCTAGATTGGGAAAAACTGTCTTTTTGTTTTGGGTCAATCAAAATCATCAAATTGCCCTCTAATTCAGCATCTATTAATGCTAAAATTTCTTCTTTAGATCTGGTGTCCTCCATTATTGATTTTTAGTGAATCAAAGAATTCTTTACGTGCTTCGTTTCCATTTTCTATAAACACACCTGATGCTTTAGTTGTAACCATTGAAGCGCCTTGGTGTTTAACACCTCTACAAGATACACAATTATGTGTTGCTACTGTAGTAACGATTACGCCACGATTTCCTTCACATACTTTAGATACTGCTTGATGGATAGCTGAGGTTAATTGTTCTTGGATTGCACCTCTACGGCCAAAATGCTCAACTATACGATTCAATTTAGATAAACCAATTACTCGACCACCTTCTCCAACAACATAACCAATATGAACTACTCCTCCAATTGTTTGGTGGTGATGTGAACACATTGAAGTTAATGGAATGTTTCTTTCAATTACTATACCATCGTATCCATCCGATGGAAATGAAGTAATATCTGACATTGCATTGTATCTACCTGCAAATAAATCAAACACGTATGCTTTAGCTACACGTCGGGGAGTATCTTCTGAATTTGGGTCGTTTCTCCAATCAACACCTAAAGCATCTAAAAATTGTCCATAAGCAACTTCTGCTTTATCAACCATGTCCCATTTTTCTTTATCGGTAAGGGGGAATCCAGGAGCAACTCCATTCGCGAAACCTGTTTTAACACACTCTAGATCGGTGTGGTTTTTTCTACGTTTGTTTTCTGTCATATAACTTGTTATTTTACATAAATGTAAGAAGGCCCCTTTAAGGGGCCAAACTATTTTTAAATTTTGTGTTTGTTTTTTTATCAAGGATCGATTACTAATATCGGATTATTCCCTTGCCAAAAATGAGATGAAGTATAGACTGTTGCTACTCCTCCAATATATGAATAAATCAAAGAACTTGAAGGATCAGGACATGGAATTACGGTTGTATTTTGTGTAGCATACAAAGATCCTGTAGACCCATATCCAGATTCAGCGTATATTTCAAAGTCATTTGTTGAAAGTGAATAATTAAATCCACTACTTGTTAAATTAAGAAAACGAACTGAAAGTCCTTGTATAGTTCCTGCATAGCAAAGACCTAAGTGGGAATGGGAATATGATGTAGGGTAAGAGCCGGTTTTATCACTACATGGTATAAAAGCTCCTAATGAAGGTAAATTAACCCATCCATTTGAGGATGATATAAATGGAATAGTGTGGGTACCATACCATGGGTAAAATTGTGCTTCCCCATTACTTATTGCTTGATATATAGTATTGTTAGGAGCATTACTACAATAAGAACCACTAGTCCCCCCTGTTACATTTTTTGATAAAAATTTATTACCAATTGGAAATTGATATTTAGCACCAACATTAGTAGTAAAAGAAAAGGCAGTAAGTAGATTAGGATTATAAGCATTAACAAATTGTTGGATTTTATTATAACAACTATCACAAGGTTGGTTTTGTGGATAACAATTAACCATAGCTGTTTGGGGAATTGTTATAGACCAAAAATTTGATAAAGGATTTTCTACATATTGAATATTAAGATAATCATTTATATGAAAAACTGTTTCAAATTGACCAGTATTATCTCCACAATTAGCATTTGCTCCTTGAATAGGTACCTTTATGATAAAATACCTATAATAATCTACTGAAGTACTTCCTGCTGGGCATGGGGTTGGTGTGGTTAAATTTCCTCCTTGGGATAGTAAAGCATTTTTATAATGTATATAATCACTTTCTAAATTAAAAGTTAGTTGGATTTGGCCTGGTGTTTTATTAAAAGTAATAGTTCCTGTAGATGATGGACCACAATTAGTACCTGGAGTTTGGGTGTTTTCAGAACATACAGTATTACCTTTTAATGGGAGATAAGATTGGTTAAATGGGGCATACACTGCACCGAAACCCCCATTATAAAATAATCGTGGGTCTGAACCTATTAAATTAATAGATGGTTGAGAGATACCAGGTAAACCAAAAACTCCTATATTCCTACCCATCCAATCTGAAGTAGTATTAGCAGTGCATGATGATGTTCGGTACATGATTAATCTTTGAGCATCACATCCGTATTGTTTATCTAATTCAATTTTCCAAATTTTAAGTAAACTATCAGGCCAATTATCAAAATAACAATCAGTACAATCAAAAGTATTTAAACATTGAAACCCAGCATACCATTGAGTATTATTATTTGATGGGTTAGGTGAAATAGTAATTTCGATAAAATCAGGAGATGCAGGGTTGCTACTTGTTTCTAAAGTAGTTAAAGTTAATACTCGTTGAAAAAATCCCCCATTTTGAGTAGATTTAGGCCAAATATTATTTACACTACTATATTGTCCATCAAAATTATTTGAACTATATGATCCTGGTAGGCTATAAGTAGATTCATATATGGAAAAAGGGATACCATCTTGAACATTGTTTCCAATTTTTAGTTTTTCTAAATAAATAGGTTGAGAGTATAAACTAGGGTCAGATGTTGCATTTGGGTCTCCTGAAATCCATTTGATTTCTAATTCATCCCAAACACTAAGTCCTAAAAAAACATAAGCAAAATATTTTGTTGTTGAGTCTAAAGTATAAGTTATAGATGTAGGAACAGGTGTAGTACCTACGGCTTGGCTGTTAAAATTATATTGATGAGAATATTTACCTGAAGCTGTACCATTATCACAAGTAAGAGGGTCTACTATGATAGCTCCAAAACAACTTTCAAATGGTATTGGAGTTCCACCTTTTGAGCCACTTGCAACATTACTGTATAAAGTTCCGTTTATTACTATATCATGAATTACACCTTCCCAAGATCCTCCAACTACTGGAATGGCTCCATTTCCTGTTAATGGGTGTGGACCAAACTGGTATGATCCCGCTGCTGAACCGAATCCAGTAGTAAGGGCAGGTGAAGAATAATCTCCATTTAAATACCATCCAATAACATAGTCTGTTACGGTACCACAAGAACTTTGTAGGTTACCTGCTACAAGTTTACCTATGCTGCTAGTTTGAAATGTATCAAAAGTTATACTACATTCTTCACACCAAGGAACACATCCTTCAGGTAAATTTATTAGGGCATAACAACAAGTGTATGATGGAGCGTCAGGGGCTCCCGGAGTTGATGGAGGTAATCCATCACATTGATCTACTACTAGTATTTGATTAGCATTGTTTGGAATGTTAGTTAAAGTAATAGAGCAGTTTCCTAAAGGTGGGGAAAATATTGAAGATGCAGGAATATTTACTGCTATTGGGGAAGTAAAATTATCCGCATCTGTATAAATACTAAACCCATTCCCTGAAAGGTTATTCGGGTCAAAATTTATTGAATAAGAATCTAAGCAAAATGTAAAAGTCATTTTTTTATTTTTTATTTATTAACAAATATTATGTTTTCTTGTAAGGCCAACTTGAAAATATTCTGATCCACTACATGTTAAAGCAGGAGTATTATTACTTCCAGATACAGTTTTATATTCTATAGTATCGTGATCTACAACTGGTGCTATACTTCCAGTCCAAGCTTTAATTTTTAATTGAGATGCTACTTGATCTATACGACAAGCATGTCCTATTGAAGAAGCTACTTGGTAAGGTTGACCTATGGAAGTAATTGGGTAATTTGTTTGTGGGTTATAACTAATCCCATTTCCTGCAAATACTAAACCTACAATTTTCCAAACTCCTCCTATGTTAGCAATTAAAGTAGATCCTGAATCTCCACCCCATACTGGGTAAGGACATACATTAACTGCTCCTGATCCTGAAGGTAAATAAGAAGAACTATCAGCTGGTTTAACAAAAGAAATTATATTTGTAAAATAAGAAGTAGTAAGAGTTCCTTGTAAAGGATATTGTATAGGAAAAGAAGAAAAACTAAAAACTCTTATAGGACATAATGTACCAGGGGAACCTTTTGGGCCTGTCGTTCTTCCTGAACAATAAAGTTCAGGGTTAGTGGATAGTAAATTATCAATTTCAACTGTTGAAGCAAAAGGCATTGATGAAGTATAACTTAATCCTAATTGTTGGAATGAAGATGTAAAATCTATAATTGTTTGCCCTGTACTTGAAGTACAATATAGAGAAAATATAGCTCCATCTACTCTATTTACTAAATTAATATTAGCAGCAGTTGAAGCAGATGTGTATATAGGAACATATCTTAATACTCTACCTATTTCATTTGCTCCCCCAGGGATTACAGGTTGAGATTCACCTGTTTGGTAAACAAAATCACCTTGAATAGTAGCACTTGAATCAGTTAAATCAAATTCATTTTGTGGATTTGTAAAAGTTCTTTGGTTAGTATAAAAAGCATCTCTAATTACTACGTGGTTATTTGTTAATCCAACTAAAGCATCCGAAAAAACATCTTGGCAAATAAGTCCCATTGTTCCAACACTCCCGGCATTTGAAAATGGGGTTGAGTGAGATGTTGAAGTAATTGAAATTCCTCCCTTTAATGGTCGTTGAGTTTGTCTATTTGCTAGATTTGAATAATTTCCTGCAGAGAATATAGGGTTACCAATAGCAGTTGCCCATTGAAGTTCTCCTTGATAACATGTATTACTACAAACGTTTGTTGAAACTTCCCCAGGAGCATAAATTATTTGAGTTTGAATACCCTTATTGTCACCTGTTAAACCTAAATTAGGGCCTGTGTAGTAGTTTACTAATTGAGCTAATGAAGCAGAATAATCTTTTCTAGTTAGATATTCAGAGTAAGGGATGAAAATTTGCAATGAAGCTGTTCCTGTGGATAAAATATAATCATCATATATTGTTATAGCTCCAGGTAGAGATCCTGTTTCTGATCCAGAATATTCCATTTGAAATCCATACCCTGCACTTGATCCTGATGGTAAAAGAGGATCAAGAGACATTGATAGGATGACTGTTTTCATTTCATTATTGTAATCAAATGCCATTTTATTTTATTTTATTTTATTTTATTTTTAACAATTTTTACTTCCAAAAGTCATATATATTGTATGGACTGCTGTGCATTCTTCACAGTCCTTATATACTGTTGGATTATTTTCAAAATAATTTCCTGTAATATATAATTGATATGTAATTCCACTGTTACTTTGAGTTTCTTCAACAAATTCCCAACATGATAAATCATCTGCTTTTTGTACTTCTCCTGGGGTTGTTGTTGCTCCTGGTTCGGTTTGGATTAATAGGTCTGTATTTCCGCATTTTCTATAAACATACCAAGTAGGGTATTCATAACATAATCCTGTTGAAGGGTCTATATTACCTTTTAAAATTGAATTATTAGAAGAATTATCATTATAATAACATGCACGTTTAGCAGCAGTTGATAATGAAGTAGTCCATCCAGAAACAGTAGTACTAATTAGAAAACCATTATTAAATAGTGTTTCGGATAGGTTTTTGGTTAACCATACTTGGGTTCCAATGACTATCCCATCATATAATTTATTATCAGTTCCTATATATGCATCAAGTATAATAGTTCCATTAACTTCTCCAGGTTCAGCAGGTCTAACTAAACGTATTGAACATCCATGATTTTTTAATACTTCATATCTATAAACATCATTTGACCAATGTTTTAAGTTTATTACGGCCATTGTTGATGGATTTGTTTGAAAGTTTGTTGAGTTAGATACCCACCAATACCCATCAAACCCTAACCCTTCAAATAATCCAGTTGTAGTTGTAGGTAAACGCCTTCCACTAGCTGCTCCAGCCCATCCACTATTGTCTTCTTCAGTTTGAGCTCCAACATTTGGGAGGTTCCAACAAGATGCTATAGTATCTCTAGTATAATCTTTCATTTTTCCCCCAGATGTTACCCCATAGCTTCCTGAAGGGGTTAGATTTGAAGGAGTAGATCCGTTAAGGTAGGTAATAAGGGTATTCCAATCATTTTGGTCGGGAACAACCCATGTGTTTATTGGATTAAATAAAGGAGCAGTACATACTATCCCTCCATTACCTCTACCTTTAAGGTATGGATAACTTGCATCTACTATATAGCTATTATATAATAGTCCATGAAAACATTCTATACAATTTCCACATGGGGCTTCAGTTAATTTTTCACATAAATCACAATCATCTGATCCTAAAGGAGTAGACCCAGGGGGGCAAGAAGCTGTAATTCCGTTAGAAAAGCTATATAATAGATCTGTTCTTGAATCCCATATTATATTTAAATTAGCAGAACTAGAAGCATTTAATATTTCTTCACCAGTCATATCAAATATAACACCCCCAAGTCCTGACACTACTGAATTTGTGTCATCTGCTTCTAATTTTACATAGTAACATCCTGCATCTAATTGGATTGGGTATATATGTAAGCATCCATAACTCATATTACCACCTGATTGGGCTCCTGGGGTAACTGATGAGTTATAAGAACTTCCATTCCATGGGAGATATGGGTTAGTACCATAATTCCTTTGAGGGTATACTGAATTGTTTAGGCCATTAAATCCTGTATTGGTAGGGGATATTACTTGAATACCAGATGATCCTGAAATTGTAAATCTAAATAAATCGTCTGCCATTAAACCAACATAATATGTTTTTGAAGAGGTTACATTTAAAAATGACCCTCCACCATACCAACCAGCTGGAATAGGTTCAGCAACTTTCATTAATTGAGCTGCAAATCCTGAAAGGGATGCATTCCATGGAGTTTCAGAGGTTCCTGGGGTAGGTACAGTATTTCTCCAAAAAGGTTGTTTTAACCAATCAAAAGTAAATGCACTATTAAATACTCTATTGTCCCCAAAATAAGGGGATGGATTTTCAGGGGAAGAAACACTTCCAGTACCTATTGAAGATGTTGGTAATCCAGTAACAGGGTTGTAATTGTAATAAAGTACTGCATTATATCGACCCCATGAACCATCTCCTCTAACAAAGAAATAATTATTGTCAACATTAAGATATGTAGGGATTAATCCTCCATTTGAAGTAAGTTGTTTATTTACTAGTATTGGGGAATCAGCTATACAGCTCCCACTTCCATCAGATGTATACCCTGCAGGACAATTACAACCATAATCAATATCTTCATAGCAATAAGTTGAACCAGTAATAATACACGGTTCAGATCCTGTTGGTTCTGTTGGTGTTGGGTCTGGAGGTGGAGGAGGTGGGCAATATGTTTGTTTAACACATATGTTATCTATAAAAATTTTATCTCCAGGACTTGCTACAAAAAATGTTAAATTTGAAGTTTGGATATTTGATATTATAAAAGTATATGCCGTTGGAATTGTTGTTAGTGAAGGAGTAATTGGAGGTAAATTAGTAGTATAATTTCCAGTATCAACAGATACAAAAGATGAAGTCATTTCTGGCGTTGCTGACCAAGCTTGAAAACAAATTTCATATGAACAAGAAACAGTAAGAACATTTAATTGACTTAAATATATATTTGAAACGTTAACAGAGTTAAAGTTTTCTTGTACTGATGCTCTTACTTTATTAGGTATGAAACTCCACCCACCTACTCCAGGTAATGTTGGGTTTGGAGAATAAGTCCAAGAATCAAACCCTGATGAAAAATTAGAATTAGTTATAGAAACTAAATTTCCTGAACAGTTACATTCTGTAATAACAGGAATATTACATGTAGCTTCACATTCTGCTAATGTAGCATAACTACCAGAGCCAGAAGGAACTTGTACACATCCATTTGGAGTACAATTATATTCATAAACTGGTGGGGGTGGAGGGGCACTACAACTTGCTTCACATTCTGCTATTGTAAGATATCCACCTGAACCTGATGGAGCTTCAACACAAACTCCTTCTATATTACATACATATTCAAATGGTGGTTCTGGTGGGAAAATAACACAATTAGCTTCACATTCTGCTAATGTAGCAAATCCACCCGAACCTGAAGGGATAGGTTGGCATCCGTCAAAGGTACATCTGTATTCAAATGATTGAGTAGTTTCAATACTACAACTTGCTTGACATTGAGTTAATGTAGCATAAGTTCCTACTGATCCTGAAAGTGCTTCAACACATCCATTAGGGCCACAGTTATAACCCCAATCTACATCTCCAGGTGTAGGGATAAATTGAGGGCATTTGGTAGCTCCAAGTTCTGTAACTCCGGTTTGAGATAGCTCTAAAAGGAAAAATCCTTGATCACCTCTAAAGTTCCATCCTGAGTTTGTAGGGTTAGGGGTAAAAGGGCAAGACGCAGATGTGTTTGATAGAGCGTGGAAAAATGTTGTATTGCTTAATTCATTAACTGTTCCAATAGAGGAAGATGGAACTGCAATCCATTTAGCTTCATTGTTTATATTTAATGTTCCACCTCCATAAATTGAGAATGTTCCTGTAATATTTGGTTTCCAAAATATTCGATAATCTGTAGTGTTACCATAAGTGTTTGGGTTAGAATAATCTGGGAGATTAAATTGGTAAACTTTTTGCCCATTTCTAAATGAACCATCCCATTGTCCTCCTAAATTACCTACAAAATTAAATTCATTATTTATTCCAAAAGTAAATTTTAAACAATTTCCACATTTAGCTAATGTAGGGTATTTAACCGGGAGTTTTATTTTAGATGCTATTGGAGTGGGCCAATCATTAGTAGGTACATTTATTGTAGTAAGTGTTCTATTTGTATTTTGAGATACAATTAATACTGTCCCTACTTCATTAGTATCTTCATCAATTTCAACTTTTAAAGTAATATTTTTAGAATTGTTTAAATCTAATTCAGGTATAGCCTCTAAATAAGATTTTATATAATCAAAAGCATCTTGTGGGATTAAATTATTATAAGTAGCTTGAATCCCCTCAATTACCTCTCTGTCTTGTTCAGTAGAAATACCTCCTGTTTTAACTTGTTGTTTAAAGTCAGGGGTTGGTGTACTTTTAAAGTACATTATATCCTTTAGAACATCGTATTTTATAAATGAATATGTTGTCATCTTATTATATTGTTGAATTATCACCATTAATACCTAAAACTATAGCACCATTTCCTTGTATACTAGAGGTATTAAATGAACCTGAGGTTAATCTACAGTTATATAAACTTCCTTCAATAAATCCATTACTAGCAAAACTATATAAATCTCCTGTACATTCTTTTAAGGCAGTACCGTCTAAAATTGTTCCAGTTATAGTAAAACTTCCTTCACCACCAGTACAATTTTCAAAATACCCATCAATATCTCCTTCTGCTCCACCAAAACTAAAATCACCACCTTCACAATTAATAAAAGTACCTCCAATTATATCGTATCCAAAAGAAGATTCACCTCCTGTGCAATTTTCAAATATACCACTTGCAATTCCATTACCTGCAAAACTTAAATCACCACCTTCACAATTAATAAATGTTCCATTTACTAAAATTTGAGTTAATGGTGGATCACCAGGTGCAGGATCAGCAGTACCGCCAAAACTTAAATCACCACCTTTACAATTATTTACTTTAAGTAAAGGTAAATCATCAGCAATAGTAAAGTTTTTATTATCTACATCAATTCCCCTTACGTAAACATCATTTGCAGTAATACTAACTGTGTTACTTCCTGTTACTAATATATCTCTTTCACCTGTAAGGGATACAATATCAATATATTGAGTATCTAAAGTAAAAGTAGAACCAAACTGGTATTTACCAGGGCCTGCTAAAATGGAAAATCTATTAGTTGAAGATACAGGATATGTTTTAGCTAAAGCGTATGAAGCAGATAAAGATAAACCATTTTCAGATGGTGTGCCACTTGCTTCTACAAAAGAATAATTTGATCCTGATAGTGGGTTTGTAAATAAGGTTTCAATTGATTCTGAGAGAAATAACAGGGAAGAATCTAGTTCTATATATGTTAAAGTCTCTCCTTTTGCATTAGGGCCTATTTCCCTAGTGGTAAAAGTGTATTGTGACATATTATTTTATCATACATATTATAACCTTAAGATAAGATTTTATAATCTGCAATAGCTTTTGAATCTACTCTTTCCCAAGGATATACTATCCAAGCATCTGAAAAAAATTTATTGGCTGAAAAATCTGGGTTGAAGCAAGATGTATGAGGTTTAAAATGAAGACAAGCAAATATAGAATGGGGATATTCAAGGAAAAATTCTTTAAATGTTTCTCCACTATCACAAATATCATCTACTATTAAAATATTTTGTCTAGTTGGATCTTGTGTCATTGGAATATCTAACTTATGAGATAGTAAAACAGCAGGTATAAGTCCTCCCCGCTGTAAACCAAATATATATTCAATTTGATAACCTGATTTGGTTATTTGTTGGGTTAGAAGATCAACTAGTTCTTCTACTTCTTCCCAATTATAATATAATTTTTCCATTATTATACATCTAATGTTTTATCCCAAGCTGAGATATGTAATCGGGTTAAACCCACAAATTTGTATTTTTTAGCCATTTCAAGTACCCATTGGGTTCTTTCATGGAATTGTTCTTGGGTATCCATTCCAGGCATACAACATACTCTTTGAAGTGGAATATTAAATGGTTCAATAAAATCTTTAAACATTTCTTGAATGTCTTCCTCGTTTGAAACAACAAATTTAAATTGGTAATTTGAATGTTCCATAATACGTTCAATAGCAGCAGGTACAATCCGTTGTTTTTCTGTCATACCTGAATTGGATAATTTAGGTGAGCAGTTAATTTGGTTTAAACATTTAAATAGGGGTTCTTCAATATAAATTGTTCCGTTTGTTTCAATTTCGTGGTATGGGGTAAGTAAGTGCCTACTATCATGATCTTGTGTTTCTTGAGAGTACCAATACCCCAGAAAATTTGTAATGGCTTCTTGATGACCTTTAATTGTAGGTTCACCCCCTGTCCAAATGATATGAACTAATCCAGATTTAATATCTTCATATATTCCTTCTTCTTTCCAACGGTCAATTAAATATTGGAAGTCTTTGTTTTCACCTCTAAATAACCATTGAGATGTTGAATCACACGTCCAGGTTGCTTTTCCTTCAACATGTAAATCCCCCTCAAATATTTCACCATTTTCCAGTGATTTTTCTTTCATTAACTTGTTTGTAAACAAACGGGACATTCCACAAGTTAAATTACAGTTTCCTAAACGTACAAAGTACGAAGGCACACCTGTAGAGAATCCTTCTCCTTGTACACTATAAAAGTCACTGGATATTAGTAGTTGGGTTTTTTCTATTTTTGACATAAATTTAATTTTGGTTCCACAGATTCTTTATCTGTGATTCTGTTAAAACTCCGGCTTGTCTACTTGAAACTTGCCCATTATTTATTATTATAACTGTAGGTACGCTTCTTACACCATATTCTGCAACTAATTGAGGACTCGCATCTACATCAATAAATTGTACAGGTAGTTCGCGGCTTACTTGCTCCATTACTGGTTTGAAATTCTTGCACGGTTGACACCACGTACTTGAAAAGTATAAGATTTTTTTCATTTTGTTAAAATATATTGAAATTTGACATCACCAAAAGTGGTGGTTGTTGTGTAATAACTATTTTTCATTTTTTCTATTTTTTTGGTATTCTTTATCTACTTCTAAAAGTATTTTTGCTACTCTAGGACTAAATGGTCCTATTGTAATTGGGGGAACAGGTTTAAGTTGTTTAGACTTTTTATTCCCCATAACTAGCTGAGTTTCTTTCGTGTTCATAAACTTCTACTTTGATTGCTTTTACTCGTCCTTCTGTTTCTTCCTTTAAGAATGCATTGATTGTATTATACAAATACTCAGCAAATCTTTCACATCCAGTAGCTTCTAAAATTCTAAGTTGAATAATACCATCTTGCGCCATTTGTATGAAGTTTTCTAAATATGGATCATCTTCAGCTATAATTGTTGTGTGGTCTAACAGATATGTAAAATAATCTTTTGGAGACATACCTGCAATTTGGGTTTTTGCACGTTTCATACCACCAAAATCCCATACCCAATTTCTATGATCTAATTCACCCTCAAACCATACTCTAAATGATACTGCGTATCCGTGTAAAAATCTACAATGAGTTCCGTCTGCTTTCCATTGACGAAAGCATGTTGAGTATCCATCAAATAGTTTTGTTGAGTTAAATTTTGCCATCTTTTTTATTTTTATATTCTTTTTCTATTGGTTTTTCTATTTCAACTGTAATATATTCTGGGAAGAACATATTTAGTCCTACTCCAGTACATACTTTTATGGTGTTTTTGTTTTTCTTTGCCATAACTTTTTGATGTAATTCCCAATCTATAATACAACTATCCTGAGTTTTATTTATCCATTCTATCCAATCTTCTGGTGTCATTGAATTTAAAGTAGAATCTAATTTTTCGTTTAATTTATCCCAATCAGCCATTGTATCTTGTTTTATATTCTTCCCATCCATTAGCTCTCAATTGGCATGCTGGGCAGAATGGGTCTTCTTCTGTTCCCTGTTCTGAGCTCCACCCCCATTCAAATTGGTATAAACGTTGCCCATTATAACAAGTGTGGGAAAGTTGAATTACATCTTCTAAACAACCTTCATCCACCGCTAATTTAAATGTATCAGCTTTGTCTAGATACATTAAAGGTGTTTCTATCGTTAAACCACTTGTGTTCTCTCCAAATACACCCATTTCCATGGTTTTTAAAAGTTGATCGATAAAATCACGTCTACAGTCAGGATAACCGCTATAATCCGTTTGGCAAACCCCTGTTACCAAAGCATCTGCTCCAACTTTTAAAGCATAAACGTATGCATTGTAAAGAAAAATACCATTTCTACCAGGTACAAATGAGGAAGGTAATCCATATTTGTTGATTTGAGATACATCTCCATTTGATGTTAAAGCACTTTCAGCTAAAAACCCAAGTGATTGGTCTAGGTTAACTACAATCTGTTTAACACCTGTTTTTTCAAGGATTTTTTTAGATTGTTCTATTTCAATGTCATGTTTTTGACCATACTGGAATGTTATGGCTTCTACTTGTTCATATCTATTTAGAGCCCAATACAGGCATGTAGTGGAATCTTGTCCACCTGAGAATACTACGATTGCTTTTCCTTGTTTCATAATTTGTTTATTATTTTTCTTATTGTTTCTTCGTCTTCATTAGATAAACGTAAGCGAGATATTGGTTTTAATAATTTTAAAATCAAGTCATGCCATCCTTTATCTAAAGCACTACTATTTTTCGGATAGTTCTTTGCCATGTTTTTCTTTATTTAATTCATCAAATTCTTCTTTGGTCATTCCCCCCATCAACATGTAAGTTTCAAAATCAATGTCCAAAAGTCTCCAATGATTATACCATTCTGCTTTCCAAACTTCACGGTACCCTTCAAATGTTTTTGTATCCATAATTAAAAAGGTAAATCGTCATCAATATCGTAATTGATTTGCCCTGGTAGATCTTCCATATGGATAGATTCGGGTTCTCTAAAATAGAAATCCAAGAAATCCTTAGGGTACAAATTTACTGTGCCTGTATATTTTGGATTTGAAACTTTTCTTGTTTGGATTGGGATTTTGTTTTGAATAGCGGTTACAGCTACTTCTTTTCCTAATTGTTCACCTGCTGGTTTTCTTAGGTAATCATAAAGTGATAAGTATTCCATATTATAAGTTATTTATTTCTCTAAATTTTTTAATATTATATTCTATAAGTTCAGTTTCAATAAAGTCTTCACTTACATCTTGATATTTGTTCATGTTGGCTACTGGTTTAGGAGATATACCCAATTGATGATATACTCGTTTTTCTATTCCAGCCATTACTGGGTTTGAAGTGTCAATTGATTCTATAAATTTAAAATTACCATACATTCCAAATTCAATTGGGTTTGAAGTCCCAAGTAAATGTACACGATCAAAATCAGTTAATGTTTTATTTTTATATAAAGTTGAAATAGCCATAAATCTACCTACAGCTTTTCCAAAATCCTTATCTGGGTGTGGGCACAAGTCATTGTAGTAAGATGCTCCATATGAATATGCTATTTTCTTGTATCCTAAATCTTTGTATGTTCTAGTACATAATGTAGCTTCATGTAAGTCCTTTGCTTGAACTACTGCACATTTTGTTGTCTTTTTGGATACTTTAATGGTTGACCACCTTCTAGCATTTACAACTGAGCCTGTCATATCTTCCCATACATCTGGGATAAAAAATGTAGATGGTTCTAAAATGTTGAGCCATTTGATAAGCAATTCATCTCCTACGCTAGCACCAAGTTCATGTAAGCTATTATCGAGATAAATTTCTACACCGTTTTCTTTACATTGCATGAAAAAATTGCGATATGTTTCGTCTTCCTCCATTAAGTGGGGTAAACAGTATTGGTAATCTGACCAATTTAAATTTTGCTCAAGTAGGCAAAACGGTACTTCGTGTGATATTTTTATTTTTTTCATATTAATTTAATGCGTAATTATATTCTGTTGCTTCTTCATATACACCATCAGCACTTGCAAAACGATCTGCGCTATAACCATACCAACGTAATCCCATTTTAGTCATACCATAGTTGTTAACTCCAGCTATAACAAATACTTTTTGATCAAAGTTGTTAATAAATTCTCTTTCAACTTCATATTCCCTACCTTCAATGAGTTCCCCTCCTTCAGGTAGTTTTTTATCATTAATGCAAATTACCTTCATTATTTTTATTTTGATTTTTAATTTCTTTGTAAATATGAATTGCAGATTCTAAATCATTTTGGTTTTTTGGAATTTCCTTTAACGGGGAAGAGTAAAATGTTTCTGTTCCATCAGGGTGGATTGATTTAGATACTCGAATGCCTTTTATAGGTTTGTATTCTTTTTGGCAGATAAAACCCATGTTTCTTAAAACACGTAAAAATTTAAATTTAATTTTTCTTTTTAATGTCATAACTTTTATTTTAATACTAGAATATACAAAGGCCCCTTTGGGGGGCCTAGTTTTTTTAAATAAAATGTTAAATTTAAGCTGTTAAATCAACCCAAGTAGTTCCATTATAGTAATATAATTTACTTGAACCTACAGAACCTGAAGCCATAATCATACCTTCAACTGGTGTTCCTGGGTCAGTAGTTCTTACTGGGAGTTGGAGAAGATCTGAGATGGTTAAGGTTCCATCTGCATCAAATGTCCATGTATTTTGAGTTGAACCTGTTTGAGAATTGATTTGAACCCAATGTTTTTCATTAAATGAATTATCTAAATTTCGTACAACTACATTTGATTTTTCACCACCTAAATATAAATAAGCACTTGATGAATCTATTGCACCACCAGCTCTAAGATGGATATGATTTGGTGATGTTGGGTCTAATATTAAGTATTGATCTGTGAATAAACTAGTATCTGGTTTTAATTGTAATGTTGTATATCCATAACCATCACCTGAACTAGCTGAGAGGGATTGGATTTGACTACCGTCTCCAAAACTAATTGAACCTGAAATTATTACTTCACCACTTGAAGATACAACAAATAAATCTGTTGATCCACTTTGTATAACAAGTAAATCACCTGAGGTATCATCTGTTATATTGAATATTTCTCCTTGGGTTCCATTTACAGATAAAACAGTAGACCCAGGATTGTATAAACTAGTTGATCCTGTTACTGTTAGTGAACTTGAAATATTGGCTGATCCATTGAAAGAACCATTAAGTGATCCAGTTAAGCTATTGATAGTAGCATCTACTGTATTTCCTAAACCATCTTGGATTACACCTCCATCTATTTGAAGTACTCTTTGATATGATTCGCTTATTGGTTGCCCGGTAAAATTTGCCATTTAAAATTAATTTGATTTCTACTATAATAAATATTAGAGAAATTTTAACTCCAACCTTTTCCAGTAAAAATCATTGCTTTAATTCGCTCTTGCTCTAACCAAGCTAAAAATTTAAAAAATCGTTTCATATTTGATTTAATTGGGTTGGTTTTTTTGCTGCAAAAAAGGAACATTGGATGTTGTGTGTTTGTGTGAAAACATCATCGTATTCATCCCATGTTAAAATATCTTCTTCTACTAAATGTTGGGTTATTTTTTGAACTATAGATTTTTTATGTTCAGTAATCAAAGAAAGTTCATCCTCTGGTCTAATTCCAAATTTGTTAATTTGGGCTCGATGGAATATTTGAGTGTATGGGACTTTTTCATGAACGTATCTTATATGTACCTCTTGTTTGATAGGTTCTACTAAATTAACTTTAAGTATTTTGCACAACCATAACATAAATTTCTTTTTCATAATACAATTCCTTTTACTATTTTATAATCTGGTCTTTCTTCTTCATGTATGTGTGATATAGATTCATGTGGCCCGTAATACCATTCTTTGTTTACGTTTAAGCAAAATGAATCTGGTTTTGAAATGTCTGCAAAATGATATCCACCCTCATACCCAGGTATAAAAACATGTAATTCTGGGTCTAGTTCATTTAATTTTTCGATTAGTTCTTTAATTGTCATATATTTGTTTTTTAGGTCTTCCACGTTTTTCAGGTTGTTTACCTGATCTATCAAATGTTTTGAGACAATAAAAATAAAATTCCTCTATTGTGCCTCCAAATTCTCCTATATGTTGTTCATATTCTTCTTTGGTCATTTCAAATTCACGTAAAAAACCATTTTTTAATGCTTTTAAACGGTCAACTTCGTCTTTTTCAAAATCCTCAATTAATCTTTTTCTACGAGCTAAATCAACTGAATTTTTTTCGAGTAATTTTTGTATATCACCTCTATATAAGGTATATAGTTCATTAATTTCAATTTCAGTTAATTTCCATTGCCAAAAATAATGTGAAAATTCATATTCACTATTTTGGATACGTTGTAAAAATGTAGCCCCTTTAGGTAATGGTTTTGTTTTTGAATCAAAACGTCTCCACCATTTAAATTGATTGTAATTGAGGGGTTGTAGTTTTTTTATTTCCTTTAAAACTAATTTTGGATCAGATGTATTGTATAACATAACCTTTATTTTGAGGTAAATATAAAAAAAATTTTTTAGGGAGCCTAGTCTTTTTTAATAAGTTATTTGATTGTCTAAATCTTTTAACTTATTTTGAACATCTTGTAAAGCAGTTCCTATTTTTCTTCCTGTTGCTCCTGAGTTTTGAATTCTTTGAATTTCTTCTAAAAGTCTTTGTCTTGTTTCTTCGGGTGAAAATTCGTTTCTATATTTAGAATTTGCTAAAGCAGATGGTTCATC